>TARA_R110002072_G_scaffold42064_7_pt1 | contig 30573 bp, 21 predicted proteins | sample TARA_R110002072 | Tara Oceans TARA_R110002072 (sample SAMEA4397118) | marine metagenome | biome: Polar Biome; feature: [SRF] surface water layer (ENVO:00010504); material: water (ENVO:00002006), including particulate matter (ENVO:01000060) such as... | depth 5 m
GTTCGGGGTGATCGCGCTGTTCGACGGAGGCGAAGAAGGCGTCCATGTCGATATGGAGGATGGCGCGGGGGAGCATGGGTGGATTTTAGGATCTTGGGGGGCGGTGGTTGGGTGCTCAGGGGCGATAGCGAGAGAGTTTTCTTTTGCTCTTGATTGCGGGCGGGATTCGACGCACAATCTTAGTATGAGCTCAAAGGTTGATATTGTTCGGTGTGGTCTGGGCTTGACTGCTCTGGTATTCGTGTTGATGCTGGTGTCGTGTTCGACTCCACAGCAGGCGGAGGAGCCGGTGCCCGAATCGAGCATCACGGTCGACCCCGAATCTTCCGCGGCGATCGCGCCCGAGGCGCAGGTGAGCGCGGCGATGTCGCTCTCCGATGCGCGCCAGGTGCAGGCGCAGGTCATGGACTTTGCCGACGAGATGACGCTTCGGCTGGCCGAGGCGATCGACGAGATCGAGAACAAGGCGACCTCGTTCGAAGGGCGAACGATTGCGCACCGCCTGAAATATACTGTGGCGCACGGGGCGACGATCATCGCGTCGGCGCAGAACCCACGGATCGCATTGGTGGATATGTATGTGATGGTCTCGCTGCAGCGGGCGCTGATCGAACGCAAGATCGCCCCGGAGCACTACGGCGACGAGGCGAATCGGTTGAAGTCGATCTTTGAGAGCAGCGAGAAAGAGATCCGCAAGCTCACCGAGAATGCGTTGACCGTCGAGCAGATGGCGGAGATTGATCGGCTGATCGCGCTGTGGCTTGAGAACAATCCGGATCGGATTTACGCGTCGTATGTCCGGTTCTCGGAGTTCTCCGGGGCGCGGCTGGTGACGACGGGGCAGACAGAGAAGGGGAAGGCCTCGAATGTGCTCGGGTTCTTGTTTATCGATCCGCTCGCGGGCTTGGACCCGACGACGCGCGAGATCGAGCAGGCTCGGCTTTTTGCCGAGCGGGCGTTCTTTTACATGCAGCGCGTGCCGATGCTGATCAGCTGGCAGGCGGAGTTGTTGTACATCGACACCGTCGGCGAGCCTGAAACGCGGACGCTGCTGGCGAATACCGAATCACTGACTCGGTCGGTCGAACAGATCACCGAGGAGATCAGCGGGCTGCGGGAGCAGTTCCCCGAGATCGTCAGCTCCGAGCGCGAAGCGATTCTCGAAGAGGTCTCGGTGATGGTCAACGAGCAGCGTCAACTCGCCATCGAGCAGGCGCTCGTTGGGCTCAGTGCTGAGCGGGAGGCGTTGATTGAGCAGCTCGAGGCAGAAGAAGAAAAGCTCGGCGGCGTGATCAGTGAGCTTCGGCAGACGGTCGAATCCACGACGGCGCTGAGCGACTCGGTGCGGTCCACGACGGAGCAGTTTTCCGAGCTGGCGACGCTGCTGCATCTCGACGAGCCCGCGGACCCGGATGTTGAGCCGACGGATATCACGGACTTTACCGAGGCGCTGCGTGAGACCACGCTTGCGGCGGGGGAGCTGATCAAACTAGCGGAGTCGATGAAGGACGCGACCGAGCCTGATATCCTCGAAGAGCGATTGGTGCTCATCGAGCAGCGCCTGATGAGCGCGGAGCAATCCGCGAACCGGTTGATCGATCGCGTGTTCCGGATGGCGATTATTCTGGTGGGTGCGCTGATCTTGGGGCTAGTGATCGTGGTCGTGCTGAGCGCATGGCTCAAGCGGCGGGGAAGAGTACACTAAGGTTGGCTTTTCGAGAATCTAAGAGCGTTGGTTGTGTGGTATGATTTTGGAATGAATGAACTCCAAGAACAACTGGCGGAGGCCTGGCGGAGGCCTGGCGGACGAACTGTCGGATCAATCGGCTGCTGATCGAGACGATCAGCGATGAGGGGTGGCTGTGCACGCTCTCGAAGCGTGGTGGGCGCGGGGTGGCCGGCGAGTTTGCGCATATGCATAATCTCCGTTTGGCGCAGCTCGAAAAACGGGCAAAGGACCTGGCGGCTGGGGTGCCCAAGATCAAGCCCAGCGAGCAGCCGAGCAAGGAGACGGTGCTCGCAGCGCTCGACGCGTCGGACCCCGCGTCGAGGCGTTGTTCTGTGGTGTGTTGGGTGGCGTGCTGGGTGGCGCACAGGGCGGCGAGCCCAAGCGGCGCGGGTTCCGCAAAGGGATCTTTACGACGCTGAGCTACATTGTCTCGCACGAGGCGCACCATCGTGGGCGGATGCTGTTGACACTCAAGGTGAGCGGCGAGACGCTCGATCGGACGACCCAGATGCAGATCTGGGGCTGGGATCAGCTGTGATGTCGATCTGTTGAACAAGCCAGCGAGCACAACCGTATGGTTGAGCATTAGAACAGCATTGAATCGAAAGGGAGCACTATGAAGAGGCGCGTGTCGGTGGCAGGATTGACAACACTGGCGAGCATTGCGATGGGGATCGGGGCGTGCTCTACGAATGAGGTTGTTTCCGATGTCAAGCCTCGATCATGGGATGCGGTGCTTGAGGAGTCGGTCACTGCCTATCAGGACGAGATGGAGTGTGTCACGCCGGTATATCTCATGTCGCCAGCATTATGTATCGAACCCCCAGCCTCCGGCCCACGCATGAGCCAAGCGAACTCAGGCGGGCACGCCAGGAAGCTGTATCATCTGTATGTATCAGATTCAACAGCATATACACAAGCCACGAGCGATGAAATCGAGAACCCCATTGGGCTTACACTGGTCAAAGAGGCGCATGGGGTGATCCCTGTGGATGGGCATTATTGGGAAGCAAGTGATTTTCACACAATACAATTGCATGAAGCGAGGGTCAGCGGCGAAACAATGTACATGCCCGGTGCGATCCACTCATTGTTCATCATGTCGAAGATCGGCGATGTGGACACCCACGGAACCGATCGAGGGTGGGTCTACGGCGGGGCAACACCCGACGGCACGGTCTACGCCAGTGGGCTCATCCAATCATGCATGAACTGCCACAAGAAGGCGCCGCACGATCGGCTCTTTGGTCTGAAGGAGGCGACAACGATTTACTATCAGAATATCTATGACTGATGATCGAGATCATTGCGGGCGAGGAAAACTGGTTTTGAGGTTAGCAGAGAGCAGGAGTATGCGGGATTAGAGCCCGAAAAACTCACGAAAGACAACAGCGTTTTTACAGGATAGGTCTAAATTACTTGTTGCGGATCCGTAATCGAATTCAGGAATTTCTTTTGTATCCGTAACAAAATGTCGAAGATGCCACCCCTCGTTTCCGACACAACCCAAAGCGAACCAAGACTCAATGAACTCTTCGAATGACTCTGCGAGCCGGACTTGTTTGTCAGGCTCTTCATGATTGAGATAGATCACCGGAGGATTATCCGGGTCTGCAAGCACATCTAATGCAATACTGTCGCCGTTCGGGACTCCGATAAATGGGAATGCGTGTTCCCATTGCCTCTTTGTGTGTTCCAATTCATCGCCATAAAGACATATGGTACGATCTGCATTGAGAGTGTGAATCGATTCAAGATTGAACTCGATGTACCCACCATATGGTTTGTTTTGAACATCAAGCGGAATGATGTCGGATTTCAAGTCCCACCAAAAATTGATGTAGGAAGACTCATCGAGCAGAAATGTTTTGAGCTGATCGGGGATTCTATATGTGATGTCATCTTCGAAGTTTTTTAGTTCGTCTTCGGTGATTGGCCCGCGGATGTCGATGTGTGCTGGTTTAGCAAGAAATGGTGCGAGGGCACTCGCCCATTGGTCGATGTGTGTTCTCCAGTTCATCTTGTATTCCTTGTTGTGAAGTTCACAACAGCCCCAGCGAGTCGGTCATCTGGGGGCCGTGGCGGTTGCTGGTGGCGGAGGGGTCGAGCATGGTGTCGAGGTCGGCGGGGAGGATGATGCGGAAGCTGGCGCCCACGCCGGGGGTGGACTCGAGGCGGATGCGCCCTTTGTGCTCGTAGGCGATCCGCTTGGTCACCGCGAGCCCGAGCCCGGTGCCCTTGAGCCCCTTGGTGGTGTTGAAGGGCTCGAAGATCCAGGCGAGCTGTTCTTCTTCGACGCCCGGGCCGTTGTCGATCACGGTGATGGTGGCGGCCGGTCGGAGCATCGCGCCGGGCTTGTTTGGATCTGGGCGCGATTCGTTGAATGCGACGCGGACGGTGATGATCCCGGTCTCTGGAGCCACGGCTTCGAGCGCGTTGGTCAGCAGGTTCATCAGGGCCTGGTGGAGGAGGTTGGGATCCACCATGATCGGGGGCATCTCTGGATCGGCGTCAACGATCAGGGCGACGCCTTTTTCTTGGCATTGTTTTTCGAGCAGCTGGGCGCAGTCGTCGGCGATTTTGTTGAGGCGTGAGAGCTCGAGCTCGAGCTGGAGCTTGCGGCCAAACGCGAGCATGTTCATGGTGAGGGCGGCGATGCGGTCGAGGTTTCGTCGCAGGATGCCCCAGCCGTTCTTGGAGATGGCCAGGTCGTTTTTGTTGAGCCCGATCTCAACGACATCCGCGCCGCCGCGTAAGCCTTGCAGGATGTTCTTGATCGAATGCGAGAGCGAGGCGACGGTCTCGCCGATGGCGGCCATGCGCTCGGAGTTGACTCGTTTGAGGTGCTCGTCGGCGTTGGCCAGGGCGAGCCCGGTGTGCTGCCCGACGGCGTTGAGCAGGGCGAGTTGTTCGCGGACGAAGGCGTGGTTCTGGGTGGAGGAGTCGATGTAGATGGCGCCGAAGAAATGATCGCCGAAGACGATGGGGGCGCAGATCGCGCTGCGGATTTGGTATCGCTGGACAGAATCGCCGGCGGCGAAACGCGGGTCGGTCATCGCGTTGGTCGAGAGGACGCCCTCGCCGATCATCGCGGCGTTGAGGATGGTGCGTGAGACATGGATGGTGCGTTCTTCGTCGGGCTTGGGCTCGGTGGCGTAGCGGATGACGCCGGGGACCATCTGGTCCTCGTTGGTCGCGCCGGGGATCATGATGACCCCGCGTTCGGGCTTGAACTCGGTGAAGACGAGGTCCATCACGGCTTCGAGCAGCTCGCGTTGGTTGACGATCTGGGCCGTGAGGGCGGTGAGGGTGTAGATGATCCGCAGGTGATCGACGGCGGCCGCCGAGGTGGTCGGCTCGTCGCTGGGCTCGTTGGCGACGAAGGAGTCGCTCGGATTGACGATGCGGGCTTCGACCTCGGTCTCGAGATCGAAGTCATCGGAGATGTGCACCGAGTTGTTCTTCTTGGTGGATTTGGCGTTGCCGAAGAGCAGCAGGGTCGCGCCCACGCGGATCTCGTCGCCTTGCTCGAGGCGGATGCGTTTTTTGATCGCGACGCCGTTGACGATGGTGCCGTTCTGAGAGTCGAGATCGTTGAGGTACCAGGTGTCGCCGTCGGGGGTGAGCTCGGAGTGGCGGCGGGAGACGGTGTAGTCGGTGATGGGAAGGGCTTCGGATGATCGCCCGATGAGCTGGGGCTCGCCGGTCGGGAGCACATAGCTCTTGCCTTCGTCTGGGCCTTCGATGACAGAGAGTGTGGGCATGGTGTTCCTGTGCGTGCGGGGGGCTTGAGACTGATTATAGTGGGAGCGGGGCGTGTTCTGGCGGTCTATTGTTCGATATGGCGAAGAAAGCAGGCTCAGCATCTCGGGCACCCTCGGCGGACGATCGCATGGTCGTGCTGATCGGCAAGGAGCTGTTCCTGCGCTCGCAGTACACCAGCATGCTGCGGTCGGCCCTTGAGCAAGCGCACGGCGAGATCGAGACTTTTCAGTTCGGGGGCGATGCGGATTCGGCGGCGGTGCTTGATGAGTGCCGATCGTTTGGGCTCATGGCCGGGCACAAGCTGGTGATCGTCGACGATGCGGACCAGTTCGTGCGGGCCGAGACACGACCGATGCTTGAGCGCTATGCACAGAATCCGTCGGAGCAGGCGACGCTGGTGCTGCGGAGTGCCAAGTGGAACAAGGGCAAGCTCGATACCGAGATCGAAAAGTGTGGCTTGATTCTCAAGTGTGACTCGGTGGACGAGGGCACCGCGATGCGCTGGACGCAGGCCCGCGCGGGCAAGGCGTACGAATCGAGCATCGAGCCCAAGGTCGCGTCGATGCTGGTCGAGCGATTGGGGACGGATCTGGGCCGGATCGACACCGAGCTGGGCAAGCTGGCGACGGCCGCGGGCAAGGGGAACGCGATCTCGGCGGACCTGGTCAAGGAGCTCGTCGGGATGACGCGCGAGGATGATGTCTGGGCGATCCAGTCCTACCTCCTCTGCGGCGACGCCACGCGGACACTCAACGAGCTGCGTGTGATCATGAACAACGCCGCAAAGGGCACGCATGTGCCCGTGTCGTTCGCGTGCACGGACTTGGCGCGCAAGCTGCTGGGGATCGCTGAGGGGATGAGCCAGGGGATCAATGCGAACACGCTGGCCAAGGACATGAAGCTCTGGGGCCCGAGCCGAGACCCGATCATGCATACCGCTCGTAAGATCGGGGCGCCGCGGGCGCGCAAGCTCTTCGACGAGTGCATCAAGGCGGACATGGCGCTCAAGAGTTCGACGGGGACCCCGATGCGGACGCTGGAGCTGCTGGTGCTGTCGTTCGCTCGATTGTCGCGATAGGCGAGGGTATCGGGGATTCTGGCTCGATTTTGGGCAGATTTCGCGCGATCGGTCGATAGGGTGAGGTTGGGAAGCCTGTGCAGGATGCCCGGGCGGGTCTAAAAAGACACAGAGCAGGAGGCTCGACGCGTGCGACGCATACTTTGGAACAAGAGAAGCCGGCCGACGAATACTGATGCCCGGGTGCTGCTCGCGGCGGCGGGTGTGTGCGTGGGGCTTAGCCTGGCAGCGGGTGGGCTGAGTGGGTGCGAGAATCAGCCCGTGCGCACCAGCGCGGCGGACAGCGAGCCGGTGAACACCGGGCTCGGGCGGATCGGCGAGGACGACGGGCTCGCGTTGCCCGATCCGGATGATCTGGTGGAAAACGAGGAGGGCGCGTTCGGATCGGTGAGCGATCAGATCGCTGAGTCGGCGCGCCAGCTCAATGTGTACTTCGCCAATATCGAGATTGATGGTGTAGACGAGGTGGACCCGGCGTCGCGGGTGCGCGTGCCTCTGGAGGGAAGTGAGACGCAGCAAGCCGCGCAGGTTGATCCGGTGTCGAATTCGGTATCAGATCCAGAAACAGCGCAGAACAGCACAACCATCCAAGACCCCACGATTGAACCAAATGCCCAAGAGTCCGCGGCTCATGATACAACCAACGCCAAGGGCGGCGTGCGGGTGAGTTTGCTCGGTGGGTCGGGTGACGAAACAGAGAACAACGATATTGAATCAGCTGAACCGGCGCCCGAGCAGCCAACGCAAGCGGCACAAAGTGAGCCGGAGCCTGTAGAGCCGATCGATCCGCAGGTCCGCAAGCAGGAGCTCGCCCGCGAGCTGGCGGCGATCCTCAGCTCGTTGGCCTCCACCAGCGACGATCCCGGCGCGGCGGCTTTGGCACTGGCCGGGCTTGAGGTGCTGCTGCCCGATGAGACCGGGTCGCTGGTCGAGGAGGGCGTGCTCTCCGATGGTGAGCTGGCGTCACTCGATGCCGCCCGGGCGTTCTTGCGATCGATGTCGTCTGAAGGAAGCCTGGCGAGTCCGGGTCAACTCTCATCGGGGCTCGAAGAGATCCAGGCCGGGCTTCATGCGTGGACGGGAATGGTGGTGACCAAATCGGCGTTGTGCACCCGGGTCGATGGGTTCGGGCGGTACGAGACCTTTGATACCTATCGGTTTGTGGCCGGTCGGGCGCAGCCGGCGATTGTGTATGTCGAGCTTGAGCGGTTTGGGCAGCGTGAGTTCGTCGGGCCTGACGGGCAGCCGCGCTTTGAGACGAAGCTCTCGCAGCGATTAGAGTTGTACCATGTGGCTGATGATCTCAACACCTGGAACCGAGCCGCCGAGACCGTGACCGATGTGACGCGGAATCACCTGCGGGATTACTACCTGATCAATCAGATCACCCTGCCGGCCAATCTTGGCGTGGGGCGGTACCACCTGAAGGTAGTGATGCGTGATCTGGTGAGCGAGAAGGTGGCCGAGTCGATCATCCCGATCGAGATCGTGGCGCGTTGATTGGGCGAATGGCTGGTCCCAAAAAAGACAGCAGCCCTGAGACCTGCCTCTCTCCACAAAAGAGTCTCAAAGCTGCCATCATCTGTGGGTATGAGATTACAGAATTGGGCGTGGATGTGCAAGAGTCTTTGGGTGGATATCGTCCGAATTAAGGGGATTTCATCCGGGATTGACATTCTGAGCAGATAGCCGGGCTGTTGGTTCGGAAATGTTAAAATGGGTAGCCCGTTGAATGGTCGCGGGCGCTGGTTTGATCGGTTGCTCAACCCGAACGGGACTAGAATACAGATATGAGCGCGATGAACGGATCAGATCAATCTCGAAAGAATGGCAGCGGGCGTGGCAGCAGTGCGTACCCGCTGGCGGTGCGCGAGTTGATCGAGCAGCTGGCGCGTTTGCCCGGGATCGGGACGCGGTCAGCCGAGCGATTGGCGTTCCATGTGCTCAAGTCAGATATGGACTCGGCGATGGCTCTGGCGTCGGCGATCGCAGCCGTCAAGGAAACGGTCGGGCATTGTGATCGGTGCTACAACCTGTGCGACGGGGAAGTGTGCTCGATCTGCAGCGATCCATCCCGGGATCACTCGCGGGTGCTGGTCGTTGAGCAGCCCAAGGACCTGATCGCGCTCGAGCAGACGGGGATGTACCCGGGCTTGTATCATGTGCTGATGGGTCGGCTATCACCATTGGATGGGATCGGGCCTGATGATCTGACGATCGGGAAGCTGATGGAGCGGATCCAAAAATCAGCCGGAGCGGATCAAGTTCCTATCAGCGAAGTGGTCTTGGGGCTCAACCCGACCGTCGAGGGCGACGGGACGGCGTTGTACCTGGCTTCGGAGCTTGAGCGGCTCGGTGTGAAGATCAGCCGACTGGCGCGTGGGCTGCCCAGCGGCGGGTCGCTCGAATACGCCAACAAGGCGGTGCTGGCCGATGCGATTCTCGGTCGTCAATCCATGTGATGCGTGCCCGGATCGGCGGATGATCCTTGTCGAATAGGAGAAATCGGGCGATTTGTCCCCGGTTTGCGGGGAGATCGGTGCACGATGGCCGATTGATAGATAGAGATACAGTTCGGGCGGGTATCTTGGAGTCGGTTTTTCCCTCGGCGGTTGTTCCGCGGGGGGCTTTGGATCGGGCGGCGAACAGATCACGAGTAGTGCGTATGCGTTTTCAGACCTCACAACAGATGAAGCTCGGGCAGTCGATGAAGCTGGCCCCGCGGATGATCCAGTCGATGGAGATCCTGCAGATGCCTCTGGCGGAGCTGTGTGAGCGCATCGAGCAGGAGCTCGAATCCAACCCGACGATCGAGCTCAAAGAGGTCCAGCCCGGGGCCAAGGAAGACCGCGACGAGCACGAGGGCGGGCAGGGCTCGACGGCCGACCAAGAGCTGTCGATCGATCCTGAGAGCGCGTCGGACTTCGCCCGGCTCGATGATTACACCAACGCGAACCCGGACGCGGCCGAGAATACCTATTCTGATACGAAGATGACGCGTGAGTTCGATGACCTGCCCCGCTCGCGGGTGCAGGCGGGCGAGCGTGACGGGAAGATGGATGCGATGGCCTCGGCCCCGGCGCGGGCGGCATCGCTGACGGATCAGCTGCTCGACCAGTGGGCGCTCACCGACATCGACGATCGCGTCCGCAAGATCGGCGAAGTGCTGATCCAGAGCCTCGACGAAGACGGGTACCTGCGGGCGTCGTTCGAGGAGATCGCGGATCGCTCGACGCAGCTGATCGAAGATATTGATCCCAGCGAGGCGGACTGGGAGCTGGGATTGCAGGCGGTGCAGCTGCTGCTCGAGCCCGCGGGCGTGGGCGCACGGGACGCGAAAGAATGCTTGTTAATCCAGATCGATTCGCTCGCGGATCGGCTTGGCGAGGATCGTGATGATGAGATCACGGTGACGCCGCAGGCGATCGAGATCGCGACGCGGCTGGTGGCCGAGTTTTTCGAGGAGCTGATGAAGAACAAGCTGCCCAAGGTGGCGGCCAAGTCCGGGTTCGATCTCGACGAGATCAATCAAGGGATCGACCTGCTGCGAAGGCTGAGCCTGTCGCCAGCGCGTCGTTTGGTGTCGGAAGCGCCCCAGTCCGTGACGCCCGACGGGATCGTGGAGTACGACGAGGAGGAGGACCGGTACTTCGCGTATCTGAGCGACGGGCGGATCCCCGATGTGCGGATCAACAAGGAGTACGCGCGGATGTCGGCCGACAAAAGCGTGCCGACCGCGGACAGGACATTCCTTAAGAAGAACCTCTCGAACGCGCAGTGGTTAATTGATGCCGTGGGTCAGCGGCGGCATACCTTGCTGCGGGTGATCAACGCGGTGGTCGATGAGCAGCGGGACTACTTTGACTACGGGCCCGAAGCCCTCAAGCCGCTGCCGATGAAGACGATCGCGGATCGGCTCGGGATCCATGTGGCGACGGTGTCGCGCGCGGTCAGCGAGAAGTACATCATGACGCCGCGCGGCGTGGTCGCGTTGCGTGGGTTCTTCTCTGGTGGTTTGGCAACGAATTCGGGCGAGGATGTGAGTGCGAACTCGGTCAAGGCGTCGATCGGTGAGCTGATCGAGGGCGAGGATAAGGCCAAGCCGTACTCGGACGAGGCGATCGTCAAGCAGCTCAAGGAGCGCGGGATCGAGATCGCGCGAAGGACCGTGGCCAAGTACCGCGATCAGCTCGGGCTGCCCACGGCACGGATGCGGAAGCAGTTTTCCGATGACTAAGGAACGGGACCAGGGGGGCGAATGTTCAAGCTCGTGATGGGGTTGGTCAAGGGGTCGGGGGCGGTGTTCCCCAAGAAGAACCTGCGCGGCTTGGTCGGGCGGGGTCGGCTTGTTCGCGTGGGGATCGCACAGGGTGATGTGATCTTGCCGATGCTGGAAACGAACCCGGCGACGGAGCTCGGGCAGCTGATGAGCGAACGACCCGAGATGCTTGGGGTGCTGGTGTGGCCCTACCAATGCTCGGCGTGGGGGGCGCGCGAGCGGATCGAGCGGGTGGTCAACCATGCTCGGGTGATCGATGGGCTTGGTGGTGAACTCAGGTGCTCGATCGAGGACCGGTTGGTGGTCGCGGATCTGAGCGAGCTCTTCGATGGGCTCAAGATCATGATCGACAAGCCCAAGTGGTTCATGCGCGAGGGGCAGCTGACGGCCAATCTCTTTGTCGAGGATTTTCGGGCGTACTCGGTCGCGTTTTCATTCTACAAAGAAGCCAACGGCGAGCTCAGCACCGTGATCGGCGGCGTGCAGGGCAGAAACACGGACGGTGTGCTCGATCTCTACCGCGATCTGACCAAAGCGCTCTATGGATTGCGTCCAAGAGATCTGCTGCTCGAGGTGGTGCGGTGCATCTCACAGCGGGTCGGGTGCACACGGATGCTCGGCGTGGGCGATCAATACCGACACCATCGTCATCCGTACTTCGGGCAAAAATCGTTCCAGACGAACTATGACGAGATCTGGGCGGACCGTGAGGGTGTGCCGGAGTGTGAGTTTTTCTATCGGCTCAGTGTCGAGGACACACGGAGGCCGATCGAAGAGATCAAATCGAAACGCCGATCGATGTACCGCAAGCGGTACGCGTTTCTCGATGAGATCGAGGCGCGATTCAGGGACTTTGAGTCTTGGGAGACGGTCCGGTTTGTCGATAGATAATCGTTAGTTCCCAGGCAACTCGGACGAAAACAAGGGGGCCACTGTGCTGCTGGCGAAGCGATCTGAAAAACTCATAGCAAGCATTCATCAATACCAGAAGCATCGTTCATCGCGCGGGCCGGTTGGGCGTATGCTGTGCCGGGTCGGCAAGCTCCGTCATGTGTTCTGGACGCTGATTACCGGTTCGGACATCAATCGCGAGGCTCAGATCGCCAAGGGCGTGCGGTTCCCGCATCCCAACGGCGTGGTGGTGCACCAAGACGCGGTGATCGGCGAGGGCTGCCTGATTATGCAGCAGGTGACACTCGGGCAGGTCGCGACGGCTGGGGCGCCCACGGTGTGCGACGGGGCGTACATCGGCGCAGGAGCCAAGGTCATCGGGAAGGTTCGGGTCGGCGAGCGGGCGCGGGTTGGGGCCAATGCAGTGGTGCTTGTTGATGTTCCCGATGATGCGACCGCGGTCGGGATACCCGCCAGAATTATCCAGCGAGACCAAGCTGCAAAATGAGTATCAGCTTTCGAATCAAATCATGACCCGGCCAGCTTGCGGACGGTGAAGTCGAAGTTGCGGACGAGCGCCGTCAACACGGCGTAGACGATCGCGATGTAGATGCCGGCGCTGATCAAGACACCGATGCCCATCGAGACGCGAGCGCTGTAAAGACCATTCGCGCTTGAGTTGACGGTCTCGTCGAGGCGTGAGACGGGGGTGACCATCGCATCGAGCAGGCTTGCGGGCGAGAGGGTGGCGATGGCGGGGCCGATGACGGGCATGTCCGAGCCCGAGGCCCAGCCGCAGAGTCCGAGGATGCCCGAGGTGATGAACACCACGGCTACGGTGCTGACGACGGAGCTGAGCGTGCCCTTAGATTTGAGCGACCAGTGGAGCCCGATCATCACACAGAAGGCGATGAACGGGACCAACAACACGCCGGCGATGAGCCCGGCTTCGGGGAGGACGACGGGGACTTCGATGGTGCGTCCGCCGGGGATTTTGTGGGCGAGGCTTGCGAGTTTGTCGTTGCCCAGCCCGCCCAAGAGTGCGTAGAGGCCCGCGATGCCGATCGTGAACACGGGCACGGCGATCAGCGGGAGCAGGTAGGAGACCAATCCGCGGAGCTTGCCAGCGAGGTACATTTTCGGGGTGATCGGCGTGGTGAGGATGAGGTCGAGGGTGCCGTCCTCGCGTTCGCCGGCCACGGCCGTGGCGGACATATTGACCGCGACGAGGGCGATCAGGAAGACCTCGGTGAAGACAAGCGATTTAATGATGAACTGGAAGTCGGCGGTGTTGAGCGCCCCCGTGTGGTACATCAGGACCACGGCGATCGCGGTGAGCGCGCCCAGCCCGACGAAGGACCAGCGGGCGAGGATGCGTGTGAAGGTGGCGTTGCGTGATGCGGCTTCGCGCCAGGCGATGGGGTTGGACCAGACATTGCGGGGGGGGCGGTGTTCGGTGTCCACAGCGCCAAGTTTGAACAGCCGGCGGTACCACGGGATGCCCGATGAGCCGTTGGCGACTTGGCGGAGCCCACCCGTGCGGACGGTGAGCGTCGATGCGCCGACGAGGACGACGGAGATGAGCAGCGAGAAGGTGCTCCACGCGGTCGCGGGCGTGGCGAGCATGAAGCCCTTGAGCCCGGCGTAGGCGGATGGATCAGCCGACGGGTAGGAGGTGGGCGAGAGCAGCGAACGGATTGCGAGGAATGGGTTGAGCGAGGTGAGCCAGGTGACGCCGTTGCCCGAAGTGCCGGCGCCGAACCCGCGCGAGGAGAGCCAGGCGTCGATCGCGATGGTGGTGGCGATGTAGGTGACGACGGAGACATAGAAGGTGAACACGGCCCGCTGCCCGACGAGGCGCGATACAGACAACGAGATCGCGATCGCGCCCACGAGCACGGCGGCCCCGGCGGAGACGATGTACGACGCGATGATCGACTTGCCCGGCACGCCACCAAAGAACTGGGTGAGCGCGAAGAGCGGGAGGGAGGCGAAGAGCAGGGCGAGGACGAAGAAGAGCCGCCCGAGCAGATTGCCGAGCACGATCTCGAGCTTGGACATCGGGGTGGTGAGCAGGATGTCCCAGGTTTTGGGGTTGGCTTCTTGGGCGATTGCGCCGGCCATGAAGACGGGCGAGAGGATGCAGATGAGCCCGACCTGCAGGTACGCGATCCACGCGAAGCTGGTGGCGCCCGCGGAGGCGAGCTCGCGGTAGGAGACGTTGCCGCCGGGGGTGTTGCCGAGCATGGCCCAGAGGAGCACGAGGATGAGCACCGCGAGGTACGCGCTGCGGACATAGAGGTGCTTGGATCGGCGTGATGCGTTCTGGACCAGACGCACGGCGATGGGGTTCATGGGGCCCAGACGGAATAACCAGCGGAGGAAAATAGGCATGGCACATGATAGTGCAATATATGGAGGGGCGTTTGTATAAAAAAGCCGCACGCTCCGGGATATGGGCGTGCGGCTGATGTTGAACGAGTTGTAAGGTCTACTTAGCTCGACTGCGAGCCGGCTTCTTCGGGCTCGGACTTGGAGTCATCCTCGGACTCGTCGCTCTCAACGACCGGTGGGGCGACGAAGGTCGAGTCGAAGGAGAGGAAGTCATCTTCGCCGTTGCGGGTGGCTTTGAGGACATTCTTCTCGTGCAGATCGCCGCTCAGGAGCATCTCGGACAATGGGTCCTCGATGTAGGTCCCGATGGCGCGACGCAGCGGGCGTGCACCGTAGTCCGGGTTGTAGCCCTTGTCGATCAGGAAGTCCTTGGCGTTCTGGTCGAGCTCGAAGGCGAAGCCCTGGAGGGTCAGTCGCTCGGTGACCTTGGCGACTTCGAACTCAACGATCGAGACGAGGTCTTCCTTGGTCAGCGGCTTGAACACGATGACATCATCAAGACGGTTGATGAACTCGGGGCGGAAGAACCGCTCGATTTCCTTCATCAGCACGGACTTGATGGAGTCGAACTTGTCCTCGGAGGTGTGCTTGCCGAACCCGAAGCCGCCGCCGCCCTTGATCAGGTCAGCGCCGATGTTCGAGGTCATGATGATCACGGTGTTGCGGAAGTCGACATGACGCCCGAAGGAGTCGGTCAGGCGACCTTCTTCCATGATCTGCAGGAGCATGTTGAACACATCCGGGTGAGCCTTTTCGACTTCGTCGAGCAGGACCACAGAGTATGGGCGTCGGCGGATCGCTTCGGTGAGCTGGCCGCCTTCTTCGTAGCCGACATACCCGGGAGGCGCGCCGACCAAGCGCGAGACGGTGTGCTTCTCCATGTACTCGGACATGTCGAGGTGGATCAGTGAGTCGGCGTTGCCGAACATGAACTCGGCGAGGGCCTTGGAGAGCAGGGTCTTGCCCACGCCCGAAGGGCCCACGAAGATGAAGCTGCCCATCGGACGCTTGGGATCCTTGAGCCCGGCGCGTGCCCGGCGGATGGCCTTGGAGATCGCCTTGATCGCGTCGTTCTGCGAGATGACGGACTTGTGGAGCTCGTCTTCGAGCTTGAGGAGGCGTTGGGCCTCTTCCTTCTCGAGCTTCTGCAGGGGGACGCCGGTCATCTTGGAGACGACCTCGCGGATGATTTCTTCGTCGACGACGCCGGCAGACTCTTGCTGCTTGGCGCGCCATTCGGCCTGGATCTCTTCCTTCTTCTTACGCATCTGCTCGGCCTGATCACGCAGCTCGGCGGCCTTCTCGTAATCAGCGCCCTTGACCGCTTCATCCTTGGAGATCGAGAGACGCTCGATGTCGCCCTCGATATCTGCAAGGTTTGGCGGCTTGCGCATCGACTTGATCCGCACGCGTGCACCGGCCTCGTCGAGCACATCGATGGACTTGTCCGGCTGGACACGCCCGGTGATGTAGCGATCAGAAAGCTCGACGGCTGCGGTCAGCGCATCGTCGGTGATGGTCACGCGGTGGTGATCCTGGTACTTGTCGCGGATGCCCTTAAGGATCATCACGGATTCTTCGGCGTTTGGTGGATCGACGGGGATCGCCTGGAAGCGACGGGCCAAAGCCGCGTCTTTCTCGATGTACTTGCGGTACTCGTCGAAGGTGGTCGCGCCGATGCACTGGATCTCGCCTCGGGCCATGGCTGGCTTGAGGACATTGGACGCGTCGATCGCGCCCTCAGCGCCGCCGGCACCTACGAGGGTGTGGAGCTCGTCGATAAAGAGGATGACATTGCCCGCACGGCGGACTTCGTTCATCACGGCCTTGATGCGTTCTTCGAACTGCCCGCGGTACTTGGTGCCCGCGACCATCATCGCCAGGTCGAGGACGACGAGGCGCTTCTCGTGGAGGATGTCGGGGACTTCCTGCGAGATGATGCGTTGGGCGAGCCCCTCGATGATGGCGGTCTTGCCGACACCGGCCTCGCCCAGCAGGACGGGGTTGTTCTTGGTGCGTCGGCACAGGACCTGGGTGAGGCGTTCGATCTCGTTGGCGCGACCGATCACAGGGTCGAGGTGGCCGTCGATGGCCAGCTGGGTGAGATCGCGCCCGAAGGAATCGAGCGCGGGGGTCTTGGACTTGCCCTTGGGCTTGGATGAGCCGGACTCGGAGGGGCCGTCGCTGCTGATTTCGGAATCGGAATCGGCGCCGGCTCCGAGCAGGTTGAGGACTTCCTCGCGGACATCTTCGAGCTTGAGCCCGAGGTTCATCAGGACCTGGGCAGCCACGCCGTCGTGCTCACGCAGGAGCCCGAGGAGGATGTGCTCGGTGCCCACATAGTTGTGGTTGAGGTTGCGCGCTTCTTCGATCGCGTACTCGATGACCTTCTTGGCGCGGGGGGTCTGTGGGAGCTTGCCCATGGTGACCATCTCTGGGCCAGCGCGGACGAGCTTCTCGACCTCGAGACGCACCTTGCGGAGGTCAACATCGAGGTTCTTGAGGACATTGGCGCCCACGCCAGATCCTTCTTTGACGAGCCCGAGCAGGATGTGCTCGGTCCCGATGTATTCGTGGTTGAAGCGCTGGGCTTCCTGGTTGGCCAAGGCCATGACTTTGCGGGCTCGATCGGTGAATCGTTCAAACATGATTTCTTCTCCCGCTGCCCGGATCCTGCGATCCGAGCGGCTCTTTGGCGTGTGTACGCCTTCCTTATGATCGGGTATTCAATGAGCAAAACGCTCCCCGACACTGTGTTATTCGCACCAAACCGTGTGTCGGATCGGATGACGGGCATCGAATCCGGTTTGTGGCGCATCTTCCCCTCTATCGGCTGCATCGGGCGTGCCAGATTGATCGCACCGGGAAAGTGAGCGAAGATCGAGGTAATGGCTGATTAGCGGGGGGGTTACAGAGGCGAAAACTTGGCGATCGGGTGCCGAAAGTGGGGTTGGACAAGTTTGGCCTGTCAAACCGGCAGGAGATGCAACTGGCTGCGGGGCTGGGCATAGGACAGGGGGCATTCAAGGATTGTTAACAAAATGGAGTATGCGGATGAGATTGTTTTGCATGAAGGGCGTGGTCTGCGCAGTGGGGCTTTGTGGAATCGCTGTGTTTTCGGGGTGTTCGGGGCCGCAAACTCGCCAAACTGAGGTGACGCCCGCACGCCTGTCGGCCATCGCCGACGAGCTGATCGAGCTGGCGGCGGACGATCAGCGGTATGAGCAGATGGTGATGAACAACGAAATTCCGGGCGATCGGGACGAGTTCATGGCGACCAAGAAACGCCTGATGAGCGTGCGGGGTCAGCGGTGCAAGGCGATATTTGAGGAGATCGGATTCCCGGATTATGAAATGGTCGGGCAAGAGGCCAGCGATGGGTTCTGGGTGATTGTGCAGCACAATGACACGGATCCGGTGTTCCAGGAGCGGGTTGCAAAGGCGATGCGCGGGCCGGTGGAACGCGGCGCGGCGGATGGATCGAAGCTGGCATACCTGACGGACCGGGTGCTGATCAACACCGATCGCCCGCAGATGTATGGCACACAGCTCACTTATATACATGAACAGGCCCGGGCGATCCCCAAGGAGCTCGGTGATCCGGCGGGTGTGGACGCTCGGCGGGCGGCGGTGGGGCTTGAGCCGTTGTCTGTGTATATGAATGGGTCGAGCGAGCTGTTCTTCATGATGAACGAGGCGCCGCTGCGAGAGATGGGCGTGACTGAGCCGTTCGTGTACGAAGCAGGCTTTTCGGCTTGGTAAAGGGGGATTGTCCGTCATGCGGGGGCGGTGAACGCACTCCGAGCGCGCTATAGTGATGCTTCGGCATGGGCCGACGATTTTTTGATTCCAGACAGCTGACTCGGCTGTTCACAGACGCGCTTTGAGGATTTATAACAATGGCAAACAAGCACTTTGATCTGGTGGTAGTTGGTGGCGGGCCCGGTGGTTATGTCGGAGCGATCCGGGCGGCGCAGCTCGGGTACAAGGTCGCGATCATCGAGCGTGCCAAGCTTGGGGGCGTGTGTCTCAACTGGGGCTGTATCCCGTCCAAGGCGCTGATCGCCAACGCCGAGCTCATGGAGCGTTTGGCCGAGCAGGAGGACTGGGGCATCTCGACGGGCGAGGTCAAGTTCGACTGGGACAAGGTGATCGGGCGCTCGCGCGATGTAGCGTCCAAGCTCAACAAGGGCGTTGAGTTCTTGATGAAGAAGAACAAGATCGAGTTCATCAACAAGCACGCCAAGATCGTCAAGGCCGGCGGGGGCACCGGGGCCAACGGGGTGCAGATCGAGCTGCGTGATTGTGAGCTCAACGAAGAGTTCACGCCATCGCCCGTGAAAGTGAACAAGGTGGCCGAGACGATTACTTGTGACAAGGTGATGATCGCGACGGGCGCGGTCGCTCGCGATCTGCCATTCGCCAAGTTCGACGGCGACAAGATCTGGGGCGCCCGCGAGGCGATGAACAACAAAGAGCGCCCGGAGCACCTGATCGTCGTGGGCGCGGGTGCGATCGGGATGGAGTTCGGGTATGTCTACAAGAACTTCGGCTCCAAGGTCACGATCATCGAGATGATGGATCGGCTCGTGCCCGTAGAGGACGAGCAGGTCGGCAAGGAGATGACCAAGATCTACAAGAAGCAGGGCTTCGATGTCAAGGTCAAGACCGGCGTGCTCGATGTGGACTCGTCGGGCAAGGGCGTCAAGGTGACGGTCGCGCCGATGGGCAAGGACGGCAAGCCGGATGAATCGAAGAAGGAAGTGATCGAGGGCGACAAGGTGTTGCTGGCGATCGGGGTCATGGGACGGTTTGATGGCATGTTCGACGAATCGCTCGGGCTCGAGGTTGAGCGTGGGCACATCAAGACCGACTATGTCGCACTCAGCAGCGATACACCCAGCGAGCCTAAGGCGCTCGATTACAAGACCAACCTGCCCGGCGTGTACGCCATCGGCGATGTGATCGGCCCGCCTTGGCTGGCGCATGTCGCGGGCGAGGAAGCCGTGCTGTGTGTCGAGCGGTTCGCGTTCAAGGACGGCAAGGCCAAGCACGACCCGATCCCGATGGACTACACCGTGATCCCGGGCTGTACTTATTGTCACCCGCAGGTCGGCAGCGTGGGCTACACCGAGCAGGCGCTCAAGGCCCAGGGCTTGAAGAAGGGCGAAGATTACGAGGTCGGCGTCTTCCAGAACCAGGCATTGGGCAAGGCCATCGCGACCATGCACACCCACGGCTTTGTCAAGATCATCCGCGGGCTGCCCCGCGGCGAGATCCTGGGCACGCACATCCTGGGTGATCAGGCGACCGAGCTGATCGCCGAGATGACGCTGGCGAGAAGGCTCGAAGCAACCACCGAAGAGATTATTGCGACCGTGCACGCCCACCCGACGATGCACGAAGCGGTGCACGAGGCAGCGCTGGCGAGCGAAGGGCGCGTGATTAACTCGTAGTCCTTGCTTAGTAGTCATGGCTCAAGAGTTGTGTATTCAAGCCGCCTTTGGGCGGTTTTTTCTTGTGTTGAGGGTTTGGGCTGGTAGAGTCGGGCTCGGATACAAAGGAAAGAACAGTTGATCTTGAAGGTCGAGGGGTGTGTTGTATGTTGCAAACAATGTGTTTGGCGGGGCTGTGTTGTGCGGGTGTTGTTGGTGTTGCGTCTGCTGATGGGCTCCCGAGCGGCAGCCAGCGGGGCGGCGGGCTCTGTGACGACTGCGTGATCGAGCTGCACATCATGGTTGATCAAGCCCTGTTCTTGCAGCTCGGTGACGGCGTGCGGGCGTATGTCGAAGAGGTCGTGACCAAGATGGATGCGATCTGGTCGCAGCCGTTCGCGCAGGGGGGGATCGGTACGGGGGTGATGCTCAGTGAGTTGACGGTCTTCGAGGACGGCGATCCTTGGGCAGAGGAGACGAGCTCGATTGCTCTGGTCAATGTGGTTCAGGACTTTGTGGAGTCAGAGTTCCCGATCCAGCCCGACGGGCGCGACGCGGTGTTGTTGTTGAGCGGCGTTGACCTGAGCACTTTCGGGGCGGGCTTTGTGGGCCAGCTGTGCCGACGCAACGGTGTCGGGGTTCTGGAGGCGGGTGTTTCTACAACGGACTTCGTCGCCTCGAGTGCGAGCCATCAGCTCGGGCATATCGCCGGGGCTGTCCATGACGGGGCGATCGGGGGCAATGGCTGCGCGGACAGCGGGTTTATTATGTCGGCACCAAGCGTATCGAATCCGGCGACGGGGTTGAGCAGTTGTTCGCTGGGATCGATCGTTGAGTATCTGCTGAGCCCGGGGCTGGATATCCCTGCGTGCCTTGCGCCGCCGATCCCGGAGTGTGCGGGGGATCTGACGGACGATGGGCTCCTGGATTTCTTTGATGTGTCGGCGTTCCTTGATGCGTTTGCTTCGCAGGATTCGGTCGCGGACTTCACCGACGACGGCATTTTCGACTTCTTCGATGTGTCCGCATTCCTCGATGCGTTCGGGGCGGGCTGCCCATGAATGATGGGTTGATCCATCGTGGAAGCGATCAGCATCCCGTCTTCGTGCGGGATTTTTCTTGTGTGCTTGGTTGGGTGTGGTACGATCGGGGACGCTTGGCGGGGCAGCCGATGGGGTGCTCGGCGTTCGACAGATCAATCAGAACAATCAGAATCATGGAGAGATGAACAATGGTCCGATATTTACCGTTACTAATGCTATCAGGGGCGTGTTTGCCCGCGATGGGGCAGGATGTGTTGCTGGTCCCGGATTCGACCTCAGACCGGGTCTGGGCGTTCTCGGCCAGCGATGGCTCGCTCGTCGATGACTCGTTTATTGTGGACCCCGGATCAGACGACGGGGTCGATGTGTTCGATCGCCCGCTTGAGGTGCTCGTTGGGACGGCGGGGCAGCTGTATGTCTGCGATCAGTTCGCCGATGTGGTGTCCGAGTTTGGCAGCGATGGTTCGTTCGTCGGGGTGTTCTCGCTCGGTGGCGTGCGCGATGGCGACATCATGAACAATATCCGAGGCGGGCATGTGCTGACTTCGGGCAGCGGGGCCGGCGATGTGCTGGTGACCAACTCGGGGGCGTTTAATGACCTGGCGGTGTCGCAGAAGAATGTCAAGCGGCTGAATCCGGGCGACGGGGCGGAGAAGGAAGACTTCGCCTTCAACCGCTACGGCGGGATCCGCGGACCATTTGATGTGATCGAATACAACGGCGAGGTGCTCGTCGCTGATGAGGGGCAAGACAAGATCGTGCGCTACACGATGGACGGCAAGTTCAACGAGCGCTTCACCAGCGCGTTGGCGGTGCCTCTGCTCGACTTCCCTCAGCAGATGGCGGCCACAGCGGACGGCAACCTGCTGGTCTGCGCGTTCTCGACGGGGTACATCTTGGAGTTTGACTCAACAGGTGCGCTCGTCGGGCAGTTCCAGGCGGGGCTCGAGCTCTTCCGCGGCGTGTGCGAGCTCGACAGCGGCAACCTGATGGTGACGACCACCACGGGCGTGTTCGAGGTGACACGGGCGGGCGTGTTCGTGCGGACGATTGCTTCGGGCGATGGCTTCCGGTACATCACGCGGTTTACGCCGCCGGCCGGTCTGCTCACGGTTGGTGACGAGCCGGGGTTAACAGAAACTCGCACTGTATCCATCAATGCACAGATTGAAAAGCCAGTAGCTGATCAGCGATCGAAGGTTGAGATCATCGCCGACGAACGCGGGATCAACGCACAGCGCAGCACGGAGGTGGCACGATGAACAGCACGCACACACACAAGCGATCGGCTTGGAAGATGAGAGCCGCCGGCGCTTTGGTCGCTGGGGCTGGCACGCTGGCTTCGGGTGGCGACGGGCCGTACGCGTACATCGTCGAGGGCTCGGGGTACTTTGGTGCGCCGGGGATCGAGCTGGCGCATGTCGGGCGGGTGGATCTGTCGGATCCGAGCCAGGTCGAGGTGATCGCGCGGGCGGCCGACGACTTGCGGTTCGGGGGCGCGGACCTGCGTCCGGGCACCGGCGAGCTCGTCGGGTTCGAGAACACCACCAACGCACTGCGGATCTTTGATCTCGTCAACGGCGGCAACACGCTGATCGACTCGATCGGATACATGGACGCGGGCGTCGCGGCGATGTCGTTCTCCAACGATGGCTCGGTGGTGTATGCCGCGACGACCGTTGGCGGGTTCGCCCGGATCGTCGAGGCTGATGCGGACACGGGCAAGGTGCTCGGGGTGCACAACATCCTTGGTTTGACCATCACCTCGCTGGCGGTGGTCCCCGATGGGCACCCGACGCTGACCGCCGGGGAGCTCTATGGGCTGACCTTGACGAGCGGCGGCGGGGTCCGGTTGGCTCATATTGATCTGGACACCAACTCGGTGGTCTCGCAGCCCTTCGTGGGCGGCATCGGGTTTAGCCCGCAGTTCGAGACCGGGCTCGACTTCGCCAGCGACGGCACGCTCTACGCGGTGATCCAGGGCTTCGATCAGCTCTCGCCCGATGAGTTCATCGAGATCTCGAGCCATCTCTACACGATTGACCCGGCGACGGGCGATGCGACGGACCTGGGCCCGATCGAGGCGCAGGGGACCTGGGACGCGGTGACGCTGGTGATCGATGAAGGGCCGGCCCTGTGCCTGGCGGATCTGACCGGTGACGGGGAGCTCGACTTCTTCGATGTGTCTGAGTTCTTGGATGCCTTTGGTGCCCAGGATCCGATCGCGGACTTTACGGGGGACGGCGAGTTTGATTTCTTTGATGTTTCGGACTTCCTCGATGCCTTTGGCAAGGGATGTCCTTGATCTTGGATCTGATCCAAGCGTGAATGGATCGCATGCATTTAAAAACCCCCGGCCGATCGGCCGGGGGTTTTTGTTGGTTGAGATGGCTGTGTTTTCTCTACACAAGTGTCCCTGTACGGACGGGCTTGTGCGGGCGGGCTTACGGGCAGCCGATCGCGTACGCGTCGAGGAAGTCTGAGACATCAAAGAAGTCGAGCTTGCCATCGTTGTTGAGATCAGCCTGTGGGCTTTGCTCGCCGAAGAGGCTCAGGAACGCGGAGATATCGAAGAAGTCGAGCGTGCCCAGTGGCTCGGCGAAGTCTGCGTCGCCGCAGCCAAGGTCCACGATCTCGTTGCCTACGAAGATATTGTCGACCTTGATCACCCCCGTGGTTGTGGAGGTGAGCTTGAGACGCATGTCGTCGATCCCGATCACGGTGAACGGTGCTTGGACCTTGAGCGTGGTCGGCGTGCCCGAGAGCTCACTGGCCAAGATGGTGCCGGCGACATCGAAGCGGTTGCCGATGGTGTAGGCCTCGACGAGCAGCTCGTCGGATGGCGAGACATTCTCGTCGATCCAGGCGTCGAGGTAGATGAACACGAGCCCCGGATCGAGCTGATCGGCCCGGATGTTGTCGGACTCGATCACCGCCCCGTTGGGCATCTCGGCGTGGTAGCTGTTGTCTCCGAGGGCGATGCTCGCATTCTCGGAGCCTCTCCAGCGGGTTGTCGAGAAGAGCTCGGACTCGAAGTTTTCGCTGAATGGGGATGGGGCATCCTGGATCGCGTCGATCGAGAAGTTATCGACGAGCCAGGTGTCCGTGCTGTCCGAGCCCAGGGCGACGAACCGGATCTTGGCGCCGTGCCATTTAAACTCGGTGGGGAGCTGGATGTCGAAGGGGACAAACTCGGTTTGGGCGAGCCCCTGGGCGCCGATGGTGTGCAGCGTGGTCCATGTGGTGCTGGTGGCATCGGTGTCGGGGAGGTACTGCACGAGCAGCGTGTCGCCGGCTTCGAGGCTCTGGGATTTGAGATCGAAGTGGAGGTTGAGGATTTCGCCTAGGTTTCGGCCCTGGAGCGGGGCGGTCTCGGCGATGTCCATCTGGTTGAGGCGCAGGGCGATCGAATCGCCGGGGTTGCCCGATGGGTCGGAGGTCTCGATCGAGCCCGAGGTTGCGACGAAGGCGCTCTGCCATTCGTTGGATTCGAAGTTTTCTTGGAAGGGGATGGCTGACGGGCGGATATAGGTCATCGCGTTCTCGATGGCCTTGCGTGTGTTGACGCGTCCGCGCCCGAAGGTGTCGTCGCGCCCTGATGCGCCCAGGTCATCGACGCTCGAGTAGAGGATCGCCTGGACATCATCGCCGTTGAACTCGGGGTTCACGGCGTAGATCATCGCGCCCACGCCGGCGGCGATCGGGCTGGCGTAGCTGGTACCCGAGCTGTTGCCGTAGCTTCCACCGTTGCGGGTCGAGCGGACGCTCGAGCCCGGCGCGGCGACATCGACCCCTGGGCCGAAGTTGCTAAAGCCGGACTTGCGGTCTGTGGAGGTGGTGGAGCTGACGAGGACGAGGTCTGGGCGGTTTGGCCCGATCTCGGCGTTGCTGTTGCCCGCGGCCCAGAAGAGGAGCCCGCCGTTGGTCTTGATGTTGCGTCCGGCGAACTGTGCCGAGGCTTCAGCGCCGCCCGTGAAGCTCGCGTTGACGACATGGGCGCCGTTGGCGGCTGCCCAGCGGGCGCCCTCGCTGATATCGAACGCGCCGGCGGTGCCGTCGTTGTTATTGGTGACGCGGATGGGCATGATCGAGAAGTTCCAGCCGACACCCACGACGCCACGGTTGTTGTTGCCTCGGGCGGCGGCGCACCCAGCGACGAATGTGCCGTGTCCGTTGATATCGTTGACCGCGCCGCCGTCGGCCTGGGCGGTGTCGGTCGCGGAGTTGTAGCCGGAGACGAGCGAGGCGGCCAGGTCCGGGTGGTCGAGGTCGACGCCCGAATCGCACACCGCGACGATGATCTCGGAGCTGCCGGTGTTGAGGTCCCACGCGGATGTCGATTGCAGGCGTGTGTGCTGCCAGCTCGAGCTGAACTGCGAATCGTTGGGGGTGACGGTGGGGTAGCGGAGCCAGTTGGGTTCGACGAACTCGTACTCGCCGGTGGCCATGAGCAGCGCGGCCATCTCGCCTTCGCTCATGCCCGCGGGGACATCAACGACATACTCCTCGACGAACTTGCTCTTCTTGCTGACGATCGGCGCGATCCGGCGCGAGGCGCTGAGCCCCTGTGATTGCTTGGGGTGGACGATGAGCTGGCCGGTGAAGGTGCCCTCGTTGGCAACTTCGACGAAGACCATCGGGGTGACGGGCTTGGCGAAGAGTTCTTGATCGCCGGGCTGGAGATCGAGCGAGCGGGCGGCGGCCCGCGAGAGCACAACGCTGCGTGGCTGATCGTTCTGGGTCGCCGACGGCTTGGGGTCGGCCTGATTGCCCAGTTGATTGTTCTGCTGGCTGTTGGCGATCGAGAGCGTCGATCCGGTCGCCAGGACGAGGATCGACAGGCTCAGGGCGGCGGAGAGTGTTCGCTGGTTGCGGTTCATGCGGGGTACTTTCTGGTAAGGAACATTTGGGTTTCAAATGAGCGGGTGTCTGGGGAAGTGATCGGTCTGGTGTTTGGTCATGTGATTGGACGGGCGATCGGTTTATGGGCAGCCGTCGCCAAAGGCGTCGAGGAAATCGGACACATCGAAGAAATCGAAGACGCCGTCATCGGTGAAGTCGGCGATCGGGTCCTGTGCTCCGAAGGCGTCGAGGAAGTCGGAGACATCGAAGAAATCGAGGATGCCGTCACCGGTGAGATCAGCGGGGCAGGTTTCGACCACGATCAGGTCGTTGGTGATCGCGACGCCGTCGATGTACCAGGTGTCGTTGGTCTCGTTGCCTTGGGCGGTGAAGCGCAGGGCGGTGGTGTTGCCGATGGCGTTGAAGGGGAACGGGATCTGGTAGAGCGAGAACTCGGACTGGTCGCTACCAGTTGATTCGATGGTGTCGAGTGTGCTCCATGCGCCCGCGGCGGTCTTGTATTCGACGAGCAACGACTCGCCGGTCTCGACGCCAGCGTGCTGAGCGTAGAAGCGGTAGAACAGGGCCGAGGTCGAAGGGCTGACATCCACATCGGCGCTGGTCATGGATTGGGTGTTGGTCAGGCGGGCGCTCATCGAGCCGTCAGGCTCGTTGCTCGCGTCGCTGGTGGCGGTTGCATCGCTGGTTGCCCATTCGAGCCCGAGCACGATGCCGTCCTCGAAGCTGTCCTCCCATGGGAGGGTGTTATTGATGAACTCGGTGATGGTGAGGTCGTCGATGTACCAGTTGTCGCCGGCGTCGGAGCCGTCGGTTGCGAATCGGATCTTGAACCCGTTGTGAAGCCCGTCGCTGGGGATCGCCATACGGTGGCGGGTGAACTCGGTCTGGTTGGTGCCGACGGATGGGATGACCTTGAGCGGTGCCCATGCGGTCGAATCGTTGAGGTACTCGAGCGTGAGGTTCTCGAAGGATTCGACCCCGAAGTGCTCGACAAAAAACACGATCTCGCCAACGCCGCTGGGGATCTCGCCGGCGCGCATGGCGATGGTCTCGATCGAGGATGTGCTATCGAGGTGCAGGGCGAAGGAGCCGGTGGGGATGTTGGTCGCGGCTGTTGAGAGGTCAACATTGCCCATCGGGTTGCGCCAGTGGTTGGCGAGTGTGTCGGTTGAAAACAGATCGATGAATGGGAGATCAATGAGCGATGGCCCCGCGACCGCGTCTTGGGCCGCGCGCCCGACATTGATGCGTCCCCAGCCGGTCTGGTCGTCCTGGCCCGGGGCTTGGAAATCGTCGCAGGCGTTGAGCAGTGTCAGTTCGACCTCGTCGGCGGAGAGCGATGGGTTCGCGTCGTGCACGAGCGCCAGTGCGCCCGCGGTGATCGGTGCGGCCATGCTCGTGCCCATGGTGGTGGTGTAGGTGCCGTTGCGGTTGGTCGATCGGATGTTCTCGCCCGGGGCGATGCAGTCGATCCCGATGCCGGTGTGCGACCAGGTCGCCCAGTTGTCGCCGGGGGTGGACGCGCCGACGATGGTGACATCTTGCCAGTCGTTGACCTGATCGGCGAGCCCGCTATTGCCCGCGGCGTAGACGAGCAGGTGTCCTTCGTTGCGGATGTGGGTCCCGTTGGCGCCCACGGCCGGGTCGCTGGCGCCGCCGAAGGAGATGTTGATCGCGTACGCGCCGTTGTCCGATGCCCACCGCGCCCCGCGAAGGATGTCCGAGAGGGTGGCGTTGCCGCCCGAGTCATTGGTCACACGGATGGGCATGATCCCGAAGTTCCAGCCCACGCCCGAAACGCCCGTTGCGTTATTGCCGATCGCGGCTGCGCAGCCGGCGACGAGCGAGCCGTGCCCGTTGATGTCGTTGACCGCGCCGCCATCGGCCTGCGCCAGCTGGTCGGCGGCGTTGTAGCCCGAAACAATCGCGGCTTGGAGGTCCGGATGATCTTCGTCGATGCCCGAATCGCAGATCGCGATGATCGTACTCGATGAACCCTGCGTGATGTCCCACGCGCCCACGGAGTCGATCCGATCGGCGCGGTGGTACCACTGGTTGGTGAACTGCGGGTCGTTGGGGGTGGTGTCGAGGGGGAAGCAGGTCCAGTCCATCGACACGAAGGTGTAGTCGCCGGTCTGCATCAGCAGTTCCGCGGCTACCTCGGCGCTCACGCCGTCGGGGATGCGGATCGAGAGCATGCGGATGTCGTCGTCGGCCGATCGCATCGCCGGCTCGACCCGGGCGCGTGCTTGGTCCATGCGGGCCTGAGCCTGTGCGTAGCGGAGATCAAGATCGCGCTGGGCGCTTTGGGTAGTCGTGCTGGCGCCGACGGTCTCGAACTCTTCGAGGGCTTCATCGGAGAGCGCTGGGACCAGATCGTCGTGGGCCATCTGCGCGAGCATCTGCGTGCGGTTCTTGATCTGCACATTGAGATAGCCCGAGCGTTCCATCACGCCCGGGGTCGGGGTGAACACGACCGACGGCGTGATCCGCGAGCGGAGCAGCGGCGCGTCGCGATCGAGCCAGGCGTAGGTTTGGGCGATCGAGCGGTACGCAACAGGGGTGAGCAGTTGAGCGCTGGCCGAGACTTTGGCAGGGCGAGCGTTGATCGATGGCTGCGCGCTAACGACCGATCCCGCGAGGGCGAACACAAGGGCGGCGATCGGGATGGTGCAGATGGTGCATCGGCGGTTTGGCAGGGTGCTCATGCTTGGTGCTCGGTGGCGGGTGTGGCCGGGAGATGTACCGTCAGATCGGCAAAAGGACGGGTTGAGTTGGGGCTCGGCGTGTGATTCGTTGACTCAGCGCATTCCGATCCGTACAACGCGGATTGGGCGGGCTGATTGCGTCCGAAAACTCAAGTCAAAGAACCGAAACTCAACGATTCAACATCATCGAAATAGATCAATAACCGGTGCGTGAATGGATTATTCATGCTCAAACCCAACGAAGAAGACGCGGGCAGACCGGTGAACAACGCCCGATCCACGGTACGGTACGCAGATTCTGGGCGAAGTGTTGCAGTTTCAACGGGTTCTGGCGGTGAATTCATACGCTCAGAGGGCACGAAAAAGCCCGGCATGGCCGGGCTTTGGTGAGGGTTTGATTGGGTTGGGTGCTTGGGATCGGCTTACGGCTTGTCTTCTTTCTTGTTGCCGAAGATGCCCTTGAGCTGGTCCTTGGCGTCGTCCACGGCGTCTTCGAGATCATCCACCGCGCCGTCGACGGCCTTCTGGGCGTCTTCGCCGATCTTGTCGGCGGCTTCTCCGACCTGCCCGGCGACATCGCCGAGCACGCTATCGAGGTTCAGATCGCTGATCGCTTCGATGCCCATATCGCTCAGTGACGAGAGCCCCGCGAGCCCGTTGCCGAGTTCGCCGAGCACATCGCCCGGGATGATCCCGCCGCCGGCTTCGACGGCTGCGGCCAGCACGGTCTTGATGACGAGGTTAAAAATATCGCCGGCCTTCATGCTCTCGGCTTCGCCGATGTTCTGGAGCTCGATCGACGGGATCTTGACGGCCACATCGCCGGCGAGCAGCGACACGCCGGGCATGTTGGCGACGCGGATGTTGATGTCTTCGAGGATCAGCGATTTGATGACCACATTCTTGCCGGCCTTGGTTTCGTCGGCCGGTGCTTTTTCGCCGGATTCAAAGCGCGAGAGGTTTTCGAGGATCTGGTTGTAGTTCGACGGGTTGTTGCCCTTGTCGAGGATCACATCGATCCCGCTGAGCTTGATCGTCGGGACGACGATGGTGTCGGAGTTGACCGATGTGAGATCGAGGGCCGCGTTGGCGTTGGTGAGTGCGAAGAAGTGCTCGGTGGTGAAGCCGTCGGGGTTGGCGATGTTGAGCCCGCCCATCTCGACGGTGCCCTTGGTGATGGCGACATCCATGGTCTCGACGGTGGTGTCGACGCTCATGGCGTAGGTCCCGCCGTACTCCACGGCCCGCTTGGCGATCTTGTCGATCTGCCCGAGCCCGATGACGACGCCCCCGATGATCAGGGCGATGAGTAAGACCAAAAGGACGGCGATGATTTTGATAGCGGTTTTCATGAGGATGCTCCTGTGTGTTCTGGGTGTGTAGAGAGTTTAGCGCGCGAGCGAAGGTATTGGGAGAGCAGGGTTTCAATTGCTGTATTCAAGCCCCATCAGCCCCAGAAACACCCAGACATCATCCGCATCGAGCACACCGTCTTGGCGAAAATCGACGCGTTCATCGCCAGAGATAAATCGTTGGACAAAGAGCGAGATGTCGAAGAAATCGACACGATCATCTTCGTCGAGATCGGCTGGGTGGAAACCGCTTGGAACACCAAGACGCAGACCAAATGTGCCTCGAAACGCACTGGTTGTGCTACCAAAGACAACCTGATCATGTGACAGCGGATCCCCAACATCTTCATCACCATAGTAAGAACCACCGATTACTCGACGAAAAAGCCGATCAGGGCGAGTTGGTGTCTCCGTAACCTCAGACTGCCCCCCCGCCATGTCGAGCATGCCCCAAGGGCTTGTCTCCTCTGGGTAAGACCCGACATCGAGCGGAAAGACAATTCGCTCTCCCGCGTTGCGTTCGCCGCCGTCCTCGGGCAGGCCAGGGCGAGGCTCAGTGTCTGAACTGTTGGGAAAAGTCCAGTAGCCTCCCTCGCCGTTGTTCTTGTGTGGATCCCAATAGCCCGCTTTGTTCCACTCGCCAAAGGTTGGCATGAAGAACCGTGCGCCCGGACTTCGCGAGGCTTGGTGCTGCCAAACCTCGTCATCGTCTTGTATAAAGGTCGAAGTGTCGTAGACACCAGTCTCGAAGGCCCATTCCTCGATGACCTTCCCGTGATGAAGCCAGTTGACATACCGGGCGGCGTACTCCCAGCCCATGTTCACCGGATCGCCGAGCGAATACTCAGGCCAAAGGACGACCTCTCCGAATGATGCGTCCATTGTGTCCCCGACAAAGTGTGTATGAGTGACACGCCCAACCCGTTTCACATAAAACGGAAGATAAGCCTCGACAAACTCGACATACTGCTCGACGGAAAGCTCAGTTGTTGAGAGCCAAAACTCGTAATCGACTGATCCAAAATCTGTCGTTATC
>TARA_R110002072_G_scaffold534_4_pt1 | contig 30403 bp, 29 predicted proteins | sample TARA_R110002072 | Tara Oceans TARA_R110002072 (sample SAMEA4397118) | marine metagenome | biome: Polar Biome; feature: [SRF] surface water layer (ENVO:00010504); material: water (ENVO:00002006), including particulate matter (ENVO:01000060) such as... | depth 5 m
GTTGGTGGCCCGGGCGAGACTTGAACTCGCACACCCGAAGATACTTGATTTTGAATCAAGCGCGTCTACCATTCCGCCACCGGGCCAACTTGAGCAATGATACTAACGTAAGCATGGTGAAAATTGAATAAAAATAATATTTCGCGGAGTGTAGAACCATTAATTAACTATTTAAATCGATTCTTTCGTAGATTTCATCGTTGAGATCATTTGATAAAGTTGGGTTTGCTTCAACTACCGGAGTTGGACCCTTCCATAACCGAAAGTAAATCTCCCAAAAGCCAGGGTTCAAATCTCTTTCTTGAGTAATTTTTGGTAAGTGCAGCCAAGAGGTATTGGGGCTTCTGTGATGATTGAGATGATAGTGATAATTAAGCCAGATAAGATGAGTTGCTTTACTCACTTTTAAGTTCCATGCACCTTCACGAATACTTCTTTTTGACCAAGCATGATCTGTATATTGTAAGCTTGACCATAGAATAGCAAAAGTCCAATAAGCGATAATCCAATCAAGGAAAGTTAGATTTAAAAAATAAATGATGGCAACCTGAATTGTTATTGAAAAGATAATTTCAAGTCGCATTTTTAAATGAGGTGCACTCTTTCTATCAAGTCCCGATAGCATATCATCGAAGCTTGCTTTGGCCATGAGATCATTCTTACGGAATTTACTGTCTTTATTGAAGAGCCAAGGACATATAAGAAATACGATATTAGCAAAAGGAGAGCTTGGCCAATAGAAGCCAGTAAGAAGGGAGTAGATAACAAACTTCTTAATGAAAATATTATCTTTTGGGTAATATTGTTCAAAGAGTTCGGCATCAGTACGGTTTCTTCTATGGTGACCTAAGTGAAAAATTTGTTGCATTGTAAATGAAGTAGGAAAGAAAGCCGATGAGAATCTTCCAAACCAGTTATTAACAGATTTGTTATTTGAAAAAACGCCGTGAACTGATTCATGTAGTAATGAGAAAATGGTGTTGTTAATAAGCCCAAAAGCAATGGCCCATAATAATTTAAAATACCAATATTCTGCTAAGTGAACTTGATAAAGAAAGAAAATAGCAAGAGAGTAGCTTGTAATGGCAATGAAAATATTAAGCTTTGAAGGTATTTGATTCATTAATTCTTATTGGTTAAACGGGTTTTACAAGCTAAAATTATAACATGATTCATAAGCTTTTATTAATGACATTAATTCTCTTAACATCTTGTTTTAAGGACAAAAGTAGCGAATCCGTAAAGGCCCTTAAATTTGAGCAAGAGCATCAAGAATATCTAGATTCTGTGAAGAGCAAGTCAAGCGAGATATTAAAAGAGAGTTTTGATTTCCAAGGAATAGAAGTTGTCTATGTGCAGGCAGGTGAAACTTACTATCAATGGCTTGGTCATGTTCTCATTCGCTTTGTTGGTTCAGGAAAAATCCCCGAAGAAGACTATGGGGTGAGCTTTATAGCCAACTTTAATGATTACAATCTTGATAATTTAAAGGCCTACTATGGAGGTTATACTGTTCTGCCAATAATAGATAATTGGGGAAATTATCTTAAAGATTATGTGGTTAAAGAAAAGAGATATATGGATCGCTATATTTTTCCTGTAAATGAATCTGTAAAAAATAAAATAAAAGAAACATTGAAGGATTGGATAGTTAATCCAGAAAATGCTGGAACATATTCTTTTAGGAGAAATAGTTGTACCGCTCTTTTGTTAAAATTATTGGCAGCTGGAGATAAAGAAGTTGATGGAGCTAAAATTGCTTTTCCAGTAGAGGTTGTTCCTTACCTACAATCCATTGGTAAAATTAATCACTCTTATAAAAGAATTACCGTAGATAATTACCTAGATTTGGCAAATCAAATAGTACCTCGTGAAAAATATGAATATTGATAAGTCAAAAATTAAAAACTATCTGCTATGGCAAGGTTTAGCTATGGGAACCTTTGTGGTTGTCTATGGTTTTTGTAATCACTATGCTTCATCAGCGAGTCATCATTATCAAATGTACTTCGATTGGGAATTAAGCATTCCCCATTATCCTCTCATGATGATTTTTTATCGAAGTCTCGATCTATTACTTTGCCTTGTCCTGTTTGCACTCAGTAAAGAATCAATGAGAGATTATGCAAAGACAATGATTCTATCAGTCCTCATGGCCACGCCTATCTTTCTAATCTTTCCTGCTCAACTTGGTTTCCCGAGGCCTGTACATCATGAACATTTTCAATTTCTTTATGACGTTTTGTATACTATTGATAAGCCCCATAATTTATTACCTTCAATGCATGTCACTTACGCAGCACTTGGTTTATGGTTTATTTATAAAGATTTGAAAAAGTATACTTATCTATTAAGTATTTGGTTTGTCTTAATATGTGCTTCTGTGGTTTTGGTTCATCAACATCACATTCTCGATATTCCAGCAGGGATTGTCTTAGCTATTTTGGCGTATAAAATATATTTTCGCTATTTGAAAAAAGAGTCTTGAAAGCTTTTATCTCGTGGTAGCTTATCCCAGTATTTCCAAAACTCAATAACACCAATATCTAATTCGTTATAAAGTCCTCTAATCTCGGGGCGCATATTCTCAATGATTTTGATGTCTGGTTTTAAAAACTCTACTCCGAGAATCGTTGTTAACTTAAGACGGAAGTATTGTTTAACATTGGTCCAGATATTTGTTGATTTAGAAGTCATGCTTGTTAGGAAAATACGAGACTCTTTTTCATTAATAGGGAGAGAGGTGATGAGAATATTATCCTTAGTATCTTTTAGGGTAATAATTAGAAAGTTGCCACCCCAGCTTTCTAGCTTGACATGATTTTCTTTTGTATTAATTCTTTGTACAATTTTATCATAGAAGCGATTTGGTAATACTTTCATTGAATATTCTGCAGTGAGAAGAAATTCATTAACCGCTATAAATTGTGGATTGTCAGAAACCACTCGGCTATGAATACATCCAAGATGATGGGTATCAAATCCATTAAAGAGAAGCGATTGATATGGAGTATTTAGAAAGTAGTTTGCTACATTTGATGAGTAATACTCTTCTTGGTTTTCAACTCTTGAAAACGTTGGAAAGGAAAACTTTGGATCTGTTCCAAAATAGACAAAGACTATATTGAACTTTTCAATGACTTCAAGAGATTGAGTATGAGCATTATTTGGAACTTTATTATGGCCATACATACCTGTGCATTTCCCTTCAGGGTTATATTTTCGTAGATGAAAGGGACATTCGAGACAATCTTCGACGACTTTAGAGTTTGAAAGATCAGTTCCCATGTGTGGGCAGAACTGCTTCAAGACACCAACTTTTCCATTCTTTCCTCTATAGCAAACAAGATGACCAGAGAAAGCATTAATTTTCTTTACTTCATTTTTACGAAGTTCACTGGAGAGACATAGTGGGTACCATGACTCCGGAAAGTATTTGAATAGTTCATCTTTACTAAATTGATTAATATTAATTTTCCTTATTTCGCTTTGGCATAAAATACTCTGATATAAGATGTTCAAACATACTCGTTCTTACATATTTAGCTTTTATTTTAGGTGCGACTTCACTTTCATGCAATTGTTTAAGTTTTGACCAATGAATATTTGGTTTTAGATGGTGAGCGGTGTGATAACCGCCATTTAAAAAAAGGTAGTTCTCAATGTTTCCATTATAGTTATAACTAATATTATATGGGTCAGAAGGTTCAGCATGACGATGAAATATAAGATTTGTTAAGACAAGGAGCATATTTCCAAAATACCATGGAATAAAAGTATAGATAATAAAGGCCTTCCAATTATTGAAAAGACAAAGTCCTATGATGATGACGAGAAAGATATTTTCAAAAGTTCTTTGCTGGTTAAAAGGTTTAGGCATTTGGTCATACTGAGCTTTGGCACCCGTACGAAATTTCTTAAGAGTTACCTTCAGATAAACGAAGGGTTTTAAGAAATGTATGCCGCTACCTTCATTTTCAGGTGTGAACCAATCTTTATCTGTACCAGAGTAAGTATGATGATTCATATTGTGAATAACTTTAATAAATATTGCTGAGGCCCCGCGATTTAGTGTTAGCCAGAAATCAAAAAATATATTAAGTGTACGAAAACCAAATGTGGGTACATGAGAGTGGTTATGATTAATTAAATTGACGATAAAATTAAAGATGAGACTAAAGAATAGCCATGGAAGTATTAAAGATGAAGGAACTTTATAAAACTGAGGAGCATAAAGTAATAAGCTACAGCTAATCATAATAAAAATTGTATAAAGGTCTGCTTTATACGGTAGTATTTTGTTTTTCATAATTGAGTGTTAAATCCACATTATCTTCAATAGTAAAATTGTGATTCTTCATTTTTGGTTTTATATCATCTATATTTGATAAATCTGGATTTAAAAGAAGAGATTCATTCTTGTGGATAAGACCTTTTTCTTTATCAAGATGATTGTAAATTCCAAAGTACATATCTTGTTTTGAAAAATTCTCTTTGCTATATATTGGATTATAGGTCCAGTAGATCGCACTTTTTACTAAGTTTCTCATGTGGGTTTTTGTATCGAAGTAGCGATAGAGAATTGATTTCCAGCTATTCCACTTTTCTTTACATTCAAATGAAAGCTCTGTGAGTTCATCTGGAGTCATGCATTTTGGTTTATAAGAACAGTGGTTAAATCGATAAGAAGGATGGAGCCACCACTTTCCATCAAAGAGGAGTCTTCCTTCTTCTTCCATCTTCTTATACATTGGCGTATTCGGGTATGGAACGAGGATATTAAAAGCAGCGAAACAAAATTTTTGTTGAATAGCGTATTCAACAGTTGAGAGAATTGAATCTCGGGTGTCATTGTCATAACCAAGAGTAAAAGCGGCCCACGTCTGAAGTCCAAAGTGTCTTAACGTGCCAACTTCCTTTTCATACAAAGAAAAGTCTTTTCGAAAGAAGTTAGGAGCTTTTCTTAGTTGGCGAGCATTTGATGGGTTAATAGTTTCAAATCCAATGACATTTCCCATGCAGCCACTTTTTACAAGGAGTTCCATGAGTTCAGGATCTTTTGTCATGTCCATTGAGCCTTGACTTACCCAGCGGATTTTAAGGGGAATAAGAGTTCTACATAAATCTTTTAATGCTTCAAAATCAGCGCAGATATTATCATCTACAAAGAAGAAAAGTTTGTTCTTAAGCATTTTGATTTCTTCTAAAACGCTATCTAGATCTCTCACAAATTGTTGTTTATTGAAATAAGAAGAGATAGCACAGAAACTACAGGCGAATTTACATCCTCTTCCAAATTGAATGAGCCCAACGTCTAGATATTTCTTACCATCATAAATTTGCCGATCAGGGAAAAACTTATTGGCCTGAGGGGCACCGACAATCGAGTTATAGTGCTTTCTTAACTTTCGATGTGTTTTGAAGTCCTCTAAAACTTGATGCCAAATCCAGCCGGCATCACCGGTGACAATTGAATCACAGTACATACTTGCTTCTTCTGGTATGAGAGTGACATGCATCCCACCCATCACTACGGGAACACCTCTAAGGCGATACTCTGTGGCTATTTCATAAGCTCTTCTTGCGGTATATGTTTCAACTGTAATGGCCACGAGGTCTGTTTTTTCATCGAAGTCTACATCTTCAAAGCGATCATCAAACATATTCACTTCATATTCATCAGGAGTCATCCCTGCTAATACTGCTAGCTGAAGAGGTTCCATTCTTCCTTCATCGATATAAAAGGAATCTTCTTGTCGTCCAATTCTTGGTTTTATAAGAGTTATTTTCATGAGAATTGTCCTAAAGAAATATGGTCTGTGTGAAGAGGATCATTAGAGTGAGAAAGAAGACTTCCATGCTTTTTTCTAATCTCGTATCTTGTAATTAAATTAGCCGCAAGATAAGTTCCTGCATGATAGATGCTACTGAAGTTTGATTGGAAATCATTCGCTCGCTTCAATATATTTGTGTATTTATTAAATTCAGTTCTGGCCCAGTAACAATTTTCAGTTAATTGTTCAGCCGTGTAATTCTTAGGGTGAAAGTGAGCATGTCCATAACGATATCCTGGATCTAGCCACCAAGGATCATTAATAAGTCGTCCTTCACTTTTTAAGCGGTTATACAGCTGGGCACCAGGAGTAGGGGTAAGAGGATTAAAGTTTGCTAGAAAGAACTTAGACTCAATAGCAAATTCTAAATTATGCTTGAAAGTATCCAGAGTATCATTATCATATCCATGAACAAATGTTCCATAAATCATAATTCCATGATCTCTAAAAACTTTAATGGCCCGATCATAACCGCCGTCTTTTAAGTTCCAACCTTTTCTCATTTGATTAAGACTTTTAATATCAAGAGACTCAAAGCCAACAACCACCGAGATACAGCCAGAGTCTCTCATCAATCTCATGAGTTCAGGATCTTTCGTGACATCAATACTCACTTGGCCTGACCATCTTATTTTCAAAGGTATGAGCGCTTTAAAAAACTCAATGGCCTGTTCTTTGTAGCTATAGATATTGTCATCAACAATGAATAGTTGCTTATGCTTTAGAGCTGAGATTTCTGCAATCACATCATCTACAGGTCTTTGATCCAGGTAGTTTTTATAAAAAGTTTTTATGGAACAGAAGTCACAATTAAATCGACAACCTCTTCCATATTGAACCATATGAATAGGACCATACTTCTTGCCCTTGAAAATACTTCGGTCTGGTTTTATATGGGTGAGTGGTTTGCTATTTGTTGCTTTATAAATTTTTTGTAGTTTATTATTTTTAAAATCTTCAATTAACTGAGGCCAAGTTTCTTCAGCATCTCCCATGACGATAGCATCTGCAAAGTTAAGAGCTTCATCAGGAAGAAATGTAACGTGATACCCACCCATAACCACAGGCACGCCTCTTAGCCTGAACTTTTGAGCAATTTGATAGGCCCTTCTTGCTGTATATGTTTCAACAGTAATGGCAACAAGGTCCGTTTGCTCATCGTATGGGATATCCTCAATTCTATTATCATAGAATTTATGTTCAACATCTTTTGGACTATAGGATGCTAGCATCGCTATGGCCAAAGGCTCGAGAGCGTCTGTTGCTTTGTGCTCAGTCATTGATGGTCGAATAAATGTTACTTTTAGGTTCTTCTTCATATTGCTAACTCGTAGGCCCAAAAGGAGTTAACAAAGTGAAGACCATAACAAATAAAATTTGCAAGTATTGTTATACGGTTTACCGTTTTCCACTCTGGCGCATCTGAAGCAAAATAGATTTTTTTCTTTTCACTTCCTCTTATTTTAAAAAACAAAATAGCAAAGAGGGTTTCAAAGAAGGTTGATACGATTATTCCAAAGAGATAGAGAATGGCCAAAAAAGTTGGTCTTGTTACTTCCATTGGCCAAAAATAATAAAAAAGAATACTAACAATGAAGAAGTGAAATACATCGTGAGTAATACCGTATTTTGGTGACCAATTAAACCATTTGTAAATCATGACAAGCTCAAGTGGTCCTCTTAACCACCAGCTTATAAGATGAAAAACAAAGACATACTTAATACCTTGATCAACATTTAAAAAAAGAAAGATGATAGGAATAAAAAACCAAGAACCAATAGTGTAATTAAGCCAAAAACTTTTAGGAAGTGAAATTGCCCCACCTACTTGGTTTTGAAGATTTTGTCTTTTCTTAAAGTAGAAACTTAGGGCAATGAGTAAAAAAGGAAAGATAACAAATATCGCAGTGATCATATGTTATCTATTTCTTGGTTGAATTTCCATACGATCAAAAACTTTTAAGTCTTCCGTGTGAACAGTATAAATCATTTTATCTTTTTGTACTCTTAACTTCATGACATGATGAGCACTAACAGCATAACCAGGACTTTGAAAATACCACTCGTCTTTGTGCTTTGGGATTCTTTGCTTAACGCCTAGTCCGCCTTCTCCAACATAAGTAATACCTTTTTCAAAGTTTACTTTTTCTTTATAAATAGGAGCCGTTCTCTTAAGAGTGTGTCCATCACTCTCAAATACAATATCAACTTGATACTTTTCAAAAAGTGGAACCCAATGTTTCTTGGCTCGACCAGGTTTCTTGACCGCAGGATAGGCCGGTCTGTGATAGTTGGTTACAATCCACTTGGATCTTTTTGCAGCTTTCTTGAGTTCTGATTTTAGCCACCACTTTTGTGGTCCACCAACAACCCAATTGGTATTGAGGTTGATAAGACTAAAGTCACCAATTTGAGTGGTGTAATAATTAGGGCGAATGAGATTACCTGGATAAATAAAGATATCATTGAAGAGGGCTCTACTTAATTCGTGATTACCCCTTGTCGGAATAATCGGTAGTACTCTACCTGAGTCAGTGGTTGTTAGTTGGTGATCATCAAGCCACTTCTTCCACTGAGACCAGCTAAATCCATTGGCGATATAATCTCCTCCATGGACAAGAGCATAAATATTTGAGTTTTCCTCTAGCATCTTTTTCATAAGAAGGTTCATCTCTCTTCTTTTAGATCTATCACTTCGACTATCTCCACCAAATAAAAGTTCAAAACTTTCATTATTTGGAGTTGTCTTGAAATGATATTCTCTTGATGTTGCTTTACCGCTTCTTATCTTGAAGTAATATGTTGTATTAGGCTTTAGGTTCTTAAGTTTCACTGCATGAAGCATACTAAAACTATAAGAATATGGTTTTTGTAAGAAGGCTTTCTTTTGTTGAGTGTATTTATTATCTTTATCGCGAGAAACCGTATCAAAGTAAACTCTATTTCTTCCCGTTGGGATCGGTCCAATTGTTGACCACGCAATATAAGCTTCTGTTGAAGGGTTCTCTTGAAAAATGACTCTCATATGTTCAATATCTTTCGCCCTAAGACTAAAAGATATTGATAGTAAGATAAGAACTTGTATTAGCTTTGACATTGAACTTGATCCTTATTTTTAAATATTTGCAAAGGTTGAAATTTAATACCTCTATTAAAATAAATAAACATTGGTAGAGCAAAGTGAGGAATTCTTAAGAAGAATTCATACCACTGAGCATATCCATGGTAGGTGATACGTGAAAGAGCTGTAATCAATCCCCATGCCGCAATATAGAGAACGAGGTTTTTGTTTCTCGAGAAGATTAAAGCTGCTCCAACGAGAATATCGACCATTCCAATAAAGAATAGACTTGTTTCCACGTACTTTTGAGTTGGGACAAGGTTTAAATATACCTCGCTAAAATCGTACATATAATCTAAGAAGAGTGGATTTAACATCATCGCTTCAATACCATGGGCAATGAATGTGGATGAAACACCAAATATTGCAATCTTCAAAGCCAGCTCTCTTTTTTCAATTGAGAAGTAGTAGAGGCAAAGAGGTAGGCAATATCTAGCAGCATAGGCAAAGATGGCAACTTCCCAACCAAAAGATCCATGAAGAATCGTTTTCGTTAATGCCAACGTGAGAAACCATCCAAATATAAAGAAAGCAGCAAATTTAATTTGAGAATAAAAAACAAGAGTGATCGTCGCAAGAGTAACAAAAAAACAATATGTCATATCGATAGAGGTACTAAACTGATCAGAAAAATCTAAAATTAAAAACTGGAATCCGTTGATTGATGTCCCAAATTTCGTGGATAGAAAGAGTTGACCCATTAAGCAAATAACAAGGGCTAGCTTCAGCATGATTTTTTGCACGTAACCTCCTATGTCTCGTACAGCATTGACATTTTAGCCAATTTTGGAAGAGGTTTGCAAATCTGAGAGGCCTATAATCCTGTAAATTTTCTATTGTAGAGTGGATAATTCAAGCGTATCGCTCGTAGAGTATTGAAATAAGTCTTCGTGGCCTAAATGGGCCTTGAGCAGTGTGTTATCAATAATACTAGAAAACTTGATATAATCGATCAGATATCGTGGAAAACTCCATAGTGAATTGCTGAGTAACCATGCTGTGCTTTCCAATAGAAAACTTGGAACGGGCAGAGTTGGAGTATTGAGAATCTGCTTTGCCTTCTTTATACTTACGGTTTCATCAGGTGCCACATTAAAAATTCCTGTTGGTAATTCATTGATTGAGCGCTCAAGAATTTTTGCCATATCAAACTCATGAATGAATTGAAACATTGGATTAAAATCCATGCAGATAGGAACATAGGGTGTGGTTAAATACTTGGTCATTGTGTTTCTAATCTGTGGGCCAATAATAGAGCATGGTCTGAGAACTACGGTTTCAATATTATCTTTATTCTTCCACATCCAGTTGGTTGAAATTTGATCCATTTCAACCACATCTCTTAATTCTGGATATTTAATTGAAGCTTTTAAAGGATGATCCTCATCAAGAAAAACAGGGTTGTCGCTAAGAGCTCCATAGACATGGTAGGTTGAAAGAATCACAAGTTTTTTAACACCAAACTTCAAGCTTAGATCCATGATTCTTTTGGTACCCATTAAATTTATGTCGAGTCTTTGAGCAAGACTTATTTTTGGGTTGGTATGGGAGTGGCTCATTCTTGCCAAATGAAAAACTACATCAAATTCTTTATCACGAAAAAGCTTTTCAAAATTTCCACGAGTAAATCGCATCTGCTTATAAGTAATATTCTCATGGTTGATGCTTTCTGTGATGGCCCTTGGATCAACACCAGTGATTTCATAGTCTTTATTTTTAACGAGAAGCCCTGCTAAAATTTTTGCAAGTCCACCAGCAATACCAATGATAAGAATCTTTTTCTTTTCAGTCACATCTACTCCTTAGGACCACGAACATTAGCAAAAAAAGCTCTTCTCTTCTCAATGCCTTCATTTGTCATTTGCTGAATAATTTTTTCAACTCTTATAACTTGTTCATCAATTTGTGAGTCACTTGACTCAGGTGAAAGTTCATTTGAGATCGAAATAGGTTCACCAATATAAATGTCAATTGGACTTGGTAGTGGAAAATATAATGGCGAAACTGGAAGGGCAGGAAGGCCAATCTTTTTTGCTAACGAAGATGCTTGATAAACCCATGGAAAAACTTCTTCAGCACCAACAACTGCTACTGGTAGTATGTCCACCTGTGCTGTTAATGCCATTCTATAAAAGCCACGAGTAAAGCGTTGCAACTTATAATATTCGCTCGTGCTTTTTGCAACACCTCTTACACCTTCAGGAAAAGCTAAGACAGACTCACCTTTATTTAAAAGCTTCAAACAATTTTGCCTATCACCTAAGACACCACCACCTTCGGCACCCCAAGTTCCAACCCAAGGAAGAGCAGTAAAAAATCTTTCAACCATGGCCCTTAATATTCTGGGAGGATCAATTTCCATAGCAAAGGCCGTGCAGATTAACATTCCATCGATGGCAATTTGTCCCGAATGATTGGCAATAACCATATAAGGTTGATCACCAACATTCTCTTTTCCAAATACTCTAACTCTGAAATAATTTTTATAAATGGGCCATATATATTCAATAGACTTCTTTGCCTTTTTGAGATTAAGACCCCAAGGATCTTCACCAGATGGGTACCTAAGCTCTAACTTCTTAAAAACTTCATCGAAGTGATTTTCTGGATTGGTAATGGATTCCTTGATCGATTTTATCATGTATTGCCTTTTAATTTTAATAACTTGTTTATCATTCTATCAGAAGTACCTACTTCTCAAGAAGGTGGGCAATAGCTTATACTTAGTAGGTAAAGTTAAGGAGTTACTATGCAAAAGACACCTCAGTGGAAAAATAAAGTAAATGAAATCTTTCAGACATGCCAGGAAGAAATTAAGCGTACCACAGAAATTGGTAAGAAAATGCTGAGTGCTTCTAAGACAAACACTAGTCTTCATGATGCTTATGAAGAAGTTGGAAACTTAGTAGTGAAAGCTTTACGAAGTGGTGAGTTGAAGTGGGAGAATGCTCGAGTTAAAGAGTTGATTAATACCATTGAAAACTGTGAGCAAGATCTCGAAGAAATTGAAGATGAAGTTAATAAAATAAGATTTTCAGAAGAGACTATAGCTCCTAAAGATTCTACTGAGCCAAAAGATAGTTAACAATTGCTTGTTCGAGTTGTTCAAGTTTTGTTTTCTTTTCGGCCGAAACAAAGTGGATCTGTTTTACCCATTTATATTCTTTAAAAATAGTCGGCTTTAACTTATCTAAAGCGGCTCTTTCTTTTTGTTTTTTGAGCTTATCGATTTTATTAAAAATAAGAAAAGTTTCAAAGTCAAAATTCTTTAAATATGATTGAAATTCTTGATCCGATTGTTGATGAGGGTGTCTGGCATCTTGAAGATTTAACATCAAAACATCTTGAGAAATGTGCTGGAAAAAAGAATTCATAAGAACTTGCCAGTTGTTAGACATCTCTCTTGATACTTCAGCAAATCCATATCCAGGTAAATCAAAAAGATAGAATGGTTTATCGTGTTCAATTCCTTGTAATTCAAATTCAAAGATATTTATTTCTCTTGTTCGACCAGGTGTTTTTGAAACTCTTGCTGTTTGTTTTCCAAAGAGTGAATTTATAGTTGAAGACTTTCCAACGTTTGATCTTCCAACAAAACTAACGCCTCTAATGTCTTGGTTCTCTTGGAGCCACTCAGTAAGTTGTTCAACGGTACTAATTCCGTATTTAAATTCTGCAGAGCCTCTTCTGATACCAATTTCCATAATTCTTCCTTTATTTAAAGGCATACATACTTTAATTTTCAACAGTTTATCAAGATCTCTATTACAAATATGAAATATTTGACCAATTGAATGGTTAATTTTCTCTACCAAACATAAGAATGCTGTCTAAGGAGGTGAATAATGGAAATAATGATTCCTGAGGCAATAAAAAGTAACGGTTTTAGACTAAGTGACATGATGGTGATTAAGCCAATGTCAGGCAGAAAGAGAACAGTCAAAGTTCAGAGAACAAAGATAAAACTCACATTAAAGAATCAATTTGAGACACAGTGGGGAGGAGATTATTTAGATTTACCTAGTGCTGGGAGAAGTTGTGAGGCAAAGATGTTTTGGCATGGCCCCATGAAAAAATGTGAAGAAGGAAGATTTCTTATTCGCTGTGAAGGCGCCAATTTTGTGAAGCTAAATGGAGTGTGGACAAGAGAGGCTTGGGTATCAAGGGGAGATCAGTTGATCATAGGATACAACGAATTAAGTTTTGAAAAAGAAGCTGAGCAAAAAGTAAATCTTTATCAAAGTGAGATTGATAAAATTGGTAAAGCGGTCATTCATTCAAATTTATCAATTCTACTGGAGGGAGAAACCGGGGTTGGTAAGTCAACTCTTGCTAGAGAGATCCATCATCAGTCAGGAAGAAGAGGTGAATTTATACAACTCAATCTAGGAGCCCTTAATCGAAACTTAATTGAGTCAGAATTGTTTGGTCATAAGAAAGGAAGTTTTACTGGGGCCATACAAGATAAATTGGGTTCATTCGAACAGGCCAACAATGGAACCATTTTTTTAGATGAGATAGATAGTTTGTCTCTAGACCTTCAAGTTAAATTATTACTTTTTTTAGATAACCAAAGCTTCCGGCCAGTAGGCTCCCAAGTAGAAAAAAAAGTAGATGTAAGGATCATTTTTGCTTCTGGAAGATCCCTTTTGAGTCTCGTTGAAAGAGGAGAGTTTCGAAAAGACCTTTTCTACCGTTTATCTTCACAAATGTGCCTAAAGATAAAGTCTTTGAAAGAAGATATGAAAAAGAAAAAGCTTGCTCTTGATTATTTCTGTGATGCACATGGCACCACTTTAGAAGCAAGTCTCGAAAAGTTTTATTTGGATTTTTCATGGCCAGGAAATCTGAGGCAGATGAAAGGTCACTTAGAAAGAAAAGTTCTTCAAGAGAAAAATGCTAGTTTTTTAAAAATAGATCATCTAGACGAATTACTTTTAAATAATATTTTGGTTGATCGCTTTGAGGAAAGTATAAAAACCATTGATGAAATTAAAAGAGATCATGCTCGAAAAGTTTTTCAAAGTTTTGAAGGCCATATAGGAAAAGCTTCTCATGCATTAGGGATTTCTAAAAATACTTTGAAGGTGTTGGTAAAACCAAAAGAAAGAAGGCTTGACGATCTAGCCTCCTAAGAGACCATGGATGTGAACTTCATCAATCTTACCTTTTATTTTAAGCTCATCTAAAAGAACATTAATTTCTCTTTTAAGCTTGTCTTTAATAATGCCTTTTCCTTCTAAGTTAAGAGGAAAATCTATAGAGATAGGCTCGATACTTGTATTGAGCTTATCTTGTAATAGGTGTGGATTGTGCCAAAAATATTCTTTAATATATCTATTTGAACTTTCTACTGAGAAATCAATGATGAGCTTATTCATTCCTTTTTCTTTTGCTGATCCAAGATAAACAGGAAGAATAACATTTGAGATAACAAATTGTTTTTCTTTTTTCTTATAATAAGCAGGCCTTCTACTAATAGCATTGGCTTTTTCTAATTCTTCTACAAGCTCTGCAGAAGCTGGCTCTCTAGCATTTTCACTAATCTTTTTAGACTGTTGATAAATGGTGATAGAAGTTAAAGAGAAAGCTGAACTAATGGTAATGAATCCCACAATGGTTGTCGGCTTAAGTGATAAATACCATGTCTTAAGCTTCATAAAGAAGGGAGTGAATAAAGCAAAGAATGAGGTAATAACAACCATCCACTCTATTGATTTAATATCTGTTTCTTTGGCCTTTTGGGCCACTACGGATGCTTTCTCTTTCGCGATTACAACTTTCTCAAGGGCCTTATCTTTTGATTTAACTATGGCTTTTTGAGTAGAAGTTTTAAAGGAGTTTACTTTTGTTTTAAGATTTCCCTTATTTTTTTGAAGCTTTTTTGAACCTGATTCTAGTCTAGAGCTAATTGCTTTCGGTGTTAGTTTACTAATGGTAGAACGTATTAGGGCCACAAGACTTTTAATTATCTCATTTAATCTTTCTTCAATTTGTTCCCATTTACTAAGCTTCAAGCGATCTCCAGTCTCTTCCTTAGTCTTCTTATCGGTCTTTTTTATAAATATATTAAGGACAAAGTATATGTAAATTCAGTGATTTAGGTGCTTCATTTTGAGGAAATAGGGCCATATTTTCCGACTGGACCTTGAGGGCAAAGCATTCCTTAGTTTTGGGCATCAGGCGGCGATAAGGAAGTTAAGGTTCTTGTGAATCGGTAAGGAGGAATTATGAAACATACACTAACTTTAAGTCTATTACTTTTGGTAAGTGGCTGTGCTGGAATGTTAGAAAACAGATCGTTCATTGGTCAAATGGATCATGAGACGGATGGTTTCTTTGTTGCCGGTAGAGATTTCAATATGGTTCCTGGAGATAGTGGAAATGCTTACCGAAATAGTAATGACATTCGTGATAGAACTCCACTCTCTGGTCGCAGCTTAGCAGAGAGCAAAGAACAAATTTCTCTCTATGAAGAATTAAGAAATAAAGAGATGGCCCTTAATGTTTACGATAAAAAACTCTACTCTCAAGTAGAGCATTATATTGATGATCCAAGTGAAAAAATTTATTTCTTAGGACTTAATCCAACACAAAAAATGGACTATCTTTACGCTAGAAATATTTCGATAAATAGCAAGAGAGCTGATAATCGAAGTAACTATCGATCAATTGCAAGCGTTAGCCCAAGAGGTCTTTACGATCGTGAGCTTCAACTAGGTATGACCAAGGATCAAGTTATCGATAAATGGGGTCGACCACTAAAAGTTGAAATAGCTGGAAACCCAAGAAACCAGAACGAAAGATGGCTATTTAGCGAAAATGGTGGAGCGCGTTACGTGTATTTTGAAGGCGGTTCTGTCCAAGGTTGGGAAGCTAACTAAAAAACAGCATGTTTGCTGTGCGTCTAAATTTGTATTCCTTTGATAATTTTACTATTCTCTCTCACCTATAAATGAGTATTTTCTCTATTAAAAATGAGGTGAGAGATGAGCGATCTCTTAAATGATTTTACACTAGAATTTGAAAAACCAGTTCGTGATCTTGAAAGACAAATCGAAGAACTTCAACAAGCAGAAAAGAAAACTGAAATTGATATTAGTCGAGAGATTAAAGCACTTCAAAGAAAAGTTAGTTCTCTAACAAAAGAAATATATGGCAATTTAAGTCCGTGGGAAAGAGTTCTTCTTTCGAGACATCCACAGCGCCCTCATACTGTAGACTACATTGATAAAATGATTGAAGACTTTCATGAAGTTTCTGGAGATAGATACTTTGCAAATGACTCTTCAATGATTTGTGGTTTTGGTTTTCTAGAAGGACAAAAAGTTTGTGTTGTTGGAATTGAAAAAGGTAGAAAAACAAAAGAGAAAGTGAAACATAATTTTGGGATGCCAAGACCTGAAGGTTATCGCAAGGCCATGAGAGTAATGAAAATGGCTTCACGTTTTAATGTTCCGATTGTTGTCTTTGTTGATACTCCAGGTGCCTACCCAGGTATTGGAGCAGAGGAGAGAGGCCAGTCTGCAGCAATTGCAGAAAACTTGGCAGATATGTTCGATATCGAAGTACCAATGATCTCTATTATTATTGGTGAAGGTGGATCAGGAGGGGCATTGGGAATTGCTGTAACTGATAGAGTAATGATGATGGAATATTCTATCTATTCTGTCATTTCTCCTGAATCATGTGCTTCTATTTTATGGGCTGATCCAAAGAAGGGAGATGTTGCGGCTAACTCTTTGAAGCTTGACCCAAATAAAGCTCTAGAGCTACAGGTTATAGATAATATTATTCAAGAGCCAGCATGTGGAGCTCACCGAGATATTGATGAAGCTTGTGAGTCTATTAAGAAATCACTGAAAAAAGAAATCAAAGCTCTTTCGAAGTTAAGTGTAAAAGCTTTACAAGAACAGAGATTTAAAAAATTCAGAAGAATGGGTAACCAAACAATTTTTGATCACTCTGGTCAAAATAATTTTCCTAACTAAAGGGTATATATGTCGATTCAATCAATGACTGGTTTTGGTCGTGGTGAAAAAGCTGGTGGAAACTATACAGTTACCGTTGAAGCTAAAAGTGTAAATAACCGGTTCAAAGATATTCGACTTAAGATGTCTTCAGTATATAACTCAATTGAAATTGATATGAAGAAAAAAGTAACAGACCTCTTTAATAGAGGAAGCTTTGATATTTATGTAAATTTTAAAAGAGCACAATCGAATTCAAAATTTGATGATCTCGATGAGCAAAAAGTTCAAGAGTATGTAAATAAGATGAAGCAGATGGTTGGTGATGAAAACTTGGCGATTCAACCGACAGAGTTTCTACGTCATGAGTTTATGAAGGAATATGACCTAAGCCAAGACCAAGAGTTAATGGAGCTGACCCTCGCAGCATTAGACGACGCTTTAGATAATTTGAAAAAGAGTCGTGAGTCAGAAGGGTCAAAATTAAAAGCAATAATTGAGAAACATAAGGTGGCCTATATGGGCTACTTTGAGGCCATCAAAAAAGAAATTCCTAGCTTCCAAAAAAATGTGGAAGAGAAGCTTCTGAAGAAATTTAGTGAGTTTGGAAAAGATTTAGGCATAGATGAGCCAAGATTTATGCAAGAAGTAGTCTATTTCATGGAAAAGCTTGATGTTCATGAAGAAATCAATAGAATTGAAGCACATACTCAAAAGTTAGAAGAGATTTTAAATATGGGCGGAGAAGTTGGGCGTCAACTTGATTTCTTAGTTCAAGAATTTAATAGAGAAACAAATACTATTGGCTCTAAGTCTAGTTTGAAGGAGATCTCTGATTCTGTTGTTCAGATGAAGGTTCAGCTAGAAAAAATGAGAGAGCAAGGTTTAAATCTGGAATAGATATGGTCAGAGGAAAAATTATAATCATTGTCGCTCCTTCTGGTTCAGGTAAGTCTACATTGATTAAAAGACTTAAAGAGGAGTTTCGTCAGCTTCACTGGTCAGTTTCTTTTACAACCAGAAAGCAACGTGAAGGCGAAGTTGATGGAAAACATTACTTCTTTATTTCAGAAGAAGAATTTTTAAAGAAAAAAGCACAAGGCGACTTTATTGAGTGGGCAAAAGTTCATGAAAATTATTATGGAACAAGTAAAGGTTTTGTTGCGACAAAAGTAGATAACGGTTTTTCACTCCTTTTTGATCTTGATGTTCAAGGAACAGATAGTATGAAAAATGAGTTTGGAGATGAGGCCAAGGCCATTTATATTGCTCCTCCAAATTTAGAAGAATTAGAAAGTCGCTTACGAGGAAGAGGTACGGACTCGGAAGATGTGATCAATGTACGTTTAGATAATGCTAAAAAAGAGATTCTACGCAAAGATGACTATGATTTTTGCGTGGTTAATGATGATTTAGATAAAGCTTATAGTGAATTAAGACGAACAGTAGCTAGTATTTTAGAAGGATAAAGAACTTGTTTCGACCATTAGATTTTTCACATGAAAGAGAAATTAGCTACGAAGAGTTAAAGCGTAGGGTGGAAGGTTATTACCCGGAAGCTGATTTTGATATGCTAGAAAAAGCGTATCATTACGCTACAAAAGCACATGAAGGTCAAAAAAGAAGTAGTGGTGAAGATTATATTATTCATCCACGAAATGTTTCCGCAACTCTAGTTAAATTAAGACTCGATTTGGATAGTATTGTGGCGGGTCTTCTTCACGATGTGGTTGAAGATTGTGATATTGATCCTGCTGAGCTTGAAAAAGAATTTAATAAAGATGTTGCTCAAATCGTAATTGGCCTGACAAAAATTTCCAAAATTAATTTTAAAACAAAAGAAGAAAGCCAAGCTGAAAACTTTCGTAAGATGGTTGTGGCCATGGCCAAAGATATTAGAGTTATTATCGTTAAGTTAGCAGATCGTATGCATAATATGAGAACGCTACAATATGTCTCAGATGAAAAACAAAAAAAGATTGCCCAAGAAACACTCGATATTTATGTACCTCTTGCCAGTCGTTTAGGTATTAACTCCGTTAAGGCCGAGCTTGAAGATCTTTGCTTGAGATTCCTTCACCCTGATATTTATTATCGCCTTGCTGAAAAAATAGCTATGAAGAAAACGGATCGTGATGATTATATCAATCAAACGATTGAGACGATTCAAGATAAGCTGATTGAATACGGTATGAAAGCTGAAGTAAAAGGCCGCCCGAAACACTTTTACTCTATCTATAAGAAAATGAAAGCAAGGGGCATGGACTATGATCAGATCAGTGACATCTTGGCCTTTAGAGTTATTCTTAGTAATATCACTGAATGTTATAAGGCCTTAGGGATTGTTCACTCTTCTTTCACTCCTATACCTGGACGATTCAAAGACTATGTAGCAATACCTAAAGTGAACGGCTATCAGTCTCTTCACACAACAGTTATTGGACCTAATGCTGAAAGAATTGAAATTCAAATTAGAACTCATGATATGGATAATGTCGCTGAAGCAGGTATCGCGGCTCACTGGAGATATAAAGAAGGTGTTGCTGGTGGTAGTGCAAAGCTAGATTGGATTGAGCAATTATTAGAATTTAACAGACATGTTACTAATAATAATGAATTCATGGATGTTGTTAAGAATGATCTTGATGTGGGAGGAATATTTATTTTCACTCCTAACGGAGATGTTCGTGAACTTAGATATGGAGCAACTCCACTAGATTTTGCCTATGCTATTCACACTGAAGTAGGGAATAAATGTGTCGGGGCCAAGGTTAATGGAAAGATGGTTCCGCTCCGCTACACTCTTAAGTCTGGTGACACAGTTGAGATTTTAACGAGTAAGTCCCAAACTCCTTCCAAAGATTGGATATCAATTGCTAAATCAAGTCGTGCTAAAACAAAGATTAAGCAATGGCTTCTCAAGGTAGAAAGAGACAAAAATAAAGAAATCGGTAGAGATATTTTAGAAAAAGCTTTAAAAGTGTTTGGTACAAATATTAAAACTGTTGAAAAAAATGGTGAGCTTTCAAAAGCCGCTGAAGAGCTTAGCGTTTCTAATGTGGATGATCTATTTATAAATATCGGTGCAGGTAAGTTTCCTGCTAAGAAAGTCGCTCATGCTCTTCCAAGTATTGGTGCTGAAGAGATAGAAGATGAGGATTCTAAGTTAGAAGAAATTAATACTTATTCTAAAAAAGTTTCTCAAACTGCTAGGCATCGAGCAAATCGCGATAATGCTGTCATTGTAGATGGGATTGATGACGTTATGGTGAGAATGGCCAGATGTTGTAATCCAATTCCAGGAGATCCTATTACTGGTTATATTACAAGAGGCCGTGGAATCACTGTCCATCATTCAAGCTGTACAAGAATGGAACAAGGAGATCTTGCTCGAACTGTTTTTGTTGAGTGGAACTCAGAGTTTCAGTTCAGACACCCTGTTAATGTACGTGTCATAACTCATGATAAGCCGGGAATCCTTTCGCAAATTTCTAAAAATATTAATGGAAATGGTGTTAATATTCGTTCGGCCCTTGCTAAATCTTTACCAGATAGAAAAGGCTCTTTTATTTTCGAGATAGAAGTAAGAGATTTTAGTGAACTACTTAAAGCAATTTCTGGCATAGAAACGCTAGAAGAAGTTATCTCCGTTCATCGAGTTTAGCCGGCGAGGATGGAAGATTAAAGTTCGATTTGAACAGTGTCTAAGTCAGAGTCCCAAACCATTAGAAATAAGAAACTTCGTAAGAACTTATAGACTTCTTTATAGAGCTTTTTAAAGTTATTCCCTTTGCTATAGTCGGTTGTTAATCCACGAAAGTAGAAATTATAGTCATCATCACTGGAGCGTATAGAGCCGAGGATCGTTTTGATTCGCAGGATATGGTAGTCATGACTAATGACTAGGATATTTTTAAAACCACGCTTTTCTCTTAAATATCTTAAAGTCGCAACAGCATTCTCAATGGTATTTCTTGCCAAGTAATCGATTTCTACAGCATTACTATTAACCTCATCTTTAATAGGAAGAGGGTTGATTAATGTCTCAAGATTGTTTTTATTATGAACGCCAGTGATAAAAACTTGGGAGTGCTTGTATTCGTTTGCCAGTTCTAGAGCAAAAGGGATTCTTCCTTTGTCGCCAGTGAAGACAACGATAAGATCCGGAACTTTTTTATAGAAAGCTTCTTTTGCTTTTTGGCTTTCCATATCTGAAGTTAGAATAAACATATAGCCGGTTGCTAAGTAGCAAAGAGCAAAGAGAGCAATGAAGATAATAGAGTTCCGTGTATAACGAACCATTCTTGTATTTCTTGTCTCGAATATATATTTACTTGAAAACATCTAATTTAGCGTGCTGCTAAAACTTCAATTTCAACCAGAGCACCTTTTGGTAGAGCAGGAACTTCGATACAGCTTCTTGCTGGATAAGGTTGGGCGAAGTATTTTTCATAAGCAGCATTTACCATTCCAAAGTTACCAAGATCCGTAACAAAAATGGAAGTCTTGATAATATGGGTACGGTCGATATTTTGACTCTCTAGAAGAGCATCAACATTTTTAAGAATTTGATCCATTTGAGCTTCGAAGCCTTCTTTCATTTCCATGGTTTTTGGATCGAGACCAATTTGACCTGAGAAGTAGAAGACACCGTTATGCTCAACACCCTGTGAGTATGTTCCCACAGCGGCTGGTGCATTTTCTGTACTGATAATTTTTTGCTTCATTTTATACCTACTATTTCTTTTCACTAGTTGCCGTAAGGGCAGTTAAGTTACACATATTGATAATCTCTGCCACTGTTGCTGTTCTTTGAATAATATTTGCAGTGGATTTCATTGGTACAAGAATTGGTCCGATAGCCGAAGCATCACTTAGTTGAGAGAGAAGTTTATAACTGATGTTTGCAGAGTTTAGCTCTGGAAAAATGAGAACGTCTGCAGGTCCATCAAGAGTTGAAAAGTTAAAGAGCTTATCAAGAATTGCTTTATTAACGGCAATATCCGCTTGGAGCTCTCCATCAACAATTAGTTCAGGGTATCTACTCTTTGTTAAAGCTACAGCTTTTTTAACTTTCTTTGAGACTGGGTGGTTGTTAGATCCAAAACTTGCAAAACTTAAGAATGCTACTCGAGGATCTCGTCCCATCAGTTGTTTGAAAAGATTTGCTGTGGTTCCTGCAATCTCTGCAAGGTCTTCTGAGTTTGGATCAATCTGGCAGGTACAGTCTGCAAAAAAGAGAACTCTATTTTTGAAAACTAAAATATAAATACCGGCAGCTTTAATACCATCGTCAGTACCAATGACATTAATGATTGGTTTAAGACAAGAACTATAATCTAGAGTAGGGCCACTAATAACACAGTCTGCTCTTCCTTTTCTTACCATCATAGAGCCAAAGTAATTTTCTTGCTCCATCATATCTTCAGCGTGATAAACACTTACACCATTTCGTTGTCTCATTTGAGTAAATTCCATGTAGTAATCGCTAAAACTCTTATCTTTTGATGGCTGAATAATTTCAAGGTCGTGTAAATTTTCAAGACCTAATTCAGTCATCTTATCTTTAATTTTATCGGGGTTACCTAAAAGGATTGGTTCGATTCTACCTTCTCTGTTGATCACATCAGCAGCTTGTAGAATTCGAGTATTAAGTCCTTCAGCAAAAACCATTTTTACTCTGTTCTTTCTCTTTCTAACCTGAGAAGTAAGTCTATCTCTTAGGCTTTTCATAAAAGATGTTGTTTGGCTTAATCTATTTTGTAGGTTTGCTGTATACTCTTGGAAGTTTTCAATATTAACTCTTGCGACACCACTATCCATCGCTGCTTTAGCAACGGCAGGTGTAACCCTAGTGAGCACTCTTGGGTCAAATGGCTTTGGAATAATATAATTTTTACCAAAAGAGAAGTCTTGGTTATCGTAGGCCATCTTTACTTCATCAGGAACTTCTTCTTTCGCAAGATCAGCTAATGCTTTCACTGCAGCGATTTTCATCTCTGCGTTTATTTTTCTTGCTCTAACATCTAAGGCTCCACGAAAAATAAAAGGAAAACCTAATACGTTATTTACCTGGTTAGGAAAGTCACTTCTTCCTGTTGCCATGATGGCATCATCTCTTACTTCGGCAACTTCATCTGGATAGATTTCAGGTTCTGGATTGGCCATGGCAAAAATGATTGGATCTTTTGCCATTGTGGCAACCATTTCTTTCGTGAGTACACCCCTTGCAGAACAACCGATAAAAGCATCGGCACCCTTCATGGCATCAGCTAAGGTTTTTAAGTCTCTTGAAGTTGCAAACTCTTCTTTATATTTATTCATTCCAGCACCGCGACCTTTGTAGATCACACCTTTGGAATCAGTCATAATAATATTTTCTCTTTTAACACCCATGTCGATAAAGAGTCGGGCGCAAGCAATTGAAGCAGCCCCAGCACCAGAGAAGACAGCGACTACTTCACTTATTTTTCTTTTGGTAATTGTAAGAGCGTTTAGAAATCCTGCTGAAGCAATAATGGCGGTACCATGTTGATCATCATGAAAGACAGGGATCTCCATTTGTTCAACAAGTTGAGCTTCAACTTCAAAACACTCAGGTGCTTTAATATCTTCAAGGTTGATTCCACCAAAAGTTGGCTCTAATGTTTTAATAACGTTTACCATTCCCTCAACAGTTGGTTCATCGATTTCAATGTCGAAGACATCAATATCAGCAAACTTTTTAAAGAGAACGCCTTTACCTTCCATGACTGGTTTACCAGCGAGGGCCCCAATATTACCTAGACCAAGAACGGCTGTTCCATTTGAGATGACCCCAACAAGGTTTCCTTTCGCCGTATACTTGAAAGCATCATCAGGGTTTTTTGCTATCTCTAAACATGGCCAAGCAACTCCAGGACTGTATGCCTTAGCAAGATCATTAGAACTGATTGTTGGCTTTGTGGCATTAACTTCTATTTTTCCAGGTCGTCCCTCTTCGTGATATCTGAGGGCCTCTAATTTCTGACTTTCGTTATCTCTATTTTTATCATTAGACACTATTACTACCTTGTTAATTTAGTCGCACTAGAATAGCTAAAATTAACTAAAGTGCCATCCTTGCAATGAGTTAAGTAGGGGATTTTTATTAATTTTTTTTAGATGCGCTGTGCGTTTTTACAAAAAAGTGGATAAAGTAATATCCCTAGGCTGGTAAAGAGCATTCCAGCGTATATCTCATCGATATTGACCCAAAATCCTGATCTTTCCATATTGCGCCAAACCGTGGTGGCAATAACTCCAAGTAGGCATGAAAAAACAAATTGATTGTCCTTAATCTTTTGAGGAAAGATATAACCATAGATAACAGGAAGTAGTAAGCAGCTAGCGGAATAGCTCCCTAAGGTTTTCCAAACATTCTTAATATTGCCATCAAAAACAGTAGCGAGAAAAATGGAAAGAACTCCTACAAGAATGGTTCCTATAAATTGCGTTGAGACTTTATTCCTTAATTTCTTAGGGGCCAAGTCATAAGAGATAGTGGTGCCGGCTAAGAAGAGGTAACTATCAAGTGTTGAAAGAATCGTCGCCACAATACCCGCGAGAGCAAAACCTCTAAGCCCATCAGGTAAAACTTGGAGTGCATAAATTAAGTAAGCTTGATTTGGCTGGGCCTGGGGAATTGTTGCTGCTGCATACATTCCTCCAAGGGTTGTACAAATATCAAAACAAACCCAAACGAGAGTAGAAATAAGAATCCCTTTCTTGGCAACTTTGGGAGATTTGGCGGCAAAGCATCTTTGATAAAAATTGGGATCAACGAGAGTAGATAAGGCTATAAAGCCCCAAACTAAAGTTACCGCTAAAGACTGGCCACCGGTGGGAGAGAAGTGGGTTTCTGGAAGGTTTGCACGAAGAAAATCAAGACCACCAAAATGAAAGACACTAAAAACGATAACCAAAACCACAGCCGCACACATTACAAAAAATTGAATGAGATCAGAAAATACGACACTTCTTAATCCTCCCCAAATGGAATAGATAAGAACAAAGAAAACCCCAATGAACATGGAGATTAGAAGAGAGTATCCTGTGAAAGTTTGAATTAAAATCCCTAGGCTAATGACATAGGCGATTGGAAGAACGTTAAAGAAATTAAAAATTCCACTTAGCTTTCCGCTTCTAGGGCCAAACATTTTTCCTATGAGGTCTGGCAAAGTTAAGGCTTGATAATGAGAAACTTTATTGACAATAAAGAAAGCAAAGAGAATATAGGCAATATACCAAAAAATTCCTTGAGTTAAAAAACTATAGATTCCTTTTTCAAAACTAATTCTTGTAACACCAAATATTCCACCATACCAAGTTGCCACTAAAGTAGCGACAAACAACGGAAGAGTTAACTTTCGCCCCATGATCAGATGATCAATAAGTGTCTCTTTTTCCGAGGCTCCTGAGCGAAGCCGTCTTTGTCCCCAGATAACACTGACAATTGTAATCACAATAATGAAGATAAAAACAAGCCAGTCAAGTTGGGATAAAATGTGGGTAAAATCAAGAGAATGCTTAAGAGAATTCATTTTAACTCCTTTCGGTAGTGTTAACTACATCAAGTTCAAAGGGTCGTAATTGATATTACCTCTCAGCCTATTGGCTCCCCCGTGTTTTTTTACTAATATAGTAGATACTTATTAAGAAGAGAAGGGAATATGACAATTACTCAGTTAAATTATGTTTTGGCGGTAGAAGAGCACAGGCACTTTAAAAAAGCGGCAGATTCTTGCCATGTCTCTCAACCAACTTTAAGTATGCAAATACAAAAACTAGAAGAAGAGCTAGGCCTTATTATCTTTGATAGAACAAAACAACCAATCATTCCAACTGCAGATGGCGAAAAATTAATTCAACAAGCTCGAAGGGCCATCATCGAATTTAACAGGATTGAAGAAGTGATTTCAGATAATGAGTTGTCAGGAACTTTTCATGTGGGAGTTATTCCAACATTAAGTCCTTATGTCATACCACTTTTTTTAAAAGACTTTATTGAAAAGTTTCCTAAAGTTGATCTTAAGATTGAAGAAATGAAGACGGAAGATATTATTACCGGACTTGAACGAGATGAGATTGATGCAGGAATTTTAGTAACTCCACTTCATAATAATCAATTTGTTGAGAAGCCTCTCTTTTATGAAAATTTCAAGCTATACGTATGTAAAGATCATGTTTTAAGTAAAAAAGAAAAGATTAAAGAAAAAGATTTAAAAGAAGATGGACTTTGGATTTTAAATGAAGGTCACTGTTTTAGAGATCAGGTTTTAAATATTTGTAAGTTAAAGGCAATGCCTACAAAGTCTTTTACCTTAGAGTCTGGAAGTCTTGAAACCCTTATGAGACTAGTCGATACAGCTGGTGGTTATACGCTCATTCCAGAAATGGCCACCTTAAATATAAAGAATGATGCCAAGAAAAACATTAGGAACTTTGAAGGGGCACAACCTGTGAGAGAAGTTTCCATCGTTTATAGTCGGTTGTTTCTTAAAGAGAAGCACATAAATCTTTTGGAAGAAATTATTTTAGAAAATGTTCCAAGCTGTGTTGAAACAAGAAAAAATAAATTATTAAAAGTAATTAATATTTAACTAGGGACAAAGTGAACCTAGTGTCAGAGTTGCACTCCTTTTTATTCACCTTCATACAACGTGAAATATCTATTTTTAAGTATTTAGAAAGTTTACTGACAAGTGCTGACAGTGAGCTTTTGTAAGTGTCTTACTTAGGGGATATGGGCTTTAATGCTTAGGATTTCTCGATAACTCTTTCAATGAGTATCGAATCATTCGTGGCAAAGGAGGGACCATGTCTTATAAAAATGAGAGTTCAAAGGGCAAATTTCAAAAATTGTTTTTCATCTTACTAGCAATAGTTATCACAGGTTGTGGTAAGCAAAGTGAGGATGCTGGACAAGCACAAGTAACGACAGGTTCAATCATTGTAGGTGATCTAGGATGGCGAGAGATTAACACTTCAAGTTCAAATGTAATGAAAGAAAATGCTAAAGCAGTTGCAGATGTAGATCTTCCTGTTATGGGAAGTCGTTGTACTGGCTTTTTGGTAGCAAATAATGTCTTAATGACAAATCAGCACTGTATTCCTACAGCGTCTCACGCGAGAGGAGTCACTGTTACTTTTGATCATGTGAAGGGTGTGAGTAAGTCAGCTCAAAAAAGATTTAAGTGTGATAAGTTTATTGGTAATGACAGTAAGTTAGACTTTGCTCTATTAGAATGTGAAGGAAATCCTGGAGCTGAGTATGGAGTAGTAGAGCTTTCTGATGATACTGCTTCTGTAAAAAGTAATATCTATGTTGTTCAGCAAAATTGTGATTACTATAGTGATCGAAATTGTGATTGGACCAAGAAGTATTCTACTGGGCAGGTAACAAAAGTTGCTGATGAGTATTCTCATAATGCAGATACTCTTGGTGGATCTTCTGGTAGCCCTGTTTTTTCAAGTTCAAGTAATAAAGTCGTAGGGATTCATCATGCAGGTTATGGAAATAATGGAATGGGAAGAGGATACGAAAACTATGCTGTTCCGATGAATAAAATTGTACAACATATCCATACATATTTTCCACAGGTTCAATTAGGTCAATCATCAGGTGGAAGTACTCCAACACAACCTTCAGGACCAAAAGGTAACGATACAATGGAAGGCGCAACAAAGCTTTCTGGAAGTAAGAGAGTAAGAGGATCTGTTTCGAGCTCAAAGGATGTAGACTTCTTTAAATTTACCGCTTCTTCAAAAGTTACTGCAACATTAACTTTCTCTCACTCTGATGGAGACTTAGATATGTACTTGGTTGATAGTAATGGAAATGTTGTTGATAAAAGTGAAAGTACATCTAATAAAGAATTCTTTTCTAAGAAGGTTAAGGCCGGAACATACTATGTTTTAGTAAAAGGTTACAAAGGTGCAACAGGAAAATACTATTTAGATATTGATTAGAAGAAGTTTCAATTGATGATAAAAAGCCCTTGTAAGAGAGGGCTTTTTTTTATTCCTTATCTTTGAAAAACTTATGGGCCCTAGATTCACTCCAATAATTAAAACCACCTTTATAACTCATGAAGCCTATATGACCTCCACTTTTAGTGATTTCCAGAAATAAATTAGGATTATGTTTTGCTTCTTTTAATGGAAAGCATTCTCTTGAAAGAAAAGGGTCGTCTTTTGATTGAACGAGTAAAGTCGGTACGCTGATTTGATGGAGGTACTGAAGTGAGCTAGCAACTTTGTAGTAATCTTTTCCATCTTTAAATCCGTGAAGGGGAGCTGTTACCACATCGTCAAACTCATAGAAGTTCTTAGCACGATCTACTTTCTCAAGATCGATTCCGTCTAAGTTCATGATTTTATCTTTTTGATGAACCTTCTTTCTCATAGTATTTAAAAAAGATTCAGTATAAAGCTTTCCAATCTTAGACTTCTCAAGTTTATCTACAGAGCCAGCTAAGAAAACGGGTGAAGAAAAAATCGCAGAGGCAACAATTTGTGAAGGAATTGATTTGCCTTTGTAGCCTAGATAAAAAGCAGTAATATTTCCGCCAAGACTAAAGCCCATAAGACGAATTTTTTTATATCCTCTATTGATCGCATATTGAACAACTTCATCAAGGTCATCAATGCTTGCTCCGTGATAAAATTGCGGAAGCTTATTAAGTTCGCCACTGCAAGACCTCATATTCCAAGCAATAATGTCTTTCTCTTCTAAAGCCGCGAAGTACTTTGTCATACCTCTAATATAAGGAGAGTTGGAGTCTCCTTCTAAACCGTGAGTGAGAATAATACATTCATCAGAACCACAACTATTTATGTCTAGATCTAAAAAATCAAAATCTCTTGTATTAATTCTTACTCTTTCAAATGTCACACCAGGAACTTTACGAAAAAAATATGGGTAGATCGTTTGGACATGTCCGTTGCTCATCATTTTTGGTGCAATGTAGTTTGAATCGATAATAGGCAAAAAAACTCCCTTCTTCCTTACGGGTCGATGTCTTAATTATAGCGAATTAAAGCAGGCTTAGTACGGAATTGGTATATTTTTCTTTATTTAGACGGCCAAATCACCGAGAGCTCGAAAGATCCTCTCCATAAAGAGGTCATAGTTAAATGGCTTCGAGATGATATTTTTTGCCCCAAGGATGACTGCTTGTTTAACAACTTCTGCCTGTAAATTACCGGAAATAATAACGAAGGGAATCTTCTTGGTTTTTGCTCTAGATTTCAATTCTTTAAGAACTTCAAGACCACTCTTCTTAGGCATAACGATATCAGCTATGACTAAACCGAACTCTTGGTTCTTTAGTTTAAGTAGGGCCTCTTGACCATCATGTGCTGTAACGATTTGAGCTGTACTAATCCCTGACTTCTCAAAGTACTTTTGTATGAGACTTATAATCTTCGGCTCATCATCAATGATGAGTATCGGTTTCTTATTGAGAATAGCAGTTATTAATTCATTCGTTTGCATAGAATGATTTTATCATTAGTCTTGAATCCCACCCCCTTGAAATGCATTTGAACTATAAAGTATCGAGTTTTCAATAGGATATATAATTTGATGATAGTCAGCTGCTTCAAATATTATGAAAAGTTGACAACTTTCTGTGTTTTTCGTCCGTTTTAAACATATTTGCTTTTCCTCATAAAAATCATCTTAAGCCACTAAGTCATTACTATTACTAAATTTCTTCAAATTTCTACCTGATAATTGCTTCCTATATAAGGATTCACCTTAGGATTAGAATATGAAGAATTTAAAACATAAGTCTATTTATTGTTTTTTGATACTGTGCCTTTCAGTTGTGAATATTGCTGAAGCAAGGAGAGGACATAAGTATCATAAGAATCACAAGCACAGTAAGAAGACTGAATATATATCTTTATATACCAAAGCAAATTCTGATTCTAGCAAGTCATTTAATGGGGAGATCGTTCTTCCTAAGTATGTTTACTATCTTGGTTTTCTTTTAAGAAGTAGAGGCGAGTTAGATGTTGTATTAGATGACGATGTAACTTGTTCTTATTCTTATAGAGGACGTCGAGGATTACTTGGTCATAAGCTATCTTTTGAATCCTGTAGTGATGGCTCAAGACCAGATGAAAAATTAAGGGTGAAGAGAAGTATTAAAGCTAGCTTGACCTCACGGGAATCACGTGGCCAAGCGAAGCTAGTTGTTAAAGTACTTCAACGATATGTAAATGGAGTTACTTTTTCAGGTCTTGAAGCTCAAGAAGGTCAGGTTTTAAAGTTTGATGGGAGCATGTGGGTTCCTTCAGATAATTTAGCCGATGGAGCTGAAGTGGGAGAGGTTCTTGCTTGGGACGGAACGAGTTGGACACCTTCAAGTATTGTTGGTCAACAAGGACCACAAGGTGTTGCGGGTGCTGATGGTGCCGCCGGACCAATGGGGCCGCAAGGTCTTAAAGGC
>TARA_R110002072_G_scaffold251245_1_pt1 | contig 30400 bp, 28 predicted proteins | sample TARA_R110002072 | Tara Oceans TARA_R110002072 (sample SAMEA4397118) | marine metagenome | biome: Polar Biome; feature: [SRF] surface water layer (ENVO:00010504); material: water (ENVO:00002006), including particulate matter (ENVO:01000060) such as... | depth 5 m
GCCCTGCCATCGCCTGCCCGCTCGCTCCCTTGCCAGCGACAAGATCGCTGCACCTCCAGGATTCCGCAATAGAGGCACTGGGCGGGAACACATTTTTGACCGCAAGTATCGGGGAAGCGGGCAAAAATGCGTTCCCGCCCAGTGCCGGCGACCGGAGTGGAAATGGAAATGGAAATGGAAGCGGAAGTCGAGTCGGGGTGAGCAAGCCGGTCAGCAGCGCTGCCAGTCGAAAGCCAGCACATCCTTGATGTTCGATGCTCCGGTGACCAGCATCAGCAATCGATCGATACCCAGCGCGACGCCGCTGCAATCCGGCAGGCCGTGCTCCAGTGCCGCCAGCAAATATTCATCCACGGGACGCTCACTCTGGCCGCGTGTGCGACGCAGCGCATTGTCGCGCTCGAAGCGCTGGCGCTGTTCCACCGCATCGGTGAGTTCGCAGTAGCCATTGGCCAGTTCCACGCCGTCCACATACAGCTCAAAGCGTTGGCCCACCGCGACACCGCCGGCCTGCACCACGCGTGACAGCGCCGCTTGCGAGGCAGGATAGTCGTAGATGAAACACAGGCTATCGCAACCGAGCCGTGGCTCCAGCACATGGCTCATCAGCAAATCCAGCCATAAATCCCTGTCGCCCGACAGTCCGCCGGGGTCGAGGTGACGACGCACAACAGACTGCAGCTCGGCTGTGGGTGCCGTGAACGGATCGAGCGCCAGGCGCTGCTGGAAGAGTTGGCGATAGCTGTATTTCTCAACGGGCCGCTCGCCCAGCACACCCCCCACCAGAGCCGCGACTTCCGCCATCAACTGGTGGTGGTCAAAGCCGGGGCGATACCATTCCAGCAGGCTGAACTCCGGGTTGTGGCGGGCACCCAGCTCGCCGTCGCGGAAGGCCCTGGCAATCTGGAACATGGGTTCACCAAACGCTGCCAGCATGCGCTTCATGGCGTACTCGGGCGACGTCTGCAGGAATCGGGATGAGCGGCCGCCGTCACCACAGCTTGCGGTAAAAGGCTCTATGGATGGATCGGTGATACCGCTGCAGCAGAGCAGCGGCGTTTCCACTTCAAGAATATTGCGGTCGGAAAAAAAGCGGCGCACAGTGGCCAGTAAGTCTGACCGCTGGCGAATCGCTGCGAGATCGGCCGCCGGACGCCAGTCCACCCCGGTTTATCTCGCCGCAGCGTTCAGGATTTACTGACGCGGTTCTGGTATTCCCCGGTGCGGGTGTCCACCCGGACCACTTCACCAGTACTGAGAAACAGTGGCACCTTCACCACCGCACCGGTACTCAACTTGGCCGGCTTGGTACCGCCGGTAGCAGTATCGCCCTTGAGGCCGGGATCCGTCTCGACGATCTCCAGTTCGACAAAATTCGGCGGTGCAACGGACAGCGGTGTGCCGTTGTACAGGGTGATGTCGCAGCGCTCATTTTCCTTCAGCCACAGGTGGCTGTCGCCGACAGCGGCAGCGTCAGCCTGGTGTTGCTCAAAGGTTTCGGGTTCCATGAAGTACCAGAACTCACCGTCGCTATACAGGTACTCCATTTCGCGATCCATCACGTCCGCGCTTTCCAGCGTCTCGCCGGATTTGAATGTGCGCTCCCACTGCCGCCCGGTCTTCAGGTTGCGCAGCTTGACCCGGTTGAAAGCCTGCCCTTTGCCGGGCTTTACAAACTCGTTATCAAGAATGCTGCAGGGATCGCCATCCAGCATAACTTTCATGCCGGAGCGGAATTCACTTGTAGAATAGTTCGCCATGATGCTCTCATCGGGTTGCAGTAAAAACGGCGCCCATAATACCGCACCGCGTGGGCTAATGGCAGATGCAGTCCTGCCTGTAGCAGGAAGCCCGCCACTTAGGTATTCTTAGGCTGTATTCCAGCACAAAATAAACACTCGGGCCTGCAACCATGGAAGACCACACCACGATCAAGCTGCAGCTTCCACGCCAGGATTTCAGCGGCCAACCCCTGTTCGAGCCCACCGTCGAGGCGGCGAACAGCTGGGTACAGAACCTGCCAGTGACCAATACCAACTCCCTCGTGCAACAGCTGGAGCAGGCGCTGGGTGACCTCAATCGCACCGCACTGCCGCCCGAGACCCGGTTCGGCATCATGGCGGCGTTACTGCCCAATCTGCAGGTTGCCGTAGTCAACCTGTCCAAGCGATTTCTCAACCAGCCGCTGATCATGCCGGAGGAGCCGCGGCGCATGGCCGAGCTCAGTGACCAGCTACTCACGATGGCCACCACCGCCTATACCATCGTCGCAATTGAAGCCATCCGGCAGCGCGATACCATCCGCAAAATGAATCCGGCACGACTGACCTGTGAGTCGATACAGCGGGCGCTGTTGTTCACGGGTCGCAAGGTGCTGCAGGACTTCCAGATGCACCGGCCCGTGAGCGCCCATGGCTGGCAAACACTGCATCAGCTCTACGCGCTGGCTGAGGCGCAGAAGCTGGTCGATCTTCCGGTGCCGGAACCGATGTCGGGTGGGCACACCATCAAGTCGACCTACTTACAGGCCGCTCTGATCGGCTGCTGCAAGGCCAACCAGTTGCGCCACAGCGACCTGTCGGCACTCTATCGCGGGTTTCAGCAGTGGAGTGAGCAGGTCGGTTTTTCCTCAAGCAGTAGCGGCAACGATTTGTTCGTGGTCGATCTCGACAGTGATCGGGCGCCTCTTTACGCGACGCTGTACCGGACAGAACCGGGGCCATCCTGTCGATATATTGACACCTCGTCACTGGTGGAGCACCTGGTGAAACTCAAGGAGGAAGCCGGCGGGCAGGCCATTAATTTCGACAAGAACACCCATGTCCCGATCAGCCTGCTGGAACACCTGGTCGGCGCCCTTGGGAGTATGAGCCTGCGCAACTTCAAGCGCTCCGCCTCCGACAACGCACTGCGAATCTGCGTGGGGCTCAACAGCACACACTTCCATGTGGCCGGCGAGGTTCTGTTTGAGGATCTGGTTTTCAACCCCGCCGAAACCACCACAGATATGACCCAGGGAGTGGATAACCCTTTTCTCAATCCGCTCAGCCAGGCCGATGTATGGCAGCTTGCCAACCCCGGCGACTACAGCGGCGAACTCAAGCTGGTTCCCAACCTGTTGGTCGACCTGGACTCCAGCACCAGGGCCAAGCTGTTTCAGGAGAACGCGTCCGATCTGACGGCGGCAGAGCGCTACCCCATATTCGAGGCCAGGCTGGCCGATGCGAGCCCCGGTGGCTATTGCCTGGAGTGGTCGGCTGAATTGCCTGGCGACACGAAGGCCGGCGACATTGTCGGCTTGAAAGAGGCGGGCCACAACGACTGGGTGATCGCTGTCATACGCTGGGTCAGTCGCCTGAGTAACTCCCGCACCCTGATTGGACTGGAACTGCTGAGTCCGCGGGCCATTGCCTACGGCGCCACTGTGCACCAGAAGCGTGAGGAAAAAGCGCCGCCCATGCGCGTATTGCTGCTGCCTGAGATCAAGCTCGTCGGCCAACCACAAACACTGATTACACCGCGCAGCGGCTTCAAGGAGCGCCAGAAGCTCACCCTCGGCACCAGTTCAGAGGCTTGCTCTATACAACTGCTGCGTCACATTGCGTCTACCGGCAGCTTCTCACAGTTTGAGTTCTGCCATGTCAAAGAGCTCGGCGACGTGCTTTCGGACAACGGGCACGGACAGGCCAGCGGCGAGTTTGATTCACTCTGGAGCAATATTTGAAGTGACCCGGCGAGCACTCCGGTGCCCAACCGGGCGGGGGCAGGCTCAATCCTAGGCCCGGCCCTGGTACTTGTCAGAAAATCCCAACAGGTACAGTATCGCGTCCAGACCCAGCGTTGATATCGACTGCTCAGCGGATTTTTGCACCAGCGGTTTCGCCCGAAATGCAATCCCCAGCCCGGCGATGCTCAACATTGGCAGGTCGTTGGCGCCGTCTCCAACAGCAATAACCTGCTGCAGATCGATGCCCTGCTCATCCGCCAACTGACGCAATAGCTCCGCCTTGCGAGCACCGTCGACAATGGTTCCTCTGATGTTGCCAGTCACCTTGCCATCGGCAATATCCAGCTCATTGGCAAACACATAGTCTATGCCCAGACGCGCCTGCAGGAACCCCGCGAAGTACGTAAAGCCCCCGGACAGGATCGCGGTCTTGTAACCCAGTGTGCGCAGGGTCGAAATGAGATGCTCAGCGCCCTCAGTGATTTTCAGCCGCTGGGCGACACTTTGCAGGGCGCTTTCATCCAGCCCCCTGAGCAGAGCGACCCGGGTTCGAAAACTCTCACTGAAATCAATCTCGCCGCGCATTGCGCGCTCGGTTATCGCACTGACCTGCTCGCCAACGCCGGCCAGCTTGGCCAACTCGTCGATGACCTCTGCCTCAATCAGCGTGGAGTCCATATCAAACACAACGAGCCGCCTGTTGCGGCGATACATATTGTCTTGCTGGAACGCCAGGTCCATTTCCATAGCACTGGCCACTTCCAGCAAATCCCCGCGAAAAGCCGCGGGATCGCGCAACGTACCGCGCGCCGAAAACTCCAGGCACGCCTTGCTGAGGGCGGGCAGCTTGCCCAGAGGAATTCGTCCCGACAGGCGATTGATGCCGTCAATATTCAGCTCGTGCCGGGCAATCACGCGCGTGACCCTGGCCAGTTGATCCGAGGTTATCTTGCGTGACAGCAGCGTGATGATATAGCGAGGCTGGCCCTGGGCTTCCACCCATTGGCTGTAACTCTGGTGCGAGACAATGCTGGTGACAACGCGCAAGTCGCGCCGCAAGGCGAATGCTCGCACCGCCTGTTCCACCTCCTCGCTGGCACAGCCCTCGGGCAACTCTACCAACAGGCCCAGGGACAGCGCCGCGTGTATCACGGCCTGACCGATATCGAGGATGTTCACGGAATACTCCGTAAGCAGCGCTGTCAAGCCGGCGGTGACTCCTGCCTGGTCTTCACCGGAGATGGTGATAAGCAATATCTGATTCACACTGCGGGTTCCACTTGTTCTTTCGGGGCGCCATTCTACCCGTTCGTTGCAAGCCCTGAAAAGCACGCCTTCCGATTGCCATTCGGCGAGAATCGGCCCGCCGATGCACACAAAGTGGGCATTCGCCGCCGAGTCTGGTTTATACTAATCCCATTCCCAATCCGGTAAGTCATTTATCCCGCGTGAGTATCCGCTTCAATCAGACGAGTCTCGGCCAACAACTGGCAATCCTCACCGCGGGACTGTGCCTGCTGGTTAGCCTTGCACTCGTCGCGCTGGGGGCAATCTCCACACGCCATATGCAAATGCTGCTGCAGGAGGAGTACGGCACATCGCTGGCCACACTGGTGGCAGCGCGGATAAGCACGGCAATGGAGCGCGGGGATTTGCTGAGTGTGTCGGCCACCCTGCAGCGACAGCGTGAAACCTCCAAAGTCCAGGCCATCACCCTCATCGACGTGGATGACAAGACATTGGGACAGGCGGGCGAGACGCGTGGGGAAAATCTGTATCAGTACACAGCGCCGGTTCATATCGAGAACAATGTCGCCGGCCAGATAGTGATTACCGTCAACGCCGATAACGCCCGGGCCGCACAGTCGCAGTTTGTTCTCAGTATGCTGGGGCTGGCGATATTGCTCAGCCTCGCCGTCTACGCGGGAACCCGTCGCTTTGGGCAGCGTCTGGGAAACCAGCTGACGGGTATGGCAAGGAAAGTCGCATTGGAAGAGGAGAGTCCGGAACATCAACCTGCCAATGAATTACTGCTGCTGTCCCGGCAGATCGACGCCCTGCCGATGGACCTGCTGCGCACACGCAGCGAACCGGGGCCACAGGAAGAAAACTACCGCACCACGGCTGTAGTGTATCTGCACCTTTCCAGCCTGGTGAACTACGTCGACACCCTCGATGAGCGCGCGCTGCAGCGGTATACAGAGCGCCTGCACCAGGTGGTGTATGCGGCCGCGGGATTCTATGCCGGGGACTTACAGGTGGCACGCCAGTTCGGCCTGGCGATTTACTTCAGCGGGCACAACAGCGCGGGAAGTGCGGCATTCCGCGCGGCGTCCTGTGCCTGGCTGGTACGTGCGGTGAGTCAGGAACTGGAGAAGCAGATGTCACTGTCACTCTCCATCGCGATGGCGATTTCACAGAGCGAGCTGGGAGTGGGCAGCGGCACTGACATCTATCCGGGGCTCTACACCCAGCACACGCTGGACGAATTGCAGGTGGTCTGTGCCAGCAGGCCGCCAAATATCCTCCTGTCACCCGCGGCCTGCGAGGACATCGACGTGGCCGGACGCCTGCAACATCGGCCGACAGAAGTCATGGATTATGCGGTAATAGAGGAGTTTGCCGGCCCCTACCAGGACTTGCTGGAACGGCAGTTACGCCTGATCCTCAAGCGGCTGACGGATACCGCCAGACGCTGATCTCGAACGACCACTAAAGGGTGCTCAGGACTCCACCAGCATGCGGTCGACCTTCTGGAAGCCGCGTGGCAACTTGTTGCCCCGGCGGCCCCGTTCACCCCGATAGTGCTCCAGGTCTTTCAATTTGAAATTCTGGTGCCGTTTTCCGGAATGGATCACAAGCGTATCCTGTGCGGTAAAAACCTGCACGCCCACCACATACTCCTCCCTCGACTGCACTCTGGCCGAGGGAATACTGATAATCTTGTTGCCCTTACCACGCGCCATCTGCGGCAGGTCCACCAGTGGAAAAATCAGCAGGCGCCCCTCGGAAGATACCGCTGCCACCAGCGTATCCTCCAATGAGGCGATCGGGGCAGGCTGCAACACCTGGCCGCCCTTGGACAGGCTGATCACGGCCTTGCCGGCGCGGTTCTTGGTCTGCAGGTCACCCAGCCTGGCGACAAACCCGTAACCGGCATCACTGGCGAGCAGGAACAGCGCATCGTCTGCGCCCATCATCATGCCACCAAAGGTGGCACCGGAGGGTGGGTTGATACGACCGGTCACCGGCTCACCCTGTCCACGCGCCGACGGCAGGTTGTGGGATGGCACAGTGTAGGCCCGCCCCGTTGAATCGAGGATCACGACCGGCTGGTTGCTGCGCCCGAAGGCGCACATTTTATAGTTGTCACCGGCTTTGTAACTGAGACTGGTAGGGTCGATATCATGGCCTTTAGCCGCTCTGATCCAACCCTTTTCCGACATCACCACCGTGATCGGATCGGCGCTCACCAGTTCCAGCTCGCTGAAGGCTCTGGCCTCCTCGCGCACCACCAGGGGAGAGCGCCGTTCATCGCCGAATTTTTCCGCTACCGCCAGCAGTTCTTTCTTGATCAGTGTTTTCAGCCGGGACTCGCTACCCAATACTTTTTGCAGTTGGTCGCGCTCCTGCTGCAACTCATCCTGCTCGCCGCGGATACTCATCTCCTCCAGCTTCGCCAGATTGCGCAACTTCAGGTCCAGGATCGCCTCCGCCTGAATATCGGAAATGCCAAAACGCGCCATCAACGCAGGCTTGGGTTTGTCCTCGGTGCGAATGATATGGATTACCTCATCGATATTCAGGTAGGCGACGAGATAACCGTCCAGAATATGGAGCCGCTTGAGTACGCGGTCCAGGCGATACTCCAGGCGCCGCCGAACCGTATCGGTGCGGAACGACAACCACTCCTTCAGCAGGCGGTCCAGCCCCTTCACGCCGGGGCGACCGTCGATACCGATCATATTGAGATTAACCCGGTAACTGCGCTCCAGATCCGTGCTGGCAAACAAATGACCCATCAGTGCCTCGAGGTCCACGCGGTTGGAACGCGGCACAATGACCAGCCGGGTGGGGTTCTCATGATCGGACTCATCCCGCAGGTCCGACACCATTGGCAACTTTTTGGCCTGCATCTGCTGTGCAATCTGCTCCAGCACCCGCGAGCCTGACACCTGGTAGGGCAGGGCATTGATCACGATATCACCGCCATCGCGCTCCCACACCGCACGCATGCGCAGGCCACCGCGACCGGACTTGTACATCGCCACAATCTCTTCACGCGGTGTAATGATTTCCGCATTGGTGGGAAAATCCGGTGCCAGCACGTGCTCACACAGCTCCTCCACCGTGGATTTGGGCGACTCCAGCAGGCGCACCGTCGCCGCGACGACCTCGCGCAGGTTGTGTGGCGGGATATCGGTGGCCATGCCCACCGCGATGCCCGTGGTGCCATTGAGCAGTACATTGGGTACCTGGGCCGGCAGTACCACCGGCTCATCCATCGTGCTGTCAAAATTTGGCGTCCAGTTCACCGTGCCCTGAGCCAGCTCGCTGAGCAGCACATCCGAGTAACTGGTAAGGCGCGACTCGGTGTAGCGCATGGCGGCAAACGATTTGGGATCGTCGGGCGAACCCCAGTTGCCCTGTCCATCCACCAGCGGGTAGCGGTAACTGAAATCCTGCGCCATCAATACCATGGCCTCGTAAGCCGCGCTGTCACCGTGTGGGTGAAATTTACCAATCACATCGCCCACAGTGCGCGCCGACTTCTTGAACTTGGCTGTGGATTTCAGCCCGAGCTCACTCATGGCGTAGACGATCCGCCGCTGCACGGGTTTCAAGCCGTCACCGACGTGCGGCAGGGCGCGGTCGAGGATGACGTACATGGAATAATCCAGGTAGGCCTTCTCGGCGTAGAGCTTCATTGATACCTGTTCGGTGCCTTCGCTATCGATTTCCGGAATCTCAGTCATTTTTTCTCTGGGTACTTGGGGCTGTTAGTAATAGGGTATGCCACAGCGAGCATTGAGCAAGGATTGCTGTCGAGCTTGCTCGCTGCGAGTCACTCAGGTTGTACGCGGGTGAGTTTCCTGGGAGCCAACCAACTGTTCGTTGAGGTTGACTATGGAATTCGCCATGTCGATCATCAGGCTGTGGATGGTGGCCGGATTGCTCTTGATCAGTTCCGTAAATTGTTCCTTGGGGACTTTCACCACCGAGCAGACGGTTTTCGCCCGGACTGTCGCGCTGCGATCCGAGTGTGTCAGCGCCGCCATCGCACCAAATATCTCGCCGTCGCCAATGCGGCCGACATTGACATCATCGACCAGCACTTCCGCCACACCGGAACTCATGTTGTAAACATAGTCCGCTCGATCGCCCTGGTTGATGATGATTTCACCGGGTTCGTACACTTCAAAGCCCGGGGTTGCAGGCTTTTCTTCTTGCAGGTTGGCGGCGGCAATACGCAACATCAGGCCGGCATAGGTCACCAGCAGACGCGTCCACAACCGAATCGCTGCCGGCTCGTTAAAAACCCTTTGCATAAATTCCAGGCCGGGATAACAGCGCAACTGCGCTCCCGCGTCACTGCCGTAATACACGGCGATATGCGGGTCCAGTCCACCCGCGATATCGGGGAGTAAAATATCGCCCACTTCCATGGTGTATATGGTTTTATCTTGATAACGGGCGGTAATGGAGCCCTGCTCTATGACGTAAAACTGACCGCCATCGAAGCCGCGGAAATTCCCGGCCGGCGTCACTTCGACATCCAGAGGCATAGCCGGCATTCGCACCACATCAAGCAGTGCGCCAACCAGTTTTTCGAACTGCTGGCTCAGCGCAGAAATATCCTGCGCATCTATATTTACCAACATCAGTAAAGCCCTGCATTGTTTACACTGGAGCCGCCCGCGCAGCCCGAATACGGTCTGTTCCAATAGCAGGTGCTGGCTGCCAGCGGCCTGTCCCTACCCGTATTGGACGACTATAGTAGCAACTAAACTGGCGTCCGAGAACGACGCACTCTACTTTTGTTGAAGATCCTGGAGTAATCATGGCCGCGCGGTGGAGAACCCTCGCTTTCGACGAATTGGGTACATCCCTGTTGTACGCTGTGCTGCGTTTGCGGCAACAGGTTTTTGTCGTTGAACAGGATTGCGCCTACCTGGACCTCGACGACCTCGATCAATGTGCGATGCACATCCTGTGCACGCATGGCGCTGAATTGATCGCATACCAACGATGCCTGCCGCCGGGCGCGAATTATCCCGAGACCTCGCTCGGGCGCATAGTTGTGCGCCCCGGTATGCGCGGCCAGCAGCTGGGCCGGGAACTGGTGCAGCGCGGCATCGATCACAATCTGTGCAGGTGGCCACGGCAGGACATCTGCATCAGCGCGCAAGCACACCTGCAGGCTTTCTACGCCTCGCTGGGTTTTGTCGGGGAGGGCAACGAGTATCTGGAGGACAACATACCGCACCGGAAGATGCGCTACCTGACGGCCGCTATGGGCTAGAATTCCAGCATAAAAGTGACAGGCCCGTCATTGACCAGACTGACCTGCATATCAGCGCCGAACTCACCCGCCGCTACATCGGGGTGGCGTCGACGCAACTGCGACAGCATGTAGTCGTACAGCTGCACTGCCTGCGCGGGCGGCATCGCAGCAGAGAAACTCGGCCTGAGCCCCTTGCGGGTATCCGCTGACAGGGTGAACTGCGATACCAGCAGCACCCCGCCTGCCACGTCCGCCACATTGCAATTCATACGGCCTTCGCTATCGGCGAAAACACGGTAGCCCAGCAGTTTATCCACCATGCGATCCGCTGCGGCTTCGTTATCGTTTTTGTCCAGGCCCAGCAGCACCAGCAAACCGTGCCCGATGTCTCCGACACAGGTGCCACCCACTGTCACGCTGGCACTGCTGACACGCTGCAACAAGGCCTTCACCGGTGATCGGGCGCCAGGGCTCAGCCGCGAGCGGCTTTGCGGCGCTCATGCTCCTGCAACAGCTTCTTGCGCAGGCGAATGCTGAGCGGTGTCACCTCCACCAGCTCATCATCTTCAATGAACTCCAGCGCCTGCTCCAGGGTATGTCGCACCGGTGGCGTCAGTGTGAGGGCCTCGTCGGTACCCGATGCACGCACGTTGGTAAGCTGCTTGCCCTTGATGGGATTTACCGCAAGATCGTTGCCGCGACTGTGCAACCCGATGATTTGCCCCTCGTAGACCTCAACATTCGGGTCCACGAAGATGCGCCCACGCTCCTGCAGGTTGAACAGCGAATACCCGAGCGCCTTGCCCTTGACCATCGACACCAGCACACCGTTGGCACGGTGTATGATTTCTGCGTTCTTGACCGGACCATAGTGGTCGAAAACATGGGTCAGGATGCCGCCACCGGATGTCAACGTCATGAACAGGGAGCGGAAGCCGATCAGGCCGCGCGCCGGGATAATAAACTCCAGCCGCACCCTGCCCTTGCCATCGGGCACCATGTTCACCAGTTCTGCGCGGCGCAGTCCCAGCTCTTCCATCACCGAGCCCTGGTGTTGCTCCTCGCAATCGATAACCAGTTGCTCATAGGGCTCGTGTATTACACCGTCGATTTCCTTGCGGATGACTTCCGGACGCGAGACGCCCAATTCGAATCCCTCGCGACGCATGGATTCGATCAATACGGACAGGTGCAATTCGCCGCGCCCCGAGACCTTGAATTTGTCCGGTGAATCGCCCGGCTCGACGCGCAGGGCGACATTGTGGATCAGCTCGCGCTCCAGCCTGTCCTTGATATTGCGCGAGGTGACGTACTTACCCTCCTTGCCGGCAAAGGGTGAATCGTTGACCTGGAAGGTCATGCTCACCGTCGGCTCATCCACAGACAGCGGCGGCAGCGCTTCCGGGCACGCCGGATCACACAGCGTATCGGAGATATTCAAGCCCTCGATACCGGTGACGCAGACGATATCGCCGGCCTCGGCAGCCTCCACATCGACCCGGTCCAGCCCGAAATGGCCCATCACCTGCAGCACCCGCCCTTTGCGCGTGGCACCTTCGCTGTCCACAACCACAACCTGTGTATTGGGGACCAGCTTGCCGCGCGTGATGCGGCCGACACCGATGACACCGACGTAGCTGCTGTAGTCCAGTGCGCTGATCTGCATTTGCAGTGGGCCGTCGGAATTCACGGCCGGCGCCGGGACTTTTTCGATAACCGTCTCAAACAGGGGCTGCATGTCTTCGGCCATATGCTCGTGATCGTGCCCGGCGATACCCAGGATGGCGGAGGCATAGATAATGGGGAAGTCCAGCTGTTCATCGTTGGCACCGAGGCGATCAAACAGATCGAACACCTGATCCACTACCCAGTCGGGCCTGGCGCCGGGGCGATCGACCTTGTTGATTACCACGATGGGGTTCAGGCCCTGCTCAAACGCCTTGGACGTTACGAAACGTGTCTGCGGCATCGGGCCGTCGACGGCGTCCACCAGTAGCAGTACCGAATCGACCATGGACAGCACGCGCTCCACCTCACCGCCGAAGTCGGCGTGTCCGGGCGTGTCGACGATATTGATGCGGTAGTTATTCCACTCAATCGCTGTGTTTTTGGCCAGGATGGTAATGCCGCGCTCGCGCTCCTGGTCGTTGGAATCCATGATCCGTTCCGCACCATCGGAGCGTCGATCGAGTGTGCCCGATTGCTGCAGGAGGCAATCTACGAGCGTGGTTTTGCCATGGTCTACGTGGGCAATAATGGCGATATTGCGGAGATTATCGATCAAGGGGTTTACCTCTTGGCACCAGGGGCCGTAAAAAAGGCGCGGATTATACCCCACTAATCCGCCACACGTTGCTAGTGACTTGTGTGAAATGTGTACGAATATTGCGCGCTGGCCAGCAACCCTCAGGGGGCGTAGACCTTGATATCGAGGGCAGCGTCCTCCGTCAGATGCGCCGCGTGGAGGCGGCTCATCACCCCTTTGCCGCAGTAGAGCATGTAGGTGGTGTCCGGTTCCAGTTCAGTCATGCGGCTGTGCAGCTCATAAAAAGGTATCCTCAGCACCGGCACATGCAATTGCAGCGGGGCGACCTCCTCTTCATCGGGGTGACGGATATCGATGATGGTACCGTGCGCCAGCGGCACCGACAGCACCTCGACGCCGGACCGCTGCAGATCCTCCTCGCCCATCTGGTCTATTCGCGTCTGGCGCCGGTTGTCGAAGGCCCGGTCCAGGATCGCCATGTCGAAATAGCGCTCCTGCGCCTGCGCCCGATCCAGCTTGGCGCGCGTGGTGGGCCTAACAGAGATCACACCGCAGTACTCAGGCATATTGGCGGCAAACACGGCCGTGCCAATCTCCTCCGCTATCTGCATAATGTCCTCCTTATCCGTGGCCACCAGGGGACGCAGGACCAGACGGTTGGTAACGCTGTCAATCACTGACAGATTGCGCAGGGTCTGCGAACTGACCTGGGCCACGCACTCACCCGTGACCAGCGCATCCACCTGCAGATCCTCAGCCACGCGATCGGCAACCCGCAGCATCATGCGCTTGAGCACGACTCCCATATAGCTGTCCTGGACTTTGCCCAACAGCTCGGCCACCACCTCCTCAAACGGCACTGTAATAAACAGCACGCGCTGCTTGCCGCCATATGTTTGCCACAGGTGCAGGGCGACTTCCTTGACCGCGATCTCCTGGTCCCGCCCCCCCAACTGGAAGAACACAAAGTGTGTGCGCATGCCACGCTTCATCGTGAGATAGCTGGCCACGGGAGAGTCAAAGCCACCCGACATCAGCGACAGTACCGGGTCCAGGCTGCCCGCCGGGTAGCCGCCGAGCCCCCGATGGCGCTCGGCCACCACAAACAGGGTCTGGCCACTGATCTCCAGTTCCACCGTGACATCCGGCTGCGAGAGATTGACCCCGGCTGACGCTGTCCGCGCCAGCAGCGCACCTCCCACCTTGCGCTCGACATCGAGCGAGCTGAACGTGTGCTGCCCACTCCGCCGACAGCGCACGGCGAAGCTCTTGCCCTGAAGGCGAGAGGCATAGACCGGCAGCACATGATCCACGATGGTATCCAGATCAGCGAGCGGGTACTCGCGCACCTCAAGCACCAGCGTGACACCAGGCGTAGTGCACATCTTGCGAACCAGCAGATCCAGCGTCTGCTGATCCGTGTGGCGGGTCTCCACGCGCAGCTTGTCCCAACTCCTGCGCAGCACTACGCCCGGATCGATGTCCCGCAGCACGGCGCGCAGGTTGCCTTCCAGCTGGCGCACAAACTGCCGTCGAACCGGCTTACTCTTCATAACGATTTCAGAGAAATACTTGACAACGAATTGCATTGAGGCCATAACCATTGCGTCTTATCGGGGCGAATATTATACGGACTTCGCCCCGGCAATTGTGCAGGCACGTCGAGCCATCCAGCTTTCAAGGTTTATGCACCATAATGGCGCTTCAATGCATTATTATGGTGCATAAGTGCTGAACATACTGATTTTTGGGGTGTTAAACCTCTAGAATTCAATGGGTTACCTTAAGCACCTTTTTGGCACAACTATTGCTTCCATAGAGACTTCTGAGAATACCTGAGCCGTTTTGCTTTGCCCGGTGTCAGGAGACAACACGCGAGCCAGCGTAACTGGTTCGATTACTGCCCTACGGAGACCACAAGATGTCAAAGAAAACCCTGAAGCTGATCAAAGATACCGAAGCCCGCTGGGTAGACCTGCGCTTCACAGATTCCCACGGCAAGGAGCAGCATGTCACCATTCCCTCCAAGGAAGTGACAGCGGGCTTTTTTGACGGCGGCAAAATGTTTGACGGCTCATCCATCGCCGGCTGGAAAGGCATTAACAATTCCGACATGGTGCTTATCCCCGACGATGACACCTCCATACTGGATCCATTCACCGACGACGCCACGGTGATTCTGCGCTGTGCAGTAGCTGAGCCCACCACCATGCAAGGCTACGATCGGGACCCGCGCTCCATCGCGCAACGCGCTGAAGAGTACCTGAAATCCACCGGTATCGGTGACACCGCCTATTTTGGCCCGGAGCCTGAATTCTTCGTGTTTGACGACATCAAATGGCATGTCGACATGAGCGGGTGCAGCGTCAAAATTCACTCGGACGAGGCGGCCTGGTCGTCCAATCACAATTTTGAAGATGGCAACACCGGCCACCGTCCAGGCGTGAAAGGCGGCTATTTCCCTGTTCCCCCGGTCGATTCACTGCACGATATCCGCGCGGCCATGTGTACAGCCATGGAGCAGATGGGACTCGACATCGAGGTGCACCACCACGAGGTGGCCACAGCCGGTCAGTGTGAAATCGGCGTGCGCTTCAATACGCTGGTGAAAAAGGCCGACGAGGTGCAAATACTCAAGTACTGCGTACACAACGTAGCGCATGCCTACGGTAAAACCGCGACCTTTATGCCCAAGCCTATCGTCGGCGATAACGGCTCCGGCATGCACGTGCACATGTCCATTTCCAAAGACGGCGATAACCTGTTCGCCGGCGACGGCTACTCCGGCCTGTCCACGGAAGCCCTTTACTACATTGGCGGTATCATCAAGCACGCGCGTGCCCTGAACGCCTTTACCAACTCATCCACCAACTCGTACAAGCGTTTGGTGCCCGGCTTCGAGGCCCCGGTCATGCTGGCCTACTCGGCCTGTAACCGCTCGGCATCGATTCGTATCCCCTACGAAGCCAATCCCAAGGGCAAGCGTGTTGAGGTCCGTTTCCCGGATCCCTCCGCCAACCCGTACCTGGCCTTCGCCGCGATGTTGATGGCTGGCCTCGACGGCATCCAGAACAAGATCCACCCTGGTGACCCTTCAGACAAGGACCTGTATGACCTGCCTCCCGAGGAAGGCAAAGCCATTCCTACAGTCGCCTCCAGCCTCAGCATGGCGCTGGAAGCACTGGATGCGGATCGCGAATTTCTCACCCGCGGCGGCGTGTTTTCTGACGATATGATCGATGCGTTCATCGACCTCAAGTCTGCGGAGATCCAGCGCCTGGACATGACAACGCACCCCGTCGAATTTGCGATGTACTACTCCGTATAAACGCCAGGTCACCGGTATCAGGAAGAAGCCCGCTAATGCGGGCTTTTTTTTGCGACCGACGTCCACAGTTACCGTCTTTGAAGCTCTTGAATCCGCAGAAATTCTGGTAGGGTATACCTATTCAATGACCACATGAGATGACATTCATGTCCAGACTTCTCCTGCTCGCCATGCTGCTGGCGTCATTCAACAGTGCCGCTGATTCCATCTACCGCACCACCGATGCCGAGGGCAATGTGGTATTCACCGATGCACCGAATGCAAGCTCCCGGCCAGCGGAACAGGTTGAAATCCAGCGCACCAACACCGTCGAGCCGCCACCGACCCCACTGCCTGTGGACAGCAACGCCTCAGTTGAGGAGGAGACTCCCCAACCCTACACAGTCACTATCACCAATCCAGCTGACCAAACCTCCTTTCCGATGGGCCCAGGCAATTTTTCTGTCAGTGTGCGCGTCAGTCCCGCCCTGCAGAAGTATCAAGGCTTGCAACTGTTCGTGGACGGCGAGGCCTGGGGCAGCCCGCAGCGGGATACCCTGTGGGACCTGACCAACGTGTTTCGCGGACAGCACGACATTACGGTCGCAGTCGTCAATAACGCCGGTGAGACCATTACCGTGTCGGACCCGGTGCGGGTTTATGTACACCGGCCCTCGACCAACTTCAAAAACCGCTAGCGGCTTATCTGGACAGCAGCCCCGACATGCTGCACCATAATGGTGCGATGCGTGCCGGGCGTGCCGCTTTTCCTGCACAATTGAGTTAAATCCGGCCCCTCGCACCGCCTCTGACGACGCGTCTGCAGGCGTTATCTTTCGCAGAATGCACAAAAATCAGGCGAATTGCGTTTTTCAGCCATTTCTTCTGAATCTGGCTCCATTTTTGCTACGGCTTTAGTAGAGCACGACGCGGGCGGACTGAAAGGCGATATTTCCCGCGCGGCCCCGACCGGGTTGCATCCACTTGTGAGGCAAGGATGAATCTTGAATCAAGCATTCTGGACAGTATCAGTACTGGAATACTGGTGCTGGACAGTGATCTCAAAGTCAAGGCGCTGAACGCCGCAGGCCAGGCGCTGCTGGATACGTCCGAGGCACGCTGTATCGGTGTGCATGCGGAAAAACTGCTGCTCAATCCACAGGAGTGGCTGGACTTCCTGGCCCAGGTGCTGGAAAGCAACTGCTCACACGCCAGTCGCAGCGTTTCACTGACACTGATTTCGGGACAGGATATCCATGTCGATGTGATCATTACCCCGATCACTGACAGCGACGGCGACGCCGGCCTGGTGGTCGAACTCATGGCAGTCGATCGGCTACTCAGGATCAGCCGGGATGGAAACCTGGTGCACGCACAGGAAACGAGCAAAGCAGTGATCCGCGGGCTGGCTCACGAGATCAAGAATCCACTGGGCGGCGTGCGGGGAGCCGCCCAGCTACTGGCCCGCGAGTTGCCCAATGAGGAGTTGGCGGAATACACAAGGATTATCATCCGCGAGGCCGATCGATTGCGCGATCTGGTGGACCGATTGCTGGGACCCACTCGCCAACTCGATCTGCAGACACTGAACATCCATGAGATTCTGGAACACGTCCGCAACCTGATCAGCGCCGAGTCCGGCAACCGGGTGACGATCGTGCGCGATTACGACCCGAGCCTGCCGGAGTTCCCCTGCGACCGGGCCCAGCTGATTCAGGCTGTCCTGAACATCATGCGAAATGCCCTGCAGGCGTCCGCAGATATCGAAGAATGCAGGATTACTGTTCGCAGCCGCTCGCAGCGGCAATTCACTGTGGGTACGCAACTCCATCGACTGGTTTGTCGAGTGGATATCATCGACAACGGCCCCGGTATTCCCAGCGAGCTGCAGCCATCAGTCTTTGCGCCGATGGTCACGGGCCGCGCTGACGGCACCGGGCTGGGCCTGTCGATCGCACAATCGATCATTCATCTCCATGGAGGTTCTCTGGAATGTGAGAGCTGCCCCGGCGAGACCCGCTTCACCTTTTATTTACCACTGGAAAACAACCATGCGTAAGCAATCTAAAGTCTGGATCGCAGACGACGACAATTCAATTCGCTGGGTGCTGGAACGCGCGCTCACCCAGGCCGGAATCGCAAACGAAAGTTTCGCCGACGCAGACGAACTTCTGCGCAATATCGCCACCAGCCAGCCCGATGTCATCATTAGCGATATTCGTATGCCGGGCACTGACGGACTTGAACTGCTAACGCGTATCAAGGACCAGCATCCGCATCTGCCCATCATTATCACCACCGCTCACTCCGACCTGGAAAGCGCCGTCTCTGCCTACCAGAAAGGCGCCTTTGAGTACCTGCCCAAGCCGTTTGACCTCGATGAGGTGATTGCAGTGACCGAGCGCGCGCTCGCCCACGCGCTGGAACAAAAGGGCAACCTGCCGCTGGCAGAGGAAGTGCCGTACACCGAAATTATCGGTGAAGCACCCGCCATGCAGGAGGTTTTCAGGGCAATAGGCCGGCTGGCCCACAGCAATATCACCGTCTTGATCAACGGCGAGTCAGGCACTGGCAAGGAACTGGTCGCCCGCGCCCTGCATCGCCACAGCCCACGCAGTGACGCCCCTTTTATCGCGCTGAACATGGCAGCCATTCCCAAGGACCTGATGGAATCGGAGTTGTTCGGGCACGAAAAAGGCGCGTTCACCGGCGCCAACAGCAAGCGCGAGGGCCGCTTTGAGCAGGCCGATGGCGGCACGCTGTTTCTCGACGAGATAGGCGATATGCCCGCCGAGACGCAGACCCGCCTGTTGCGAGTGCTGGCGGACGGCGAATTCTATCGCGTTGGCGGACACGTTCCGGTAACCGTGGACGTGCGCATCATCGCCGCCACCCACCAGAACCTGGAAAACCTGGTACAGGAGGGAGACTTTCGGGAGGATTTGTTCCATCGCCTGAATGTGATTCGCATACATATCCCCAAGCTGTCGGAGCGGCGAGAGGATATTCCTCGATTAATGAAGTATTTCTTCCAGCAAGCAGCAAAGGAGCTGGGCGGCGAGACCAAAATCCTGCTGCCGGAAACCGAGGCCTTCCTGCTCGGCCTGGAATGGCCAGGCAATGTGCGACAACTGGAAAATTGCTGTCGCTGGATCACGGTTATGGCCTCGGGTCGCGAGGTGCACCTCAGCGACCTGCCGCCAGAGCTCGGCACCGGCTCATCAAAAGCAGCCTCGTCCGGAGAGTCGGAGTGGCCGGACCTGCTGTTTAACTGGGCACACAATGAGCTGATACAGGGGAAGCAGCAAATCCTGCAGCAGGCGGTCCCGACGTTTGAGAAAGTCATGATCAAGGTCGCACTGCAGCACACCCAGGGTCGCAAACGCGACGCTGCTGAACTGTTGGGCTGGGGGCGCAACACGCTGACCCGCAAAATCAAGGATCTGGAGCTCTAGCACCTCGTCGCTGTGTTACGCTGAAGCATGCTGAGAATAGTCCTCTACGAACCGGAGATTCCACCCAACACCGGCAATATCATTCGCCTGTGTGCCAACACCGGCTGCTCGCTGCATCTGATTGAGCCACTGGGCTTTGATCTGGACGACAAAAAGATGCGCCGTGCGGGACTGGACTACCGGGAGTTCGCGGACGTGCGGCTCTATCCGGATCTGGCCAGTTTTAGTAGGGAAAATGGCGACCCCCGTATTTTTGCCGCCACCACCCGGGGTGCCACGGCGTACCATCAGGTGTGCTATGAGGCGGGTGACGCCATCCTGTTTGGGCCGGAAACCCGCGGCCTGCCGCAACCCATCCTCGACAGGCTCGGTGCCAGCGCCAGCATCCGCATCCCGATGAAGCCCCACAGTCGCAGCCTCAACCTGAGCAATGCCACTGCACTGGTGGTGTACGAGGGGTTGCGGCAACTGGGCTTTCCCGGACTAAAGTAAGTACCTACTTACTCTTCCGACTCAGTGCTTGGCGGCGGCTGCGCCGTTAGCCGGATTTTGAGCCTGCGCCAGCGCCTGCTGGTACACCGCCTCAAAGTTTACCGGCGACAGCATGATCGCAGGGAACGCCCCTTTCACACAGAGCGAGTCGATCGTTTCACGCGCGTAGGGGAACAGCACATTGGGCGCGGCTGTGCCGAGAACACGCCGCAGGTCCTCATCGCTAAAACCTTTTACGAAGAAGATCCCAGCCTGCTGCACCTCGATCAGGAAGGCGGTCTCTTCCTCGAGTTTCGCGGTAATGGTTATCGACAGTACCACTTCAAAGTTTCCCTCATCATCGATGGGATTGCTCTTGGTGTTCAGGTCGACATTCACCTTTGGCTGCCACTGTTTTTTGAACACCGCCGGCGTAGAGGGGGATTCGAAGGACAGATCCTTGGTGTAGATACGCTGCACCGAAAACTGTTGTTGGTTCACTGCTGCTTGTTCATCGGCCATTGGGCCATCCTCCAATTGGTTGTTATCAATTCAGGGCGCACTGCCCGCCCGCGCCAGTAATTCATCCAGGCGACCCTGGCGTTCCAACGACACCATCTCGTCACAGCCACCGATGTGTTGCTCGCCGATCCAGATTTGCGGCACCGTATTGCGCCCACTGCGCTCCGCCATCTGACGGCGCAGCTGTGGGTCGTTGTCCACTGCGATGTCCCGGTAGGCGACGCCCTTGTGATCCAGCAGACTGCGCGCGCGCACGCAGTAGGGGCAAAATCGCGTGGTATAGATAGTGACGGGGTGGGACATATTCGCCGCGACTGTCAGACGACAGTGGGCAGTTGCAGGTTGGTCCACTCCATCATGCCCCCCGTCATCTTGTAGACTTTGGTGTAGTTCTCCGCCTTGAGCTGCTTGCCGGCCGCACCCGATTGCTGGCCCATCTTGCACACCAGCACAATGGGCTTCTCTTTATACTTTTCCAACTCAGCCAGGCGGTTCGCCAACTTGGTGGCGGGTATATTGATGGCGCCGACGATGTGTCCCTTCTTGAACTCGGCGGCCTCGCGCAAATCCAGGAACACACCGTCTTCAGCATTCACTATATTTATCGCCTGCTGCGGAGAGAGCGAGGGACCGGATTTGCGCGATTCATGCATGATCAACATCACAATGACGGCCAGAAGTGCAGCCACCAGAATCCACTGCTGCGCCAGAAATTCAAGGAATAATGCCATGGTTTTGCTTGTTGGTACCTGTTGAGGACAGCTGCAGCTGCGGGGAGACAATTGATTTAAAGGGCGCAAGTATACAGGGTCTGCCACAGCGCAACCAGCCCGCCATCGCGCGTATCTGCACTGGAGCACAAACCGCGCTACGCACCGCTGTGGGCCGACAGACGGACAATGCACTGCGCTGCCAGACAGGTTAAAATGGCGAGCTTTAACACACTGCAAACCCCTTGTCCGGTCGGAACTATCATGCAAGAGAACAACAAGAAGCCCACCGTCCTGATTGTGTTGGACGGCTGGGGCTACCGTGAGGAAGTAAGAGACAACGCAATCGCCAATGCCGCCACGCCGGTGTGGGACCGACTCTGGGCCGAGTCACCGCACTCGCTGATTTCTGCCTCCGGTGAGGATGTCGGCCTGCCGGGCGGGCAAATGGGTAATTCCGAAGTCGGCCATATGAGTCTCGGCGCCGGCCGCGTGATCTACCAGAACATCACACGCATCGACAAAGCCATCAGGGATGGCAGCTTTAACCAGAATCCTGCGCTCACCGGAGGCATCGACAAGGCCACCGCGGCAGGGGGCGCCGTACATATCTTCGGCCTGCTCTCCGACGGCGGCGTGCACAGCCACGAGGACCAGATTTTCGCCGCCATTCGCCTGGCCGCCGCACGCGGCGCCAACCACGTGTATCTGCACGCCTTCCTCGACGGCCGCGATACACCACCGCGCAGTGCCAGCACCTCGCTGGAGAAAGCCGACGCGCTGTTCGCTGAACTCGGCTGCGGTCGCACCGCCAGTATCTGCGGGCGCTACTACGCGATGGACAGGGACAATCGCTGGGACCGCATCGAGAGCGCTTACCGAATGCTCACCGAAGGCAGCGCCGACTACCGCGCCGGCAACACGGCCGATGCCCTGCGCGACGCCTATGCGCGCGATGAGAACGACGAGTTTGTGATGCCCACCATTATTTGTAGCGCGCAGGAGCGTCCCGCTGTCGTCGCCGACAACGACACCGTACTGTTCATGAATTTCCGTTCGGATCGTGCGCGACAGCTGACACATGCCTTTGTCGATTCCGATTTCGACCACTTTCAGCGCAAAGTGGTGCCGCAGCTGGCGGACTTCGTGACGCTCACGGAGTACGCTGCAGACCTGCACACCAGTTGCGCATTCGCACCGGAAAAACTGGACAACGTGCTGGGTGACTATCTGTCGCGACGCAATATGACGCAACTGCGTATCGCCGAGACCGAGAAGTACGCGCATGTGACCTTCTTCTTCAGCGGTGGCCGCGAGGAGCTGTTTCCCGGCGAGGATCGAGAGCTCATCGCCTCACCGGATGTCGCGACCTATGACCTGCAACCGCAGATGAGCGCCCCCGAGGTGACAGACAAACTGGTGGCGGCAATAACCTCCGGCAAGTACGACCTCATTGTCTGCAACTATGCCAACGGCGATATGGTCGGCCACACCGGCGTGTTCGAGGCCGCTGTCAAAGCCGTGGAGGCACTCGATGAATGCCTGGGCAGGGTGGAGAAGGCCCTGCTGGAGGTAGGCGGGCAGGCGCTGGTCACGGCCGATCACGGCAACTGCGAACAGATGCTGGACTACGCCTCCGGCCAGCATCACACACAGCACACGACCGAACTGGTACCGCTGGTCTATATCGGGGCGAAGAAACTGGGGCTGCAACCGTCAGGCGGCGTGCTGGCGGATATCGCGCCGACGCTGCTGGGCCTGATGGAGATTCCGCAACCAGCCGAGATGACTGGCCACAACCTCCTCACTGCACCCACTTGACCCGCACAGTCCCACACTTCCCGGTCGCTGGCGATGCCTGATCCGCGCGGGCGCCGCTACCTGCTGGCGCTGCTACTCGCCGTCCTCCCCCTGCCCGCGCTGGCACAATCCGACGAGGAGAAGGCACGCGAGCAGTTGGAAAAGCTGGAACAGGATATCAAGGAGATCTCGGAGGAGATTTCCGAGGCCAGCAGCCGCCACGATGAACTGCAACAGCAACTGCGCCAGTCTGAAATTGAGCTGGGTACCCTGCAGCGCGAAATAGCGGAGAACCAGAAAGCGCTGGAAAGCGGTGCGCAGGAACTGGTGAAGCTGGAGAACCAGCGCGGCGAGTTGGAACAGGCGCGCGACAAACAACAGGCGCGTATCGCGCAGGAGTTGAAAACCGCCTGGCAGATGGGTCGCCAGGGCGAGATAAAGGTCATTCTCAACCAGGAAAGCCCCCACACCGTGGCGCGGTCGCTGGGCTATTACCGGTATTTTTTCCGCGCCCGCAATACACTGCTGGAACAGTACCGCGAGACACTGCGGGAAATCGAGGACGTACAACGACGTATCGACACGACCCAGACGGAACTGGCGGAGCGCGGCGAGACCCTCAAACAGCAACAGGCTGATCTCACCGCCGCCCAGGCTAGCCGCAAGCTGGCCATGGAAGAGCTGAGTGCCAGCATCAGCAGCAATAGCGCGCAACTGAAACAGAAAGAACAGGATCGCAAGCAGTTGGAAGACCTGCTGCGCGCTATCGAGGAGGCCGTGGTCGACCTGGAAACACCGGACAACTACGCCTCCTTCGACAGCGCGAAGAGCCAGATGCCCTGGCCCATCCACGGTGCGCCCAGCAACCATTTCGGCCGCTCGCGCAATGAGGGCAAGATGCGATGGCAGGGTGTCACCATACCGGCCGAGGAGGGCACTACCGTGCAGGCCATCCACCACGGCCGCGTGGTCTACGCCGACTGGTTGCGTGGTTCCGGCCTGCTCCTGATCATCGACCACGGCGATGGCTATATGAGCCTGTATGCCCACAACGAAAGCCTGTTACGGGAAGTGGGTGAGTGGGTGACCGTCGGCACCCCCATCAGCACGGTGGGCAATACCGGAGGCGAGGACCAGGCAGCGCTGTATTTCGAGATTCGCCACAACGGCAAGCCCACCAATCCCGCGAACTGGTGTGCAAACTGACACGATATCCTTCTGCCCCGGCTTGGCGCTCGAGGGGAAGAATGAGGTAGACTGTGGCCCTTCAGGTTACCGGCCTACAGATTATACTCATGCGCCTCGATTCCATGCTCCGAAATTCTTTGCTGGGCATTGCCGCTGCACTCGCACTGGCTGTGCCCCTGTCCTCATTTGCAGTAGAGGAACAGGGCCAGCTCCCGCTCGATGAACTGCGTACTTTCGCGGAAGTGTTCAACCAGATACGCCAGGGCTATGTTGAGGAAATCGACGACAGCACCCTACTGGAGTATGCCATCCAGGGCATGTTGATGGGGCTGGACCCGCATTCGACCTACCTCACGGAGGACGCGTTCCAGAGCCTGCAGGACACCACCTCCGGCGAGTTCACCGGGCTGGGACTGGAAGTGGGCATGGAGGACGGTTACGTCAAGATCATCTCACCGATCGACGGCTCCCCGGCTGCCGAAGCCGGCCTGCGCAGCGGCGACGTGATCCTGAAACTGGGCAACGTGCCGGTGAAGGGCATGACCTTGAACGAGGCGATCGAAATCATGCGCGGCCCCAAGGGCAGTGAAATCGAGCTCTCCATCGGCAGGCCCGGCGAAAGCCAGCCGTTTGAAGTCACCCTGGTGCGCAACACCATCAAGGTTGCCAGCGTGCGCGAGAGCTGGCTGGAGCCCGGCTACGGCTATATCCGCATAGCGCAGTTCCAGAGCAGCACCGGCGCTGATGTACGCAAATCGCTGGAAAAACTGATGTCCGAGGAAAAACTCAAGGGGCTGGTGCTGGACCTGCGCAATAATCCCGGCGGTATTCTGCGCGCCAGCGTCGATGTGGCCGGCCTGTTTATGAACGGTGGCAATGTGGTGTACACCGAGGGCCGGGTCGCCAATTCGGATATGTACTACGACGCGGACCCGCTCGACGCCACCGACGGTGTGCCAATCGTCGTGCTGATCAACCAGGGCTCGGCCAGCGCCTCTGAAATTGTCGCCGGCGCACTGCAGGATCACAGCCGGGCAATCATTATGGGTACGCAGAGTTTCGGCAAGGGCTCGGTGCAAACCGTGCTGCCGCTGTCCGACTCACGCGCCATCAAGCTCACCACCGCGCTGTACTTCACGCCCAATGGCCGCTCCATACAGGCCGAGGGTATCGTGCCGGACATTGAAGTCGAACGCGCCACCATTACAGCGTACAACGCACCGCGCCAGATTACCGAGGCCGACCTGTCCGGCCACCTGGGCAACGTCAATGGCAAAAGCAAGAAAAAGAAGACCGAGGCCAGCCCACTGCTCAGTGATGACAACCAGCTGTATGAAGCCCTGGCGCTGCTAAAAGGCCTGAACATTCTCGGCTTGCGCGACAGAAAGTCCGCCGCCGAGAACCCCGGCGATTCCTGAACAGCCCTAAAGCCTCACCTCAATGCCGCGCTCAGCCATATAGGCCTTGGCCTGAGGCACAGTGTACTCGCCGAAGTGGAAAATACTGGCCGCTAAAACCGCATCGGCACCGCCCAGCGTCACGCCGTCGACAAGATGATCCAGCGTACCCACGCCACCTGAGGCAATCACCGGAATTTCCACTGCATCGGTAATCGCGCGCGTGACGCCAAGCTCAAAGCCGTTGCGCGTGCCGTCCCTGTCCATACTGGTCAGCAGGATTTCACCGGCACCCAGCTCGGCCATGCGCACCGCCCAGGCCACCGCGTCGATGCCGGTCGGTTTGCGGCCACCGTGGGTGAATATTTCCCAGCGCGGCTGCCCGTCGACATCGTCCACACGCTTGGCATCGATGGCCACTACAATGCACTGGGAACCGAAACGCAACGCCGACTCGCGCACCAGTTCGGGGTTGTGAATGGCCGCGGTATTGATGCTGACTTTGTCGGCACCGGCGTTGAGCATGGTGCGGATATCGTCCACCGAGCGGATGCCGCCGCCCACCGTCAGCGGAATAAAGACGTGTTCGGCGATCTGCTCCACCGTGTGTACTGTGGTTTCGCGGCCGTCGGAGCTGGCGGTGATATCGAGAAAGCAGACCTCATCGGCGCCCTGTTCGTTATAGCGCATGGCGATTTCTACCGGGTCACCAGCATCGCGGATATCGACGAAATTGACGCCCTTGACGACGCGCCCGTTGTCCACATCCAGGCAGGGAATAATACGCTTGGCCAGCCCCATGCCTACGCTGCCCCGTCGCAGAGGCGCTGCGCCTCGGCCACATCCAGTGTGCCCTCATAAATCGCGCGGCCTGTGATAGCGCCGCAGATGCCAGCGCTCGACACTGCCAGCAGGCCGCGAATATCGTCCATGTTGGTAATACCGCCGGAGGCGATCACGGGAATGCTGGAGGCCTGCGCCATGGCCACGGTGGCCTGCACATTCACGCCCTGCATCATGCCATCGCGGGCGATATCGGTGTAGACAATAGCTGCCACACCATCGGATTCAAAGCGACGCGCCAGATCGGTCGCGCGCACCCCGGAGACCTCGGCCCAGCCATCGGTCGCGACCAACCCGTCTTTCGCATCCAGCCCGACAATGACCTTGCCGGGAAACGCGGCGCAGGCCTCGGCCACAAATTCCGGCTCCTTCACGGCCTTGGTACCGATGATGACATAGCTGACACCGGCACTGATGTAGTACTCGATAGTCTCCAGGTTGCGGATACCACCGCCGATTTGTATGGGCAGTTCCGGATACGCCGCAGCGATCGCAGTGACCACCTCGCCGTTCACCGGTGCGCCGGCAAACGCGCCGTTCAGGTCGACCAGATGCAGGCGTCGGCACCCGGCCTCAACCCAGCGTGTGGCCATTGCCACTGGATCGTCAGAAAATACCGTGCTGTCGTCCATCAGGCCCTGGCGCAAACGCACACACTGGCCGTCTTTCAGATCGATGGCGGGGATAATCAACATTGTCCGTTCCACTCCAGAAAATTTTTCAGCAAGGTGAGCCCGGCGTCGGCGCTTTTCTCCGGGTGAAACTGCACCGCGAACAGGTTGTCGCGGGCCAGCGCGGCGTCGGCGCTGACACCGTATTCGACACTGCCCGCCAGCAGACTGCGGTCCTGTGCGTGCACGTAATAACTGTGTACAAAATAGAAGCGGCTCATGTCGGGGATGCCGGCCCACAGCGGGTGATCGCGGTGCTGGCGCACCTCGTTCCAGCCCATGTGAGGGACTTTCAGGCGCCGCCCCTGCTCATCCGTCAGCGGATTGCCGAAAAACCGCACCTCGCCGGGAATGATACCCAGGCAGTCCACGCCGCCGTTTTCCTCCGAGCGATTCATCAGCGCCTGCAGCCCGACACAGATCGCCAGCACCGGCACGTGCTGTTCGGTCAGGGCCTGCACCAGCAATTCATCGCACTTCAGGCGGCGTATCTCGGCCATGCAGTCACGGATAGCGCCGACACCGGGAAACACCACGCGATCCGCCTTGCGGATCAGCGCCTCATCGTGCGTGACCACCACCTCATCAGCGCCCACGTGCTGCAGCGCGCTAGCCACGGAATGCAGATTGCCCATGCCGTAATCAATCACGGCGACCATGCCACTCATAAGCGGAATCCCTGTTACAACACGCCTTTGGTGGAAGGTGTGACGCCCGCCATCCGGGGATCGGCCGACAGTGCCATGCGCACGGCGCGACCGAAGGCCTTGAACACCGTCTCGGCCTGGTGGTGGGTATTGTCGCCACGCAGGTTGTCGATATGCAGCGTCACCAGCGCGTGATTGACGAAGCCCTGGAAAAACTCCATGAACAGGTCCACGTCAAAACCGCCCACGGAGGCGCGGGTAAACGGCACGTTGAATTCGAGCCCCGGGCGACCGGAAAAATCGATCACCACCCGCGACAGCGCCTCGTCCAGCGGCACATAGGCGTGCCCGTAGCGCAGAATGCCTTTCTTGTCGCCTACGGCGGCGGCCACAGCCTGGCCCAGGGTAATCCCGATATCCTCGACCGTGTGGTGATCATCGATGTGCAGATCGCCCTTCGCATTGATGCTCAGGTCAATCATGCCGTGACGGGCGACCTGGTCCAGCATGTGGTCGAGGAAGGGAATGCCTGTCTCGAATTCAGCCTTGCCAGTGCCGTCGAGGTTTACCGATGCGGTAATCTGCGTCTCCAGCGTGTTGCGTGTAATCGTGGCCTTGCGCTCAGCCATGGGGCTCTCCAGCGGGGTAACTTCGGGGAACCCGTCCCCCGAAAAGCCGGCCATTATAGGGGAATGTGCGGCTTAATTCACTGGCACTATGGCAGGTGAGCCATTACCCTGTGTCGCACGTGCCCGCGCCTGTTTCCCTGTTATGCCAAGCCCCAACACCTTTGCCAAACGCGTCCTCAACTGGTTCGACCAGCACGGCCGCAAAGACCTGCCGTGGCAGCAGGACACCAGCCCTTACCGCGTCTGGGTCTCCGAGATCATGCTACAGCAAACCCAGGTCAGGACTGTTATTCCGTATTTCGAGCGCTTTATGGCGGCCTTCCCCGACGTGCAGGCGCTCGCGGTGGCGCCGGAGGATGAGGTACTGCACCTGTGGACGGGGCTGGGATACTACGCGCGTGCGAGAAACCTGCACAAGGCCGCCAAACAGATCGCCAACGAGGGGCAGGGGCGGTTCCCCGACACACTGGAGGGCCTATGCGATTTACCGGGCGTGGGGCGTTCCACTGCCGGCGCCATCCTGAGCATCGCGTTTAGGCAGCGGGCGAGCATTCTCGACGGCAATGTCAAACGCGTTCTGGCGCGCTACCAGAGAGTGGGTGGCTGGCCCGGGCAATCTGCGGTACACCAACAATTGTGGGATATCGCCGAACAATACACACCCACCAAACGCTGCGCCGACTATACGCAGGCGATGATGGACCTGGGCGCGACCCTGTGTACCCGCTCAGCCCCCGACTGCGCGAGCTGCCCGCTGGCAACCGGCTGCCAGGCACTGGCGCACGGTGATCAGCACGCCTATCCCGGCAAAAAGCCGCGCAAGGTACTGCCCGTCAAGTCCGCATTCTTCCTGATTGTACGCAGTGGCGATGGCGATATTTGGCTGGAAAAGCGTCCTCCCAGCGGCATCTGGGGTGGCCTGTGGTGCTTCCCCGAAATAGACGAGCCTGACACCGGCCGCACAGTGTGCCTGGATCGCTGGGGCACCGTACCCGCCACACTGGAGATCCAGCCGGGCTTTCGCCACACCTTCAGCCACTACCACCTGGATATCACCCCGGTGGTGGTACAACTCGACGCAACACCCCACGCGGTAATGGAAGCCTCACGGCAGCTCTGGTATAACCTGCGCCAGCCCCCACAAATCGGCCTGGCGGCCCCAGTGGTTTCGCTGCTGGCCAGGCTGGCAGCCCCGGTTGCAGCAGGACGCCAACACACCGCCACACATTCGGAGTACTGACAATGTCGCGCATGATTTTTTGCACCAAGTACAAAAAGGAAATGGAAGGGCTGGATGCCCCCCCATACCCCGGCCCCAAAGGCCAGGAGATCTTCGAAAACGTCTCCAAACAGGCCTGGCAGGACTGGCAGAGCCACCAGACCATGCTGATTAACGAAAAGCACCTGAGCCTGGTGGACCCTCAGGCGAGAAAATACCTGCAGGGCGAAATGGACAAGTACTTTTCCGGCGAAGATTACGACAAGGCTGAGGGCTACGTCCCACCCTCCGAGTAAGCTGGGGCCCACAGGCCGGTGGTGGCTTGACTCGCGCTGCCCAGACAGGTTTAATACGCGCCTTTCGCGCAATGCGAGAATGGCAACACTGCATTACGCCCGGATAGCTCAGTCGGTAGAGCAGGGGATTGAAAATCCCCGTGTCGGCAGTTCGATTCTGTCTCCGGGCACCATACAGCCTTCCCCAATAGTCCACATTCGTCTAAAAACCCTCTAGATTACAGTCAGTTAGCGTGTAAAATAGTCCCCATTAATCCACGATCTGTTTGTGCCTGACAGGGCTAGACGGGGGCACGAGTGGGGGAACAAGGCAAAAGAACGACCACTTGTGCCCCCAACTGGAGGGAATGATGGCCTTGACTGCACAGACCGTAAAACAGGCGGAAAAAACTCAAAAAATTTACCGTTTGGCTGACGAAAAAGGGCTCTACCTAGAGGTGCATCCAACCGGCGCAAAGTACTGGCGTCAAAAGTATCGTTTCGCTGGCAAAGAGAAGCGGCTGGCCCATGGAGTTTATCCCGAGATAAGCTTAAAGGATGCTAGACACGCTCGCGATGATGCCCGAGTTCTTTTGCGACAAGGAATTGATCCTGGGCGAGTACGGCGCACCCGCAAAGTTCAGGCGGTATCGGAGGCAGAAAACACATTTAGGTCAATTGCGGAGCAGTGGCTTGATAAGCAACTCACCAACTGGGCAGACTCCACAGCACAAAAACGCAAGGCTCTATTAAAGAATGACCTTTACC
>TARA_R110002072_G_scaffold142853_2_pt1 | contig 30392 bp, 30 predicted proteins | sample TARA_R110002072 | Tara Oceans TARA_R110002072 (sample SAMEA4397118) | marine metagenome | biome: Polar Biome; feature: [SRF] surface water layer (ENVO:00010504); material: water (ENVO:00002006), including particulate matter (ENVO:01000060) such as... | depth 5 m
CGCCCTTTTTTTACCCCTTCTTTCACTCCAGCAACCGCAGCACCCGCTCCACATCAATTGCCGGATACCGTCCGCCATTGACTCCATCAACATCGCTGGCCTTGAACAGCGCGTTGTAAACAGCCTCCTCTGTAGCCTCGACCACAGCCTGGAACAGTGGTGTCATCAGCTCATTGGGCCAGTCCTCCAGCGTATGTAACTGCTCACGTCGCAACGTTGTACGCCTGACACTTTCTGAGGTAGAGAAAGCCAGTGCATAATCCCCTGAACCGTTCGACATTGCCGAGCCCGTGCGGGCAATACCCAGAAAAGATCGCGTTGCCAATCGCTCCAGGTTGCGGTCGGACAAAGGCGCATCTGTGGCGATAATGATCATCACCGAACCATCCGGACTGGTCGCCGAAGCCACCTGATCTGCTGCGGGCAGCAAATCCTGCGCACGGACAGGCCTGCCCATAATCATCAGCTCACCACCATAATTGGTCTGCACCAGCACTCCGACCGTGAAGCCGCCATCAGCTGCCGACAGGACACGGGAACTGGTGCCAATTCCACCCTTCCAGCCAAAACTCACCGTCCCCATACCAGCGCCGATACTGCCTTCCGCAACCGTGCCCGAACGCGCCGCGCTGATCGCGTCAATCGCATGCTGCGGACGCACAGCTCGCAGGCGGATATTATTGATACGGCCGTCATTGGTTTCACCCACCACCGCATTTACCGACCGAACCGCCTCATTGCCGTCCTGCGCCAGCGTCCAGTCAATCACACCAGCGGCCGCCTCAGGCACCGACAGGGTATTAGTCAGCAGGATTGGCGTCTCCACCTCACCCAGCTCAATGATCTGGGTTGTACCCATCATCTTTCCGTAACCATTGCCCTGTGAAAACCCTGCCGGGACCTTGTTCTGATAGAGATTTCCGCCATGCGGCAGAATGGCGGTCACGCCGGTGCGCACCGCATCATCAGCAATGATGGACACATGCCCCACCAGCACGCCCGCCACATCCGTGATGGCGTTATACGTTCCCGGTTCGTAGATGCCGGGTGCCAGCCCGACCTCGCGCGCCCGTGGATCATTGTCATTTGCCCATGCGCTGCCAGCGCAAAGCATCGCTGCAGCAGCCAGATATCTGAATTGCATAAATTATCGCTCTTGATGTCAGAATCAACTGTCCGGGGTCAGACCGCAAACAGTTGTGCGTCTATGTCCCTGAAAGCCTTGAACTCGAGAGCATTGCCGGATGGATCCAGAAAAAACAGTGTCGCCTGCTCCCCCGGCTGTCCTTTGAAACGAATGTACGGTTCGATAATAAACTGCGTACCCATCGCCCTCAGCTTGTCCGCCAGCACTCCCCACTCCTCCATCGACAACACCACACCAAAATGTGGTACCGGCACACCGTGACCATCCACATGATTACTGCTCTGATTGACCTGCCCCTGGTCGCCGATTGACGGATTCACGTGAACCACCAGCTGGTGTCCAAACAGATTGTAGTCGATCCACTGTTCGGAACTGCGCCCCTGTGGCAAACCCAGTTTGCTGCCATAAAACTCGCGTGCTTCTTCCAGGTTGCGAACCTGTATTGCCAGATGGAAAGGTCTGAGCATGTTGACTCCCGGTCATTACTAAAAAATCAGCAACTGCATTAAAAATCATTCAAGTGAAGGTTTACCGCGCATTGATTTTACCGTGGCAATCTTGCGTTTGGTATCCAGTCGTTTACGTTTGGCCGACCGCGGTATACGTGTGGGCACTCTGGGGACAGCAGGCTCGGCCGCCTTGTCCACCAAAGCCTGCAGTCGCGCCATCGCATCCTCCCGGTTTTTCTCCTGGGTACGATAGCGCTGCGCCTTGATGATCAATACACCATCACTTGTCATGCGACGGTCGCGCTGACCCAGCAATGCCTGTTTCACGTTATCCGGCAGAGAAGACTTGACGATATCAAATCGCAGATGTATCGCCGATGACACCTTGTTCACGTTCTGACCGCCCGCACCTTGCGCCCGGATCGCCGTCAGTTCAACTTCCTGGTCATTAATAATAACTGACATGGTGCCCCCAAAATTTCCGCTCTGATTTGGTGCAAGTTTTCGAAATCAGAACCAAAACAATACAGCTTTTTGGCGCAATTCTGACATCTACGATAGCCGCTCAACCTGACAAAGCCAAACCGATTTTTTTTATCAATATAATTCAGCACGTTACAATACAGCCCTAAAAGCTGGCACGCCAGATGCATTATACAGATCAAGCATCAGCATTCCCCTGCTGATGGCTTATAAGCCGCAGCATTCCCCTGCCGCGAGCTTTAATGGAACTGACTCTCCCCTTTTCCATTGATGGGTGATCTCGCCCACGTGAATGCTCCGGCATCACGTGGGCTTTTTTTTACGTCTCTGTTAAACTTTGCACTCATCCACACAGGTCATCCTCCATGACGTTCAAACTCCCTGTTCTTTCCCTTGTCCGTCACCACGCAATCCGCAAATTGTTCATTGGCCTTGCTTGCATCCTTGCAAGTTCAACCGCACTGGCCTGGGACGCACTTGGCCATCGCCTGACCGGTTACCTGGCGTATGACCAGTTGAACGATCAGCAAAAAGCTTTCTGGATGGAAACGCTGCGCGCGCATCCCCGGTTTCAGGAGGATTTTGTGGATGCCATGCCAGCGGACATTACTGCGCAGAGCATTGGCGATCGCGATCGCTGGCAGTTCGGCCAGGCGGCCATCTGGCCCGATATAGCACGGGGCTTTGACGGTTTTGACGAGCAGCGCTTTCATTTTCCTGACCGGCACTGGATTAACGGCGCATGGGTTCGAGCCGATGTTCCGCTGCATGGGAACATTTATCTGAACACCCCTCCCTGGCCTGATATTCATGGCCCTGCCGATTCCGAAATCAATCGCCAGAGTCAGGCAGACAATGTACTTACCGGACTGGTATACGCGCGCTGGGTACTTCAGAACAATCCCGATGCAGCCGAACGCGCCGTGGCGCTCAGCTGGTTATTGCACCTGATCGGCGACATTCATCAGCCATTGCACACCGGCGCACTGGTCACGCCACGATTATTTGCCGATGGCGATCGCGGAGGTAACAGCACCCGGGTGGATGGCAGCAACCTGCATGCCGTCTGGGACCAGGCCCTGCGCGGACCATCGATAAGCGCAAACCTGAGGGAGCTGAACGATATCCTCCGCAGTCTAGCAGGGACCCGTGATGAGTCCGGCCCGGGTCTGTGGCTGCTGGAAAGCCGCCAGATACTGCATTCCTCCGTATATCCAGCGGCAGTCATTGCCAACGTTCAGCGCAGCGAGAACACAGGGACAAGTCCGGAAGATGTCACTCTGGGCGACGATTACAGGCGTGAAATGCGCGCAATCGCATTGCAACGCATTGCCCAGGCAGGCGTGCGCATCACACATACATTACAGTCATTGTCGCCCGAGTAACGCTGTCAGGCAGAATTGAAAACCATCCAGCGTTCTGCCTCGTAAAAGGCAGCGTACCCATTTATTACAAGTGAGCCCATGAAGTCCATAAAACGCATAACTCCAACCGCCTGCCTGCTCATCTGTCTGCTGCCCCTACTCACCAGTCCGGCGCATGCCGCCGAAACTGACCCAGTGATGGAGGAGAAACCATTGTGGGAACTGGGCCTGGGCGCCGGCGCTCTGTTACAACCGCAGTACCCCTCATCATCCGAAACCCAGACGCGGGGACTCGGATTGCCATACGTGGTTTATCGCGGTGATGTCTTGCGCATTGGTGATGGTCAGTCAGCACGGGCTGTTGCAGCCGAGAACAGTCTGTACGAAATATCCCTGTCCTTTAACGCTGCCTTTGACTCTGACAGTGAAGGCAACCAGCGCCGACAGGGCATGCCGGATCTGGACTTCGTGTTCGAAATCGGACCGCAGGTGATGTTTAAACTCGGTAACTATGCTTTCAGTGACAACAGTCGCAGTGAGCTGCAGCTTTTACTGCAGACCCGGGCAGCATTTTCAACCGATTTCGGCAGCATAGACCACCGGGGATATGTATTCGAACCAATGTTACGCTATAAGCACTACGGTCTGTTCGCACCTGAGTTTGACGGTACAATCTCAGTTCGACCCGTGTGGGCCACCCGTGACCTTCATGCCTACTTTTTTGATGTTACCCCGCAATACGCCGACCTTAATCGCCGTGAATACCAGGCCACCAGTGGCTACTTCGGCACCGGTGTAAATTTCTCTGGCACCTGGCACCTTAATGACCAGGCCCGCATATTTCTGAGCCTGCAAACTACTTTCCACAGTGGCGCAGCCAATCGCGCCAGCCCGCTGTTTGAAGATAACTTTACGGCCGGACTGGGTGTCGGTTTTATCTGGTCCTTTATGGAAAGCAAACGGACTGTAATGAGGCCCTGATGGCTGAGCCGCTGAAAAACCAGTATGGAAAAGACATCCCGGTCCGCATTGCAGACATGATCAGCAATGCCTGTCCGGCATTCGATTCCCGGCGATTTCTGGATTTTGTACTGCCCGACTACGACTCGCTGGAATTGATGCCACGCGGCTGGCACATGGCGGATGGCCTCAGACACGCGCTGCCCGATGATTATGAGCAGGCCATCGATATGCTGCTTGCCTCTCTGCCGTCGGCCCGCCCGGATGTTGCGGTAAACTCTGCCACCCAGGACCGCGAAGGCAATACCCTTGCACCGTTTATTTTTATGCCGCATACGTTTTTTGTTGCACGCTACGGGCTTGGTCATTTTGCCGCTTCCATGCGTGCGCAATACGAACTGACTAAACGTTTCACCGCCGAATTCAGCATCAGACCCTTTCTGCAACAACATCAGCAGGCCACCCTGCAGACACTGCAAGGCTGGGTAGATGATCCCAGTGAACATGTGCGCCGGCTTGTTTCAGAAGGCACCCGCCCCCGTCTGCCGTGGGCTTCACGTTTACCTGCATTTCAGACTGACCCATCGCCTGTGATAGAACTGCTTGAACAACTGAAAGACGATAACTCGCTGTATGTGCGCCGTTCGGTAGCCAACAATCTGAATGACATTGGAAAGGATAATCCAAAGGTGCTGTTCGATACTGCGGAACGCTGGCTTAAAGACGCGTCAACCGAGAGAAAATGGATTGTCGCGCATGCCCTGAGGGTAGCGGTCAAAAATGCAGAACCCAGGGCACTGACGCTGATGGGGTTTGGCAACAAACCTGCGGTGGATCTGGAGAATGTAAGTATCACCCCGTCCCGTGTGACAGAAGGCGATACGGTGAACCTCACAGTGACGCTCAAGAGCACTGCCACCCAAGAACAGGCTTTGCTGGTTGATTTTGTTGTGCACTATATCAAAGGCAATGGCGCCAGCCGGGCCAAGGTATTTAAACTGACCCGAATCCTGCTTGACGGTAACGACAGACTCACACTACGTAAAAAAATCTCCCTGAAACCGATGACAACCCGCAGGCACTACCCGGGAATACATCGCCTTGACCTGCTGGTCAACGGACATACATTTCCGCTTGGCAGCTTTATGCTGGCAAGCGATGCCGACGCATAAAATCCAGATCCAGACTGTCTTTCCAGCGACCAAGCAGCGGTCTTGCCAGTGCACTACCTGCGCTAAACCTGCCATAACCCATCAGCGCCCCACCATCAGCAGTCGCCAGCAATGCCAGCGCCTGTTTTTGGGGCACATAGTCAACCAGGGAGGCTCCGGACAGCGCGGCCGGCAGATTATGCGCCAGAATCGGCCCATGTCGCACCGCAAACACACCCGAGCGCTGATTGCCCGCCAGCGAGCAGGCATCTCCACTGACGTAGACCGACGGATCATCAATACTGTGCAGCGCATTCGTTACTCGCAAAAAACCCTGCCTGTTCAGGCTCAACCCGCTATCACCGTACCAGGGCAGCGGCGCCGCGCCGGTCGCCAATACCAGTGCATCAGCCTCACAGACGCGCCTCTCACCATCGCAGATGAACCCACTGGCAAGGGACGACACCCGGATATTCTGTTGTAACCCAATACCGCGCTGTTGCAACAGGGATTGCGCCCGCTTCTGCAAACCCCGTGCGTAACCGCTCAACAGATCCACCGCACAAATCAGCAGCACTTCCGTTCCGGACAAGGACTTTTTTAGCGCAAGTGACAGTTCAAACGCCGCCGCACCGCCACCCAGCACTACCAGCCGACGCGGCGGATTCTGTTGCCAGGCCTGCCACCGGGCATGAAAAACCGGAAAGGGTTTGGCGGGCACCATATCGATACTTCCATCCGACAGGGGTGCGGGCGGCTGCGAACCAGTGTTGACCGACAGCACCTGATACGCCAGTCGCTGGCCAGACATCAGTATCACCTGCCTGGCGGCAGCGCTCACTGCAGCAACAGGCGACTCAATCAGCTGCAGCCCGGTTGCTTTACACAAGGGCTGCAGATCAATCGCACAATCGGCGGCATCAAAACGGCCGGCGATCAGCCCCGGCATCATGCCTGAATACCAGGCCCGGCTGCCCGGCGACACCAGCATGCTTCCCTTTGGTGCCCGGTAACCGCACTGTGTCCAGAGTTTAAGTGCAACAAGGTGCGCATGGCCTGCACCCAGCAATAACAGTGGATGTAAATCGGGCTCTGGCAGGGATTTATTTTCAAGGATGGTCACAAGGCGTTCATCGCATTACACTGAGGGTTTTCCATCGTACCTGACTATAGTACCTGACCATAGTAACTGATTATCAACCACCAGAGCGCCATGAACCTGACTACTGCCATGAACCGGACTACTGATAACTGGATAGATTTTCGCAGTGACACCGTCACCAAGCCCACACCCGCCATGCGCCAGGCCATGATGAGCGCTGAGGTGGGTGACGACGTGTGGGGCGAAGACCCCACCGTGCAAAAACTTGAACAGACACTGGCTGAGCGCGCAGGCATGCAGGCCGGGCTGTTCATGCCATCGGGAACCCAATCCAACCTTGTGGCACTGCTTACCCACTGTGCCAGAGGAGACGAGTATATTGTCGGTCAGCAGGCACACACCTACAAGTATGAGGGAGGCGGTGCCGCCGCGCTGGGCGGAATTCAGCCACAACCACTGAATATGACCCCTTTTGGCGGACTCGATCTCGATGACGTGGAGCATGCCATTAAACCGGATGACTGTCATTTTGCCCGCACCCGACTGCTCTGCCTTGAAAACACCGTCCACGGTAAAGTGCTGCCTCTGGACTATATCCATCAGGCCCGGGACCTGACGCGGGAATTCAACCTGAAACTGCATCTGGACGGCGCGCGGCTGTTTAATGCTGTCGTTGCTCTGGATTGCTCCCTGCAGGAAGTCACCAGCTGTGTAGATACCGTGTCCATCTGCCTGTCCAAAGGTCTGGGAGCGCCCATCGGGTCCGTGCTGCTGGGGTCTGCGCAATTTATCAGAGAGGCGCGGCGCTGGCGCAAAGTCACCGGCGGAGGCATGCGGCAGGCGGGCATTGTGGCCGCTGCAGGGCTATATGCGCTGGACAATAATGTGCAGCGACTTGCAGAAGATCACCGCCGTGCCAGCAAGCTCTATGATCATCTGTTAAGGGCCGGTTACGTACTTGAAGCGCCACAGACCAATATGCTGTTTGTCGACTCCAGTCAGCTACCGCGTCAGGCACTGGCCCAGTGGCTGGATCAGCATGGGATTAAAGCGGACTGTCTGGGTCGCGACAGTATCCGCCTGGTAACCCATCTGGATATTGACGACGCCGACATAACACGTGCCGGCGAGGTTTTTACGGCATTTATGCGCGCTCATCGTTTGTAAATCAATCGCCCGCAAACCCGCAAAAAGGAACACCCCATGCGAACAACAGGAATTTCAGCTCTATTGCTGCTATGCATCCTCTCCAGCGCCTGCGCTTACGCCGCGCGTGAACCAGCAGACGATGAAAGTCTGATCACTGATCCGCGTGTCCAGCATCGCGAGTATGTGTTTTCTCCAACGGGGGAATCGCTGCCATATGCACTGTTCATTCCAGACACCTATGATGCATCTTCGTCCAGCCCGCTGCTCGTTTCCCTGCATGGCCTGGGTCGCACTTACGACTGGCTGATGGGTTATGAGGGTTTTCTGGATTATGCCGAAGCTTACGGATTTGTCGTTGTGACGCCACTCGGTTATATCCGGCGCGGCTGGTACGGATCTCGTCCAACTGAAGATCCTGCAGTGGCAGAATACAGTGAAGCGGATGTTATGGCAGTGATCGATCTTGTCACCAGCGAACTGAATATTGATACGCAACGACTCTATCTGTGGGGACATTCCATGGGTGGTGCCGGCACTTACCACATCGCCGTCAAGAATCCGGACATGTTTGCAGCACTGGCGGTCGCAGCTCCCGCACCAAGACAGGATCTGTCACCAACCGTTCTGGCGGAAATTCGCGACACGCCAATTCTGGTGCTACAGGGCACGGAAGATGAACTGGTGCCGGTCGAGCTGACCAGACTCTGGGTCGCGGGCATGCGGTCACTGGGAATGCCGCATATTTACGTGGAACTTGAAGGAGCCGATCACACCAATTTTATTGCCAGTGATCGCAACAACATGCGCAGGGTGATGAACTTTTTTGATACCGTGGATAAACGCTGAGCCAGGAACGCCATCAGCCCGATAAAAAGCCCGACAAAAAAAGAGGCATGCCCATTGCTGAGCATGCCTTTTTTATCATCTTACTCACAACCAGGGAAGTCCCCGGCAGGTGTCACAGTTACTGCGGCAGCATGACTGTGTCGATCACATGAATGACACCGTTGTCGGTGTCAATGTCAGCAGCGATAACAGTGGAGTCATTGATCTTCACGCCGTCTGTCGCATTGACAGCCAGCATTCCACCCTGTACTGATGCAACACTGGTAGTCGCGCCGGCGATATCACCCGACATGATCTTGCCAGGTACGACGTGATAAGTCAGTACAGCAATCAGGGTGTCGCGATTTTCCGGCAACAGCAGACTTTCAACCGTACCCGCTGGCAGTTTAGCAAATGCGGCATCATTCGGTGCAAACACGGTGAATGGACCTTCACCTTTCAGAGTCTCTACCAGCCCGGCAGCCTGTACAGCGGCGACCAGTGTGTTGAACTGTCCTGCAGCAACAGCTGTGTCAACGATGTCAGCCGCTTTGGCGGCAACAGCGCTGAAACCAAGACTGGCAGCAAGCAGTACAGAGGATAAAACCTTACGATTTAATGCGATCACGGTAACACTCCTGAAATCTGAACAAATTAAAACAAATGAGTATTTGTCTTGCGCAGGTAATTACGGGTAACCGTGGCGGGGCAGATCACAAAATTATTCAAAATATTTTTGTGATCTGATTCAAAAACAGTAACGTAGCATTTCCTTTAGAGGTTCATTTTTCTTCGATAAACCAGAACTCTATCTCGTCAGTCGCTTCCCGGAACTGCGCCGAGTGCGGTGCGTGGGCCGGTACGTGATACCAGTCACCCACGCCATACCGGGTGGTCTTCCCATCCATGGTCAACAACAACTCGCCACGAATAATGACGCCATAGTTATCGGTATCATGTTGATGTTCGGGGATAAGCGTACCCGGCTCATAGGAGGCAAACAGGACATCAGCGCCTTCGGCAGCCAGTTTAAAGGCGTCAAATCGCCCATCATAAACCGGGAGTTCGCGAAATCGGTTTGGGTAGTTTCCCGCCATCTACTGCGCCTCCTGATTCAGCACTTTCCAGTCTGCTGCGCCAAAGAACATTTCGTCCCAGCTCTGCAATCCCCACGGCACCGACCGGTCCGGATCGGGGTTACTTTTATTGCGGGCAGAATTATCGAACGCACCAACTGCGGTAATGACTGTCCCCGCCGGCATAAACTTGGGTTGCCTCAGAGTATATGCCAACTGCCAGTTATAGTTATAGTTGGCGATATTGATCAGTTCCTCTGTCTTACCGTCAGGGTAGGTGGCAGTAAAACGCATGCGCTTGCCCCTGAAATGCATATGCGGCGTCAAACTGAACAGTTCGGCATCGTCAGCAATGGTGATCGACGCGCTCATCTCGAAATCCGGATCATGCGGTGGAATCTCGGTCCATGTGGGGGTGAATACGCAGGCGCACGCGCCTGACATACGCTGCGATGGCACCTCATCCTGCGGATAGAACCACACACCAATCTCACTCTCGTCCACGGTTGCCCGCCCGGTGGTTGTGTAATGCAATTGCATGGCGATTCTGGTTCCCGCCTTTAACAGTCCACCGGTATCCGGCGGCTCCATGCGCGGCGCCTGGCCAGGAATGTAAGGCGCAATATCCGGTCGATCCGGATCATCACCGCCAAGCAGGGATCCACCTCTTTCCGCCCCCGGCGGAATAATGCTGTGCAATGTGTGATGCAGTACAGTACGGTCACCCGGAATATACTGACTGGCGCGGACCCAGCGGTCAGTTTCCAGTTCGATAGGCACCACCACGTTGTAATAGTCCAGCACCCCGGTTGCCGGGACCTCTTGCGGCGGTATTTTGATGATGTAATCAGGTTCCCCGAACGCCCATCGTGTCTCAGGCCATTCAAGTTCAATCAGGGGATCGGGCAGCGAGTTTTTGGGTGCTCCGGCCGCTATCCAGTGCAGCAACTGCTGTGCCTGCAGGTCTGGCAGAACCATACTGTTACTGAAATCACCGACGTGTGGGTCAATCTGTCCGGGCGGCATCCGCTTGGTCATCACCACTTCCCGAATCATGGGGGACCAACCCCGCACCATGGTGTGGCTGTCCAGTGCAAACGGCGCAATGCCGCTCTCACGATGACAACCGGCGCAATTTTCGGCAATGATGGGTGCAATATCCTTTTCATAGGACGGCAACTCAGCCTGATGTGCAAGCCGCGCAGGATAGACGACCTGATCACCGCTGACCGCCACCCGGGCAAGGTCAACAGCACGCCCCGCACTGACAGCCGCCAGCGCATTTTCCAGCTCAGTGCCTGCCGGCCCACGAAAAACCACGCTGAATGTGCGCGGATCGTAGAGCAGCACTTCACCTGTCACAGTAATATCCAGGGCCTCCGAAATCAGCTGGGCATCATCCATCAGCACCGGAATGTCGGTACCAAAAGCGGACATGTGGTCACCAACAACATCCCGGTCCTTCAGCCCCATCGGATTGATCATGAAGAATTCGATACCAAGCGGGGAATAACGTTGCTTCAGCCGCTCAAATTCAGGCACGGCCAGCGGATCTGTGCTGCTGTCAGTTCCCTGTACCAGCAACGCGATAACCGGCACATCCGAGTACCAGCTCATGGAATGGAAGTATCCGTTGTGATCAAGCAGCGAAAAATCACCGACACGCTCTGCTGCAAGCAACGCGGGGCTGATCAACACACCGGTGATAAGAAAAAGCACAATTTGGCGCAGGAAGTTCATTATTATTTTCTCCATGACGCGATTAACAGGTACTTCTGACAGGTACCCGGAACAGGTACTGCGGATATCGTTACACACTTCATGATCAAAAAACAGACAGTGTTTTACCGATGCTGTTTTCTTTTGCCCGGCAGCGGCTTTTACGTTAAGCTCGGCAACAAGGTACTTCTTATCCGAAGCGACCTGATATTAACCGCAGAACACTGGCCTCATCACCCCGACGCCAGCGTTTCTTGCAGACGACCTACCCGGTCAAAAAGCGGTGGAGAACCATTATGTTCGACAAAATCGAGCGCGCGCGTCTCGAGGAAATACATTTCCGGCACGACCCCGAGTCTCACCTCAACGCCATTATCGCCATTCACAACACCCGCATAGGCCCAGCTCTGGGCGGTTGCCGCTGTATCCCCTATGTCAGCGACAATGACGCTATCGATGACGCCATACGTCTGGCACGCGGCATGAGTTACAAGGCGGCGCTGGCCAACGTACCACAGGGCGGCGGCAAGGCTGTCATTCTGATGCCCGCTGCGGAAAACCTTGATCGAAAGGCACTTTATCGTGCGTTCGGGCGCTTTGTGGAAAGCCTGGGCGGACGCTACATTACAGCGGCAGACAGCGGCACCCAGTTGACAGATCTGGACGAGGTGGCTCAGGTCACCCGGTATGTCTCCGGCACCTCCCATGATGGATTCAATCCCTCGCCACTGACCGCACTGGGCGTATTTGCCGGTATCCGGGCCGCAGTCAGACACCGCCTGGGACGCGACACCCTGAAGGGCCTGCATGTTGCCATACAGGGTCTGGGCAATGTTGGTTATGCACTGGCAAGACTGCTGCATCAGGAAGGTGTCAGGCTGACTGTCAGTGACACAGATTCGGCCAAAACGGCGCGATGCAAACAGGAGTTTGCTGCCACCGTGGTGGCGACCCAGGAGATTTTTGCCATCGAGTGCGACATATTCGCACCCTGTGGCCTTGGGGGCATACTCAACGATCAGACTATTGCAAGTCTGCGCTGCAGTATCGTCGCCGGCGCCGCCAATAATCAGTTGCAGCTCGACAAACACGGTCTGATGCTGCACCAGCGGGGCATTCTGTATGCACCCGATTACGTCATCAATGCCGGCGGCCTGATCACCGTATCACTGGGTTATCTGAAGCAGGACATTCAAACCATCCGCAAACGTACGCTCGGTCTTGAAGAGACGCTGCTGGATCTGTTCGCCCGCAGCCATGCAGAGGATTGTCCGCCTGACGTCATTGCTGACCGGATGGCCGAGGACATTTTATATAACTGACAGAGGAGATTGACGCCATGACTGCAACACTGCTCTATCAGAACACAACAACAGACCAGCCTCAGCCCGGGCCTCTGTGCTTTATTAATGCACAGGGCGCTGCCAGTGCGGACCTGCCGTCAGGCATTGATCACGACTGGTTGCGTGCCGCGTATCGCCACATGGTACTGATCCGGGCGCTGGATAAAAAGGCAGTTGCCCTGCAGCGTACCGGACAGATGCGTACCTACCCATCCAGTCTTGGCCAGGAGGCCGTTGGTATCGGTGTCGGCCTGGCCATGCAGGCCGATGATGTGTACGTGCCGTACTATCGCGACCAGGCGACCATGTATATGCGCGGCGTTAAACTCAGCCAGATACTGCAGCTCTGGGGAGGCGACGAGCGCGGTCATCTGTTTGAAGGTAACGCCAGCCGTGATCTGCCCATATGTGTGCCAATTGCAACGCAGTTAACGCAGGCGGCCGGCGTTGGTGTCGCACTCAAAAGTCGTGGCCAACGCCAGGCCGTTGTTACCTCCTGCGGAGACGGCGCCACCTCGCGCGGTGACTTTTATGAGGCGCTGAATCTGGCCGGACTCTGGCAACTGCCGGTAGTCACCGTCATCAATAACAATCAGTGGGCCATTTCCGTACCACGGCATATGCAGACCGGCGCACCTACACTGGCACAGAAGGCCGTTGCCGCTGGCATTGAAGGGATTCAGGTTGATGGCAATGATGTCGTGGCAGTCTACCACGCTGTACATACTGCATTGCAGAAAGCCTACAGCGGCAAAGGGCCAACGTTGATTGAAGCCATTTGTTACAGGCTAAGTGACCACACCACGGCGGATGATGCAACGCGTTACCGTAGCGCAGATGAAGTCAGCAACGCCTGGGAAAATGAACCGATCAAGCGCCTTCAGACCTGGATGCATGCCAACAAAATCTGGAGCCCCGGGCAGGAACAACAGTTGATCATTGAGGTGCAATCGGAAATTGAACGTGCCGTCGCTGACTATTTGAATGTATCACCGCAACCTACCGATGAGTTTCTGACCCATCAGTTTGCGCAGATGACAAAACCGCTGCTTGCACAGCAGACACTTTTGTTGCAACGCCACCGTCCCCTGCACAATGAATCCGGAGGTGATCAGGATGAGCACTAACGTGGAAACCCACGACCTGACCATGGTCGAAGCTGTCAATCTGGCTTTACGCCGGGCCATGCAGGACAACCCTGACGTGGTGTTGCTGGGAGAGGACATTGGCACCAACGGCGGTGTATTCCGCGCCACTGAAGGCCTCAAACAGACCTTTGGTTACAAACGGGTGATGGACACGCCGCTGGCAGAATCCATGATTGCCGGCATGAGCGTCGGCATGGCCACACAGGGCATGCGCCCGGTCGCCGAGATTCAGTTCATGGGATTCATCTTTGCAGCCTTTGAACAGATCGTGGCTCATGCCGCGCGCATGCGCAACCGTACCCGGGGCCGGCTACATTGCCCGCTGGTAATCCGCGCACCCTTTGGCGGCGGTATTCAGGCGCCGGAGCACCACTCGGAAAGCACTGAGGCTCTGTTCGCCCACATTCCGGGTCTGCGTGTGGTCATCCCCTCATCTCCTACCCGTGCCTACGGTCTTTTGCTGTCAGCCATTGAAAGTCCGGACCCGGTGCTGTTTCTGGAACCCAAACGCATTTATCGCATGGTGCGCCAGCGCATTACAGATTCGGGTAAAGGTCTGCCGCTGGATACCTGTTTTACCCTGCGCCAGGGACAGGACGTCACTCTGGTGTCATGGGGGGCCATGATTCACGAAACCATGCAGGCAGCAAAACAGCTGGAAAAACTCGACATTGATGCCGACGTCATTGACGTCGCCACCATCAGCCCGCTGGACATGGACACCATACGGCGCTCGGTTGAGCGCACCGGCCGTTGCGTCATCATTCAGGAGGCCGCGCGCAGTGGCGGCATCGCCTCGGAAATCAGCGCGCGCCTGGCAGAAGAATCACTTGTGTATCTGCGCGCGCCGGTGCAGCGCGTCACAGGGTACGATGCAACGATGCCTTATCCTCGCAATGAACATCTGTATCTGCCGCGCACCGAAGACATTATTCAGGCCGTGCGCAAAACGCTGGAGGGACTATGAAATATTTTAAACTGCCGGATCTGGGTGAAGGACTGCAGGAAGCGGAGATTGTGGAATGGCACATCAGCGCGGGAGACGATGTCACGGAAGATCAGCACATACTGTCTGTGGAAACCGCAAAAGCCATTGTTGAACTGCCTTCACCGCAAACGGGCAAGGTCATCAAACTGTTCGGCAAACCGGGTGATCTGGTGCACGTGGGTGATCCTTTGCTGGAATACGATGCAGAGAGCGATGACAGCGGCACTGTTGTTGGAGAAATGACCAGTTCCGCCAAGGACAGTGAGGTGGAAGTCGAGGAATTTATCATTGGCAGTCCGGATACGGATACCACACCCGCCAGACCGGTACGCGACAGCGCGGCGTTCTCCGATGGGGTTGCGCTGAAAGGTGTGCAACGTGTGATGGCCAACAACATGTCCAGGGCACACGCCGAAGTTGTCAGTGTCTCAATTCATGATGATGTGGATATCCATGCCTGGAAAAAAGGTGAGGATCCCACCATGCGCCTGGTCCGCGCCATAGCCGCTGGCTGTGCAGCTGAGCCACACCTGAATGCCTGGTTTGATGGTCGCCGGTTATCCATCAAGGTTCTGGAAACCATTGATCTGGGCATCGCCGTTGACACCCCGGACGGATTGTTTGTGCCGGTACTGAGAAATATTTCTGACCGTAGTGCAGCAGATCTTCGAAGCGGTCTCAACGCCTTGCGGGAAGCAGTCAGTACACGCAAAATTCCACCGGAAGAAATGCGCGGAGCTACCATCACGCTTTCCAACTTCGGCACCATGGCAGGACGGTATGCCAATCCGGTGATTGTTCCCCCCATGGTTGCCATCATGGGTGCCGGCCGTATCCGTCATGAAGTGGTGGCAAACGGATCGGAATTTGCTGCGCACAGGATGCTGCCCCTGTCACTCAGCTTTGATCACAGGGCAGTCAGTGGTGGGGAGGCCGCCCGCTTTCTGGCGGCGGTCATGCAGGATCTGGCTGCGCCGTGAAATGGCGCTAGTGTAGAACGTCACTGCGCTCCTGCAGCAACAGAGCAACTTCGGAGGCGTCGAACTGATATTCGGTACCGCAGAACTCGCAGGCAATGTTGACAGCGCCGTGCTCCGCCACAATGCTGTCAACTTCCTGTTTGCCTATTGAGATCAGTGCGCGGGCCGTTCGCTCGCGTGAACAGCTGCACCGGTAATGAAACTCTCTGGGCGTAAAGAGTTCGACCTGCTCCTGATGATAAAGCCGGTGCAGCAACTCTTCATTGTCCAGCGACAGGAACTCGTCTGCCCGCAGCGTCTGCGCCAGCAGCATCAGATGCTGCCAGGTTTCTTCCCTGTCCTCAGCATCAGCTGATTTTCCACCAGGCAGTTGCTGCAGCATGAACCCGCAGGCCTGATGCTCGTCCACGGCAAAAAAGAACCAGCTTTCCAGCTGCTCAGACTGGGTAAAATAGCTTTGCAATGAGGCAGCCAGTGATCCGCCCTGCAGTGAAACGATACCCTGATAGGGTTCAGCGTGACGGGAATCAACCGTAATGACCAGCACACCGGATCCTGTCAGACTGTCAAAGTCGTGACTGACCGGAGGTTCGTCAAAGCGGGCGATACCCCGTATTGCGCCGTCACTGGTACATTCAGACATGATCAGATTGAGTTCGCCGTCGCCACGTACCTGCAGCACCAGTCGTCCTTCGTATTTGATGGCAGAACCCAGCAGGACGCCGGCGGCCAGAAACTCGCCCAGCAACTGGCTGACTGCCAATGGGTAGGCGTGGTTATTGACGGTATCAGTGTAACTTTTGCCCAGACGCACAATCTCACCGCGCACATCCGCCCGGGTGAAAAGAAATCGCTGGCAGGTATCCAATATAGACATGAAAATCCTCTGGGGTAAGTCGTTGCCCCCTATTTTACGCAGGCCGCCCGCGCATTGCACCATTGCATTTCAGCAACAGACGCTTCACGGGCTGATTGCACGACATTGGCAATCAGCGAATCCCCTGCCGCCCGGCCGTTGTCACCAATGTCCTGAGACATAATGGATTCCGGATGAAACTGCACTGCCGCCCAGGGCAGTGTCCTGTGAGCCACACTCATCACGGTGCTGCCAACCTCCGGCCCGGCACCAGCGGCAGTGGTTGAGGTGACCTTCAGACAGGCTGGCAACGTTGCTGCAAACAGGGAGTGATAACGCCCGGCCCTGAACCCCGAACGAATCCCCTTGAACAGGCCGTCGCCGCGATGATCAACCAGAGACGCCTTGCCATGCACCGGCGTCGCCAATGTCCCAAGCGAGCCTCCAAAGTACTCTACCATGGCCTGCAATCCCAGGCAGACGCCGAACACCGGTATGCCGCGCTGCTCACACAATGCCAGTGTTGCCGCACAGTCATGATCCTGCGGTCGACCCGGCCCGGGCGACATGATCACCAGATCGAAGTCACGGCTCTGCAAAGCCTGACGGGCTGACACCGGACGCATCGTCTCCAGACTGACGCCATGCGCACGAAACGCAGCCGCCAGTGTATGAACAAACGAATCCCGATGATCAACCATCAACGCTTTCAGATGTCCCGATGGCAAACGCCTCAAATCTACCGGGGCCGCGTTTGATGCCATGGCCTGCGGGCGGGGACGCAGCACATCCAGCAGCGCCGATGCCTTCAATCTCGTTTCAGCTTCTTCCGCCACCGGATCCGAATCGTGCAGTAACGTAGCGCCGACCCGCACTCTGGCGACGCCATCAAGCAAGTGTATGGTCCGCAGCGTCAGTCCTGTATCCATGCTTCCGTCAAACCCGAGTTTGCCGAACGCACCGCCATACCATTGACGAGGAGATTTTTCATGATTTTCAATGAATTGCATGGCCGACTGTTTTGGCGCGCCGGTAACCGTGACAGCCCAGGTGTGCGACAAAAAAGCATCCAGGGCGTCGAATCCGGGCAGCAACTTCCCCTCAACATGGTCCACGGTATGTATCAGTCTCGAATACAGTTCTATCTGGCGCCTTCCAATGACCTTGACACTGCCGGGCACACAGACCCGGCTCTTGTCATTGCGGTCAACGTCAGTGCACATGGAAAGCTCGGCCTCATCCTTTTCCGAGTTGAGCAACTCCCGGATGCGATCGGCGTCCTCCAGCGCATTGGCACCACGCCGGATCGTTCCCGATATGGGACAGGTTTCAACACGACGTTGATGCACACGGACGTACATTTCCGGTGAGGCAGAAATCAGGTGCTCACCATTGCCAAGATTCATCAACGCAGCATACGGGGCCGGATTTGTCTGTTTGAGTCTCACATAGATTGAACTGGCCGGCTCGCTGCAGGCACCGGAAAATGTCTGACCCGGCACAACTTCAAACAGGTCACCGCGGGCAAAATGGTTTCTGGCCTGCTGCACGATGGCGGCGTATTCGCCGTCGGCGTGGTCTGAGCGGAACGGGGTGTTTTCCGGCTCAGGGCTGTTAACAGGCTCAGGGCTGCTGGTCCGCACCTCACGCTTCAGACCGCCGGTGGTCTGTATCTGATTCAGCGCATCACGACAGACAAAATCGTAACGCACAAGCGTGCCGGCACCGGTTTCCGGATCAACGGTGAGGATCTCATCGGGAAGGTAAAGCACCAGATCCCGCTGCTGCGAGTCCCTGTGCAATTTCTGCTCTATTTGCTCAAACTGAAAGGCAAGATCGTAGCCGAATGCGCCATAGAGCCCCGGGCTATCATCGTCGTCGCATTCAAAATGCGCCAACAGGGCGCGAATGACTGTCATCACGCCGGGTGTTCTGGTGCGCTGCTCTTCCGTCGCAGGTTCGGCATGAGCATCGTTGCCAACGGCACATGCAAACCCCGACTCACCGGACTCAATGATCGTGAGCAACCCGGACATCCCATCAAGTGCTCTGACAAACTCCGGCATCAGGATCCGGCCACGGGCATTCAGGGACTCGATTCCAATCCGGCTGGCACAGGCAGTAATCCTTATCGGTGGATTAACAAACACCAGATCCTTGCGCCGATAGCGCCCGGGGTAGTTGACTCCGCAGCTATATAACGCACCAGGCTGGGTGTCCAGAAGCATTGTGCGCCGCAACAACTCGGCATTGCCATCACAGGCCTGGGATTGTCTGACAACAACAACACCGCCCTGAGTGGAATAGCGTGCATGATTGATATTCACAGTCATTTCCTCTTTGGATATCAAGAGGCTGCCACCGTAAGGAGACTGGCTTGGACCGTTGCTTCAGTGAGATTTAATCGGGGAGATCAGATCGGTATTTCAAGCATGATTCAGGCCGCCTTCCTTTCGGGGGCAGCCTGAAAACACATTAATTTAAGGTTTTCTGGCAGCCCGAACAGCTAAACCACCAGAAATAAATCGCTTGAAAGTTCATGGCGCGAATGATGCGCTTACCCACAGCCTGCTGTCAAGCCGTGCTTGTGGCCATCAGCCATACAGTCCTTTGTACACCTGAGCCACGTACTGCATTTCCTCCGGCCTTGCCATGCTGATACGCGCCCAGTCCCTGAACGGCGGAAATGGTCGCCCTATCAGCACGCCTGCATCCCGCATGGCGGCACTGACAACATCTATGTCACGCCCGGTATGGATAAAGGTGAAATTAGCCTGTGACTTGATATAGGGAATCCCCATCTCATCACACATCGCATCCATGATGGCCATGGATTTACGATTCTGCATCAACGTGTAGTTCTGAAAATCCTTATCCATATAGCTGGCATGCGCGGCTCGCACGCCCAGGATATTCAGTTGACCGGTCATTTTCTGATTAAGGTCCCTGATCAGATCAGGATGTGCATAGGCAAAACCGACCCGCAACGCTGCCAGGCCATGAATTTTTGAAGCGGTGCGCGAAACAATGATATTCCTGTGACCGCTGCGAACCAGATCCATCATGGATTCATAGGCGGGATCATCAACAAACTCATGGTAGGCCTCATCAACAAACACCAGTCTGTCCTGTGAGACCTCGAGCACAAACTCGCGCAGCGCGTTTTTTTCGATCAGGTTGGGGATGGGGTTGTTGGGATTGCACAGGTAGACCATTCCCGTGTCAGGCCTGATCGCCGCCTTTATGGCCGCCAGATCCGTTTCCATGGCACTGTTCACAGGCACCCGGATCAACTCCGTCCCCATGTCTTCCACATAGCTGATCAGACCACCAAAAGTCGGATCCGGGCACACGACGGACTTGCCCTGCAGGCTGGCCAGTAAACCGCCCACCTTGAGTATTTCACCGGAACCGGAACCGATGGCAATGGATTCCGGCGCCACCTGCTCCTGCTCCGACAACAGTGACAGCAGATCGGCCGTCATGTTCATGTATTTATTGGCATCCACCAACGAATCATTGATTGCCTTTACGGCAACCGGTGAAGGACCGTAGGGGTTTTCGTTACTGCTGGCCCGGATGATGTAATCAGGTCTGGCGATATCGGCCAGCGCACTGTTCATCCAGTTGATGGATGGAGTCAATGATGTAGCCGGAATACCTTTGAGCATTCCGGCCCCCAGAAAAGCTGCACCTCCGAATAACGCTTTGCGCCTGCTCAATAAACCATTCATGATTTTCTCCGGTTTTTACCAGGGTATCCGCGTGTTGTCATAGGCAATAAATGCGCCACTGTCAACGGGTCTTGCCTGTTGTATCACAGACAACAATCCGTTTGCACTCGTTTCTGTATCAATCAATCCATTTGGCCCACCCATGTCAGTACGGACCCAGCCCGGATGCAGACTGAGCACAATAAACTGCTCGGGCTGCAGGTCGACTGCCAGCGACTTCACGGCCTGGTTCAGGGCGGACTTTGCAGTCCGGTAGATATAGGAACCACCGCTGCCATTGTCTCCGATGGAACCCATTTTTGAGCTCATGAACGCAATGCGTCTCTCCGTTCCAAGCAGCAGGTTCGGCATCAGAGCCTGAGTCAGCAGTACTGGCGCTACCAGATTGATATTCAGCACCTGCAGCCAGTCGTCTGTTCGCAAGTTACCGAAATCGGCATCCCTTGGGCCATACACACCTGCGTTGTTGATCAGCACATCAACCGGACGGTCGTTCAGTTGCGCCGCCAGAGCGGTTATGGAGCTTTCGCTGCCCAGATCCAGCGGCAGCAGTGTCAGGGCCTCATGCTGGCCCGCCAGATCCGTCAAAACAGTTACCGACTGCGGCTCCCTCGCCGTGGCTATTACTTCATGACCCTGAGCCAGTGCCTGTCTGACCAGCTCAACGCCAATTCCCCGATTGGTACCCGTAATCAAATAGACTGCCATTATCTCCGCTCCTGCAAACAAAGACCCGTAAGCTACCACGAAGCCCTCTGTCTGTCAGGTCATCGCTACCACCGGTGTCTCTGTCGTACCGGTGATCAGTGCGTGTGACTTGCTCCCCATGACTGTTATACACTGTCCAGCCGTAGTTCTTACCCGAATCGGTGATTAAGGATGAATATGAAAAACTTGAGATTGCCCACTTATCTGACCAGTCTGCTGTTGGGTTTTGTGCTGGTCCTTGCGACCCCGCTGTATGCCCAGGAACGTGACCTCAGTCGCGCCACCCCCTCCAGCGTTGGCCTGAGTGAGGCCGGCGTTCAGGACCTTGCTGACGGCATGCGTAAAGCTGTTGACGACGGCAACCTGGCCGGCATCGTCAGTACACTGATGCGTAACGGCAAGGTAGTGCATATGGACGCTTATGGTTATCAGGATATAGAGAATGCAGTGCCGATAACCGAAGACACCATTTTCCGCATCTTTTCAATGACCAAACCCGTCACTGGCGTTGCCCTGATGATGCTGCACGAAGAAGGGAAATTCAGTCTGGATGATGCAGTGTCACGCCATATTCCGCAATTGGCGAACCTTGAAGTCGCCATCGAAGACGGTCCCGGTGGTTTCCCGGTAACAGAACCGGCACACCACGAGATGACCATTCGTGAACTGATGTCCCATACCGGCGGCCTCACCTATGGCATGTTCTCCCGCTCGCAGGTCGACTCCCAGTACGTGTCAGCCAATATTCTGGACGACACCGGCACGCTTGAAGACATGATTACCAAGCTCTCCCGCATTCCGCTGCGTCAGCAGCCGGGCTCGCTGTGGCACTACAGTGTATCGGTAGACGTCCAGGGTTATCTGGTAGAGGTGTTGTCCGGGCAGACCTTTGAACAATTCCTCCAGGAACGGCTGTTCAATCCGCTGGGCATGACCGACACCGGCTTCTCGGTACCGGATGACAAGCGTGATCGTTTCTCCAAAGTTTACCAGTCCGGCCAGGGCGGCCTGACAGCGCCAGCAGACAATCTGGGCGGTGACTACGGACACCCTGCCAGCTTCTTTGGCGGCGGTGGCGGACTTGTGTCAACTATCGGTGACTATATGAAATTCACCCAGATGCTGGCCAATGGTGGTGAGCTGAACGGTGTGCGCATTCTGTCTCCGGAATCGGTCACGATGATGCGCACCAACCAGCTGCCTGCGGGTATGGCTGAAATTCCGGGTTATCCTGGCAACCAGTTCGGCGTCGACTTTGCGATTGTTGCGGATCCTTCACGCAATGATGGTATGAGTGAGGGCAGTTACTGGTGGTGGGGGATCGGTGGCACGTGGTTCTGGATTGATCCGGTTGAGGATCTGGTGTTTATTGGTATGATCCAGAATCGTAATCTGATGTATGCGCGGCAGTTGCAGGGCATCAGCAAGCGGCTGGTTTACTCTGCGATTACTGAGTCCAACAAGTAAACCGCGAACTTTGCTCATGCACTCCGTAGTTCGAGTGCCGGGATGGGGGTGACTCAATCGGAGACGCCCGTGAACCCATCCCTGGGGGGCTCGGCGCCAGCCATCCATGGCTGGCGACGCTCCTCTTAAGTCACTCCCCAACCCGGCACTCTTGTGCTGTGGTAATTCCCAACACCCGAACTGTCATGGTTCCGCGAAGCATCGCGTACCACTGAACAAGAGCTGCGGGGCGGGGTGAGCAACCTTCGGAGCGTCGAGCGCCAGGGTCGGTGAATGCTCCTGCCACACCGACATTCCCGCCATCCATGGCGGTCAGATGGCGCGGGTTCACGGGCGTCTCCCAAGGGTGACCACCCCGCCCCGCAGGTCGTAATCAGGGCACTCTCAGCGGCGCAGGACCATCAGCCAGCGACCAATGTTGACGACACTCGCCAGCGCCCCCGCAAAATACGTCAGTGCCGCCGCCTTCAGCACCTGCCGCGCGCTTCGGATCTGATCCTCCTGCAGATATTCGCCCTCCACCAGAATCGGCAATGCCTTGTTGAAACTCGCATCCCACTCCTCGGGCAATACAATCAGATACGCCATAGCGCCCGCCAGTTGCAGCAACACACTCAGCCCAATCACGATGCCCACGGCAATGGGTGAGCGCAGCACCACCGCCGCGATCGGAATTGACCACATCAGGGCAATGCCAAAACGGCTCAGTCTGGCGGCCAGCGGCAGGTATTTCTTACGTAACTCAAAAATGGCTTCGTTGCGGTGAAACTGAATGGCATGGCCCACTTCGTGCGCCGCAACCGCCACGGCGGTGACTGAGCGGCCGTGATAGTTGCTGGGGCTCAGTCTTACCATCTGCGCCTGAGGGTCAAAATGGTCTCGTCCCTCGTCAGTTTCCTCTACGCCAATACCATCAAGTTTGAAGCGCTTGACCAGATGATGCGCCAGTTCCCCCCCGGTTCCAGGCATATCCGCCACCTCACGGTGATGACGTTTCATCACGTGGCGCACCCACAGCTGTGGAAAAAACACCAGCGCAGTCAATAACAATCCGGCAATCAATAAAATCATGACAAGGAACGTGTTTACTATTCAAATGATAATGATTATCATTAACTAAAAGGAGGTGACCTATGTCCAGCTACAATATATACGCCAGCTTACATCAAGGCAGACCATCATTGCAGATTGTTGACGCCGATTCCCGTCGAACCTGCCTGAACTGGGAATTTTCCTCATCAGGCGAAAGTGATGACAAATCGGCAGAAGATATTCATGCGCTGTTTCGCAAACTGCTCCTGCTGACCTGTCGCCAGAAGTTGCGGGAGCGACAGGCGCGCGAGCAGGAAACCGGACCGACCCAGTCTGACGACTGAGCCTGTCCGGCCCGCATGCTCAGAAGCCTCTGATACTGGCGTAACGATCGCGGTGAAACGCAGCATCACCAAGCGTCTGCTGCGCTACCCGCGCGCGTTTGAGAAAAAATCCGAGATCAAACTCGTCGGTCATGCCGATACCGCCATGCATCTGCACACCTTCATTGCTCACCAGCATGGCGACCTCTGACAGTTTGGCTTTACACATGCTTGCCAGTGCCGGAATATCCTCCGCCTCATCAGCACGATCAAGCTCGAACAGCGCTTTGCGAACCAGTGATTTACACAGCTCAATTTCAGAATACATGATCGCGGCGCGATGCTGCAGTGCCTGAAAGGCGCCAATCTGCACACCAAACTGCGTCCGCTGCTGCAGGTACTCGACGATACGGGCAAAGACTTCCTCGATACTGCCCAGCATCTCCGCTGCCAGACCAATTCGTCCGATATCCAGCGTCCGCTCCAGCGCATCGCGAGCATCACCCTCCGTTCCGAGCAATGCGTCAGTCGGCACCTCAACATTGACAAAATCAACATTGCCCGCATTCCGACTGTCCACCATACGCAGGTTCTGAACGCTGACACCGGGCGTGCCTGCATCAACCAGAAACAAACTGATACCCTCCTGATCGGTATCCGCACCAGATGTCCGCGCCACAACCAGGAACCGGTCAGCCACATTGGCATCCAGCACAAACTTCTTGCTCCCGGTCAGCGTGTAGCCGGATGCCGTTCTCACTGCCTTCATGCCGATATGGTCAGGATTGTGCAATGCTGATTCTTCCAGCGCGAACGCTATCACCATGTCACCGGCCGCCACAGCAGGCAGCAGATCCGACTTCTGTGACTCGCTGCCTGCCAGGTTGATTGCACTTGCACTCAGCAACACTGTCGACACCAGTGGCGTTGGCACCAGCGTGCGACCGGTTTCCTCCAGCACAATGCCCAGGCCCGAGTACCCAAACTCAAACCCACCATAGGCTTCCGGAATAGCCATGCCCGCCCAACCCAGCGCTACCATGGACTGCCACAAGTCCTGTGGGTATCCCTGTGGATCTGCGGAATCCCGCATTCTGCGCAGCACCGCGACTGGCGCCTGCTCGCGGCAGAAGTCTCGCGCAGAAGTCTGCAACATTGTCTGATCTTCATTCAGTACCATTGACATGCTTCAGCTCCCCACCTGTTTTTTGCCGACCGAACTGGCAATCATGGACGTCATGTCGGGCAGTCCGAGCACGCGCTTGGCAATTACATTCAACTGCACCTCGTAGGTTCCGCCCTCGATGGAGTTTCCCTTGGAGCGCAGCCACTGCCGGGTTGCATCAAGCTCCTGGGCAGAAAAATCGCTGCTGTCTTCTGTCAGTGACTCCCAGCCCAGTGCCTGCGTCCCCGCTGCCTGCAATGCCAGTTCATAGCGGCGCTTGTTCAATTCACAGCCGTAGTTCTTGAGCATGGAGGATGTTGCATTCGGTCCCCGGCTTTGTTTGGCTTCCTGCGCCGAGCGCTGGGAAGTCAGGGTGAAGGCCTCACTGTCAATCCTGAACTGGGCAATCTGGTCCCGCAACACAGGGTCAGACAACCTGTCGGTATCACCACGGTAATGCATGGCCGTCAATTCCAGATTACCAGCAAGACCGCCGCGATTATTGCGCCCGCTACTCAAACCAAACCCGGAAATCATGGTCCGTTCATGCTGTAACAGCCGTTTGGCTATCGTCCAGCCGTCATTCAAACGGCCTACCAGGTTACCAGCAGGTACCCGCACATCATCAAAGAAGGTTTCGCAGAATACCGAATTGCCACTGATCAGCTTGATCGGCTTGGTGGTCACGCCCTCACTGGCCATATCAAACAGTATAAAACTGATGCCGCTGTGCTTGGGCGCCTCAAAATCTGTCCTTACCAGACAGAAGATCCAGTCGGCTTTGTCAGCATAGGATGTCCAGATCTTGGATCCATTGATGATGTACTCGTCGCCGTCAAGTATTGCCTTGGTGCCCAGTCCGGCCAGATCTGAGCCGGCACCCGGTTCACTGTAGCCCTGACACCAGCGAATTTCACCGCGGACGATTTTCGGGATATGTTCGAGTTTTTGTTCGTGAGTTGCCATTTCCAGCAGGACCGGCCCCAGCATACTGATGCCAAAACTGACCAGAGGTGGCCGGGCACCGATTCTCTGCATTTCCTCGGCCAGAATCTGATTTTCTGCCTTGCTCAGTCCGCCTCCGCCATACTCGGCCGGCCAGGTGGGCGTGGTCCAGCCTTTGTCCGCCATGCGATCGAGCCAGATCTTGCTGTCAGGATTGGCAAAAGTCGCCCTGCGACCACCCCAAACTGTTTCGTTCTCCGGCATCGGGGTTCGCATCGATGCCGGACAGTTCTCTTCCAGCCAGGCGCGAGTATCTGCGCGGAATATTTCCAGGTCTTGCAAGTGGCACCTCCGTAAAATGAATCCTTTTTAGTGCTGAGAGTGTAGCAAGTCGATTCGGTTAAATCAGCAGTATCTATGTTTAGATAAGTCAAGATTCATAACTGAAATTGTATAGCGACAATCTTAAATGAGCAGTATAGCGCTCATAAATAACACATTTCTTATTTAACGAGTGATATCTTGCTCATTTATTGAAAGACTCACCTAATATGAGCACTATGACGCTCAAACTAAGAATGGAACTGTTACCATGAAAAAAACCGACTTGTCACCGACCGGCCGCGAGGATTTTTTGCGCGAGCAATTGTTGTTGAATCTGGCGGGAGAAATTCCGGAAGGTGAGTTGCTGAAACGCCTGCGTAAGGGCCTGCTCGGCATGAGCCAGTCAGAATTTTGCAAACTCGCAGGCATCAGCCGCCGTTCACTGTCAGATATCGAAAACGACCGAGGACCATCTACATCAGCGACCTTGAATGCGGCATTCAGTGTGTTTGGTCTGCGCCTGAGTCTGTTACCGATGAATGCCGAATTGACCAAACTTGTGTGTGCTGATTTTCAGGCGTTGGAGGGGCTTCCGTTTCATATCAGGCGGTTCAGGTGAGTAATCTGGATACTCAACTATCCCGATAATGTTCAGGTAATAATTACCTTACCGAAAGCCTGATGATTGAGAGAGGGCTGGCGTGCCATCGGCCAGTGCCAGCCCGTTTCGAACATTAACGCAGTCTGCTGCGCAATAATCTCGGCAAACGCCCGTCAATAAAAGTCAGACCCAGGAAAATCACCAGCATACCGGTCAGATGGGATAGCAGTATCACTTCCTGCAGGAAAACCGTCCCCAGCACAATGGCCGACACCGGTGCGATCAGCGTTGTTGTCGAGAAATTGGTTGCCCCTACCAACGGCAACAGGCGATACATGATCTGGAAGGTAAATGCTGTGGATATCAGACCAATGGCCAATGCCGCCAGCCAGGTGCCGGGCAAGGTCATGACAGGAATACCCTCACTCAGAAAGGCGACCGGCAGGGCAACAATCGCTGCTCCGGTCAATGCTATCGAGGTCAATGCGGTAGGCTCCACATTGCGAAAACTGCGCGCCACATTGAGCGCCAGGGCATAACACAGTGTAGCCAGCAGACAGGCACCCACAGCCCACAACCGCGAATCACCACCGCCTTTTAATGCTGGCAAAGCCAGGATGGCGACACCCGCAAAACCTGCCACCACACCAATAGTTTTGGTTGGCGTCATACGCTCACCATTGACCCAGAAGTGCGCAACAATCACGGTCATGATGGGCGTCAGCGCATTAACAATTGCCGCCACACCACTGGCCAGATTGGCCTGTGCCAGAGGAAACAGGGCAAACGGAATGGCGTAGTTCAGCACCCCCAGCAGCCCCAGCTTGAACCAGAGCACCGGATCACGAGGAATGGATTTGCGCATGGCCAACAGGAACAGCCAGCAGCCCAGGGCACCAATGCTCACCCGCAGTGCCGTCACCCACAACGGGCCAAGCTCGCGTATCAGCAAGGCATTAAAAATAAAGGATCCGCCCCAGACTGTGCCGAGGAACACAATCCAGAACCATTCACGCGCCGTCATCTCACAGGTCTCTGGAAAAGAAAATCGGGCGCATTATGCGCCCGATTGTGGTGGGTTTCCAGTAGCTGTAAGCATAGGCGTGACTGACCACGAGTCACACGCCGCTAGGAACCGGATGTATCTTCGCTACGTTTACGAATCCAGCGATATTCAATCCAGGTACCAATAATGATTGCTGCCAGTAAGGGCAATAACGGCACACCTGCTGCGTACGCAAGAATTGAGAGCACTCCTACCAATGCGAGACCAAGCATAGTTCCTCCACATAAAGTTTGCCCCTGAAAACATTGTCGTCAAGGGCAAACTGAACAGACAAGCTTAGCTGTCGGACAAATACTCACCCGCGCTGTACACAGCCAAACCCAAGCCAGCGCGTGCGACCATCGCGCCAACAAAGCTCGTTGCTGTGAATTGTGAGTATGCTGCTACTGCAAGACCCAACAGCGGGACAATGCCTCCACTGACCTCATCAATTTCCGATGAATTTAACTCTCTCATAACCAAACTCCTTTTTAGTCTATTAGGTCGTTTAACTATCATCCTAAAGTCGATCGGCTCCTACAATAAATGCCCATCGCCTTCAGATTAGTTATAGCTCATGCAGTCCGATTCTGCCCACATCTTCTTGCCCGAAAACACGCCCTGCGTCAGTCAATAATCGCCTGATTCACTACATTGTGGAATCCTTCCCGGATCCTGATATGGCTGTAGGGTCGAATCTGCGTCAGGATGATCGCGACCAGCTCTTCCTCGGGATCCACCCAGAACAGTGTGCCAAATGCACCGCCCCAGGAGACTGCACCCTCGCTGTCCGAGGTATGCGCCACTGCCCGGTCAAGCACCACTGAATAACCCAGACCAAACCCCATGCCGGGGCCACTCAGCCAGAGCGGCAGATCACCCGTGTGATTGGCAAATATAAGCTCTACCGTTTTATTGCCAAGAATACGCACACCGTCCAGTTCCCCACCATTCAACATCATTTGCTGAAAGCGCACATAATCATGCGCCGTGGACACCAGACCACCGGCACCGGAAAAGAACGTGCGCGGCTCGGCAACATACCGGCTGTTACTGTCACCCACTTCAGTCAGCGCCATACGATTGCCATCATCAGGATTGGGGCCATAGAGCGTTGCAAACCGGTTTACCTTGTCGGCAGGCAGATAGAAGTAGGTATCGTTCATTTGCAGAGGTTCAAATATGTGATCACGCAGATAGGTATCCAGATCCTTGCCTGATATGACCTCAACCAGACGACCTACTACACTGGTTGCCGCAGAATACTCCCAGCGCGTGCCCGGCTCATAACGCAGTGGCAAGGTCGCCAGACGCTCGGTCCAGCTGGCCAGATCTTCACTGCCCATCACACGTGAAACCTCGCTATAGCGCGCAATATCACCGCGATAACTGTTCATCAATCCTGCCGTATGCGTCAGGATGTGTGTGAAAGAAATGGGCGTTTGCGCGGGCTCCAGACGTGTGCTGCCATCCGGATTTTCAATCTCGATCATCATATTGCTGAACTCTGGTAGCCAGTCAGAGATCGGGTCATCCAGCTGAAACCAGCCTTCTTCGTACAGCATCATCAGCGCCACCGATGCGATGGGCTTGGTCATCGAAGCCATGCGAAATATGGTATCGGTTGTCATCGGCATATTGCGTTCGACATCCTTCATACCCTGTGCGCTGAAATGCACTACCTTGCCTTTGCGTGCCACCAGAGTGACCGTACCGGCAACCATCTCATCATCAATGTAACGCTGCGTAAACGCATCAATCCGCTTCAATCGCTCTGCGGACATACCCACACTCTCAGGCGCCGCCATGGGCAGGCCTGACGCAGGCGTCTGGGCAACAGTCAAAGCAGAGAACGACAGACACGTCACGAGCAACAAGCATCGGTGAATCAGGGACATTGCAGCCTCCAGTTATTATTGTTCAGTTACCGGCCCACCAGTGTAGGCCAGAATCACTCACCAGACAAACCACAGCTACGCCAGCGCCACTCTCCACTACGGAGTGAGCAGCGGGCGGGTAACACCGGACCGGACCAGTCAGGCCGCGCCTATCTTCTGACCGGTCGACCGAAAAGTGCGAGGACTGTTTGAGCTCTGAGCAGCACAGCTGCGAAGGCGAGTTCCGCAGCGCCGGTCGCCCGGTCAGAAGATGCGGCCGGTCCGGCCCGGTGTTACCCGCCCGCTGCGACTGCCCTCTGACAAAATTGGCTGTGTTCCGCCCGACCGACCGAAAAGCGCGAGGATTGTCTGAGCTCTGAGCAGCGCAGCTGCGAAGGCGAGTTCCGCAGCGCCGGTCGCCCGGTCAGAAG
>TARA_R110002072_G_scaffold30097_1_pt1 | contig 30371 bp, 25 predicted proteins | sample TARA_R110002072 | Tara Oceans TARA_R110002072 (sample SAMEA4397118) | marine metagenome | biome: Polar Biome; feature: [SRF] surface water layer (ENVO:00010504); material: water (ENVO:00002006), including particulate matter (ENVO:01000060) such as... | depth 5 m
AACGGTCATCGTTTTGACCTATATTCACCATTCAAGGCACACACATCGGCTATAGCAAATGCGGGCTTACTGCGTAATAATGAAGATATTACAACCAAATAAATTTCGGTCTGGCGGACAAAGATTCGGTTTCAAAATCCCGCACTTGCCATAGCCAGGGCCGTTATAGCTAATAAAGAAAATGAACTCAGAGATTAAATATATAGAGTTAAAAACTGGGTATTCTGATGACGGCCCAGCATGGATTGGCAGAGTAGATTTCTCTAAATCTGGCAAAACCATGTATTTCAATGGACAAGCTTTTAAGGGCAGCGGACATGGTTCCTGTAATGACTTGGAGTCTGGTGATGAATATTGGATTTCAGGTGTTAAAAGAAATGGACAGGACAGACATTATGCTGGTGGCGGAATAATTATGATTGACAGTGAAATTGTAGATGAATACCTTAAGATTGTAGACTTTAACATACTCGACAAAAAGTATTTTGAACCGGTTGATATTCTTCCTACAGACAAGAAAAAATTCGCTGAAATTGAAAACGAAACCTATACCCCAGATGAGTTCAACTCAGAATTACGCCATAAAAATCCCAATGAGCTTACGGATGAAGAATTGAAATTCATAATAGATTCTTTGGGCGAAGACGAAATAAATGCAAAATTCAATAAAGGAAGAAGGAGCTATAAAAGAGCTAGGTTGGAATTTGAAGAAGAACTTGAAAGCAGAAAAACAAGCTATAACAAGACCTGAAAAATCATATCTTGCATTGGCAAGAGACGATTCTTAGCCAGTCGTTATAGGGCATTTAAAAAAGTAACCCCAATAAGAAAGAAAGATTTGACTCTGCATAAAGAATTTTTAAAATATTGGACAGATTAACCAAAATCATTAGTGGTGAAAATAGAAACATTGATTTACAGATTTAGAATAGAGAAATGAAAAATATTTCAAATAAAATTCTACCTGCTATTTTAGTGTTTATTTTGTTGCTTATAAAAATGGAAATACTTGATTATTTATTTCCTTATCCAGGTTTCAGGGTAATTGTTTCGTTCACCATCATATACGGACTCTGTTCTGTAATTATCATTTTGGGAATAATCTTAACTAAGAAATTGAATTATAAATCACGTACCGCTATTTGGGTATTAATTTTTTGGTTCTACCCTTAAGTTAGTGGGGATATAGATTTAACCCACCATGGAAAAAGAGAATTGCACTTCTAAAATTATTAAAAGTCCGGTAGCCTTTTCCAACGGTTTTAAGCTCTTGGATCTTACCATTCAGTCGTTCAGCCATTGCGTTATTCAGATTTGTTAACAGCGCATTTACCACTCCAGAGATATGGTTTTTGAACATAGTTACCACTTTGTCTATTTCCTTGATTTTTCTTCTGGTCGCATCCTCTGTCCATCTGGTAAACAGATGCCAGGCGAATAGCTTTCCAGAACTGAATAACTCCTTGAAATTCTCTCTTACCTGCCAAGCTTTGCTTACCTCATAGTTGGCATCGGCTATAGACTCAAAGTGGATGCGCTGCTTTTCGGAGAGGTTCGCTGGATTCTTCAGTAGTGTGTAACGGCTATGTTTCAATTCTTGGTGGTGCTTCACTTCCCTTCTGCGTACTTTATCGATGGCATCATTGATGTATTTTACCAAGTGAAAACGGTCATGGACAACAGACGCATTAGGTAAAATTTCTTTGGCTGTTTGGATATAAGACTTCCACATATCCATGCTGATAGTTCTCACATTTCCAAGCTGTATATCCGTCAACGACTTGTTAAATAGTCTTTTACAAGATTCCTTTGTTCTGTCTTCTTCTACATCTATTACGCATCCAGATGAAGGATGGCTTAGTACGCTGATGTAATGATGTCCCTTTTTGAAAGACTTCTCATCGATGCTTAAATGCTCGAAACTGACTTGCGAATAATTCCTTCTTTTCATGCCTCGTTCCGTACTTAAATGCAGAATCCGATTCACGATATTGAATCCGCAACGCATGAGCTGGGCAGTTTTAGTCTGGTTTTTACTCGCTTTCAGAAGATCTATTACTGCGTGCTCAAAAAGAAACGTATGGCGCTCGTATCCCGAAGCCCAATTGGGCTGGACCGTCTTTACTTTACCCTCAGAGGTGATGATTCGTGGAAGTGGACATTTGATATAAGTCTTGTATTGCATGGTGTCTAAATGCCGCCATTCACGCACTGGGGCATGGTCATATACCTTGCAAAGTTCTCCTGTCTGATCATCCACCAGCTGCTCTAACTTACAGCTAATATGAATGAAAATCTCAGCAGTAGATAGGTTTGATTTAACTGATTCAACTACCCAACCATCCTCCAAATTGAGCAGTGTGGTGAAAAAATTCTCCGTAAACATTTTTTTTCTCTAAGATAGCTATTCCATTAAATTCGTGGTAGAACCAATTTTTTTAATAAATTCATTAATTGCAACTCAATTTTATCCAAAACAAGGTGGAGTTACAGTTCTTAAAAAAATTGGACTCACATATAATGTGATTAATAATTATGAAAGTATTACAGAAGAAGATTTAGAGCTTTACATAGAAAATGAATATGACCCTTTTGATATATCTGTTCCAGAGGACAGAGAGCGGTATATCGCTGCATTATATAAGTTCAGGAATGAAATAAATCGTGACGGTAGTAATTTTATTTACGGTGAGAGAAATAAACCTATTTTAGAGAACACAGATATTAAAAAACACTTTGAAACAGGTCAGGACAAATTAATTTGGTCGTTACTTGAAACACTTAAAAATGACATTTAAACAGGTTAAGACAGAAATAAAACGCCCTATAACAGGCGTTTGGCCCAATGGCGGAGGACTTGGTTAATTGAACATTCTACTTCGTATCAACTTTTGTGGAGCATTGACAGTTTTGTGCTCCGAAATCCGCCACTGTGCCAATCGCCAAACCGTTAGCTGCAAATACAAAATGCTAGAATCAAGAGAAGAAATATTAAAACTGAATAACTGCTTTACCGAACATTTAATAAGTGTTCAAAAAGCTAAATATGAACCTACGGACAAATGGATAGTTGGTGAATCCGTAATTCTTGACGATTCTGATGATGAAGTCGTTTTGACGAAAGAACAGGCTGACAAATTAAATAAAGAGGAGCAACAATATTTTTTAGACAACAGAGATGAATATAATTCTCAAAACCTAAATAAATGGATTGGAAGAACGACTTTGACTTCTTCTAAAAAAGATTCACAAGGTTATCTAAATGACCTTGGACAATCATTAACTGATTTGTCAAGAGATTATGGGGAATTAATAATTCTTGGGGACTGGAATACCCCATGGCTAAATCAACAAAATGACTATCCGCCAGTTGCAAAAGCGCTTCAATTTCTAAGTCAAAAAATTGATAAGAAATTCAATGGTGGGTTTGTCTTGAATTCAGACGAAATATCGGAATTTACACCTTATTTATTTTGGTTAACGAGATGTAACGCAAGTTTACCAGAATTCATGATGACTTTTAAAAACTCAAAGACTGTCATTGAAATTTGTAAATATGGAGTACTTCATCTTGAATTTTATGGAGAGCAAGAACGAGAAAAACTGATGAATTTCTTCAATGATAGAGAATTTGAAGAAGTTGATAGTTGTAATGACCCTATTGAATTTGATAACTTTAAAGGACGAAAAATAAAAATCAGCAGCTAACACGCAATATGCTCCAGCGCCGCTTTCACTTCGGGAATTTCGTTTATTTTAAGGAAAAAAGTCTTATTTTCATAATCGAGATCTTGGTATGCGCCGGAGCATATTGCAGGACGGTAGCCTATTAAAAAAAGAAAACAAAGATGAAAATCGAATTGGATGAATATTGTCCTTGTTGCGAATACAATACCTTTAAAAAAGTTGAAAGATTGCAATATTCAATCTGCCCAATTTGTTTTTGGGAAGATGACCCAATTCAATTTGAAGAACCTGATTATGAAGGAGGAGCTAATAGAGTTTCATTGATTCAAGCAAGAAAGAATTTTGCCAAATTTGGCTCTTGCGAAAGAGATATGATTAAGAATTGTAGAAAACCACATAAAAACGATAAAAGGAAATTAACCGCAAATGGATGAAAGAGCTTTTAAATCATTAACTGAATACTTAGAAACAGTTCCATCAATAAATTCTCCGATAGCAACAGGAAGCGATGAAGAAGGTTTTTGGTGGATTAAATTTCAAATAGATATTGAAAATGAATACGCTTGGAGTGTGGTTCAAGAATTGGGATGCGTAGTGAATTATTTATCAATCAACGAAAGATTGCCAACAGTTTTTTATCCTGTTTCACCTGCACCATATCTTAATGGAGGACCGACAGATTTTCTTTCTTGGGTGATTGAGACAAAAGATAAAGAATTTAAACCAGGTACGTTGAAAAAGTGGTTAGAAGGAAGGCTGCCAAATCCAGTAGATGATTTAGAACAATGGAATTTAGATGAATAAAAAGAAGAAAAATAGAAACGGGCTACAACAATGTACATGACGATCATGCTCCTAACGTCGCACGCCGCATGTACTCACCGTTGCCTGCAAGCAAAAACCGTGTGAACAACAAATATTAGATAAGTTTTTAAATGATAGATCAAGAATTTTGTGATTTTTTAGAATTTAAAATGTCTGAATTTCTTACAGTTTTAAATAAAAGTGAAACTAAAGGATTTTGGTGCGACGGCGTTTGTTTAAATAATGATCCGACATTTTATTCTCTAAAGTATATAAATGATAAAAGAGAAACGAATCTTAAAGCATTTATTGGCGAGCATGGACAATCGGAATACAAATTGACTTTAAAGTTTGGAAAAAAAGCATTGAGTAAATATGCGAGGAATTTGGAAATTAAGGCTTGCGTACCAAATTCTATTGAACCGATGTGGTTTAAAATTGACACAGAATTAAAAAAAATCGAGATTCAACTTGACTAACAACAAAAGCCTGCAGGTAATCGAGTAGACGGCCGTGAGCAATAAGCCCACGGTGCGCCTCTCACACCACCGTACGTACGGGTCTCGTATACGGCGGTTCGTAAACCATAGCATCATCGCTCTTTACACCGATGATACCTTTCCGCTACTTTTAAGTATAGGCTATACCGCATGTGCGGGATTCCTATACGAATTTTCACTTCACAATACGTTCAGTCCTTCATTATCCAGCGAGACCTCTGTAGTATTTACAGCTCGTTTCCGATAATTACTATGACCTCGGCTGACTTCTCTTAGATGTTCACGACATCCAGAGATCTCCCCAGGTAAGAGCATATTCCTTCCCTCAATATCCACTGGATCTACCATCTAAGCACATGTTGGTTACCCAACCTTTGGACGTCAGTATGATGTGCTACCTCATCCGACTTAAATAGCCTCCGTATCCAGTTCCTGTTCGTTGGAACCAAGGTTTGCAGTCTCACTTCCTTCAGTGCATGTCTTACGACAAACCACCTTGCGACTTGCTAATGCTTCGAGGCGTTACCCCCGCACATAAGGGACTTTCACCCTCTGGAATAATTTGATATCTTCGATATCAGATGCCCATGCTGGGCACACACAAGATATTTCTACAAGCGGGTATGAAGTTTTCATCGAGGATTTTAGAGATTAATTAAGTTTTTAGCAAGTGGGAAGATTTCGTATATTTAGCCCGCCTGCAGAAATACCCAACCGTGTACACCCTCGGTGTCGAATTCTTTGCTTGATACTTTTTCTTCTGGGATAGTTCGGGTTCAGAGTTGATCGGCATTCCTAAGCCCCTTTGATTGGTGCCCAGATTTTTGTTTTCCTTGCTTGGATCGTTCAGTTTCTTAGCCATGTTCTTCTCAGTTTAGTTTTGTGATGATTTCCTCGTTGGGAAAGTATTTTATAAAAAGAATAATGCAGTTTATCAAATTAATGAATAGTTGAATACGGGAATTAAAAGGCGTTTTGAGGTCGTTCTTTGAAAGATAAGCTGTGTAGGGAAAAGGAGTTCGAGGTAAAAAACCGCACAGAGGTTTTTGAGTGTTGATCCGCTGACCAGTTCATATCCGTGGTTTACCTACGGGATGTTTGCTGCTCTAATTTACTTTTTTCGACGTACTGTCTTTAGATCCCAGATCCATTGGTCAAGGATATGTTTCCAATTTTTTATCGGAACCCCTGTTTTGGTTTGCCAGCCATTTTTTTGGAAGTGAGTAAAAAACAGGAATGCCTCTTTTTCTTCCAGCTCCTGTTGATCAAAGATGATTTTCACATGCTCAAGGAAGGGTGGAACTTCATGGCTGAATCCTAAATTTGATCCTTGCAACTCGTATGACTTTTTAAATTCCATTTTCAGGAAACTTATTTGACTTCTTATTCTCTTCAAACAGTTTGGTAATATCGGCATGATCGTAGTATATGATTCCTCCGATCTTAGTGTATGGTATGGTTCCGCTAACGCGCATGTGTTGCAGCGTCCCTGGAGAAATGGCCAATAACTTTCTAACCTCATGGGACTTCAGCCATTTCTTGGCCGGCTGCCCATTGAGGCTAGAAAGCATCTTTTTTATCTCCGCTTTTAATTCAGTTCCAAATTTTTCCAGGTCATTTAATGTGATGATTTCTGTTGGCATTTTAATTTGATTTTGGTTTACATTTCCAAAAATCAGTCTAATGTTCGATAGAAATTCACATCACAATCAGAAGGTAGTGATGGGTTTATTTGGCTTTACTGAGCTTCCTTCGAAGCTTTTTCATGTCATCACTTACTTTTTTCTCAACCACCTTAGCATATATCTGCGTGGTTTTAATGCTCGCATGTCCTAGCATTTTACTCACTGTTTCAATTGGTACACCATTTAAAAGAGTAACAGTGGTGGCAAAGGTGTGCCTGGCCAAATGGAAAGTCAGGTTTTTATCAACATTACAAAGGATTGCAATTTCCTTCAAATATGCGTTTAGCTTTTGATTGGAAATCAGCGGAAAAATCTTCCCTTTGGAGTAAGGTCTATCTCTGTCCTGATAGAATCTGATAATATCCAGAGCCTCAGGCAATAGGGGGACTTTGGACTTTTGTTGTGTTTTTTGTCTGCTTATCGTAATCCAATACTCTCCATCCAACCCCATTACAATATCCTCGAGCATTAGGTTCATGGTGTCAATGTAACTTATGCCTGTGTAGCAGCTGAAAATAAAGAGGTCCCTGATGTATTGCAATCGCTGGATATCGAATTGCCTTTCTTCTATTCTCTTCAACTCAGCCGGAGTCAGACAGGTTCTTTCAACTTTTTGGTAACGAAAACTGAACTTTGCAAAGGGATCCTTGAACATCCATTCCATTCTTAAGGCTAAATTGATCACTTTCCTGAATCTTTCCAGGTGCTTCATGATCCCGTTATTTGCCAGTGGTTTGTGATGATCCTGAGGTTCATAGTTCACCAGGTATAATTCAAACTCATTTAAAAAACGGTAATTGATGTCCTGTAGGAAATAATCTTCGACCCCATACTGCGACTTGGCAAAGGCCATTACATATTTTTGGGTAGTGAAGTAATTTTTGAGAGTGCCCCAAGCCAGCACATTTCTGTATTTCTCATTGTGATATTCAAAGAGCATAGAAACGGTATGTTCTTTTGTATTGGTGCCTAAAAGCTCGTGTTTGATTGCATCTGCGGTTATGGTTACTTTTTTAAGCTGGAACTCCTGATAAATCTGGATTATCCTAGCTTCCAATTCCTTCAAATAGTGGTTCAAGGATTTAGAAGATTCTTTGGATCCTTTGGCCGATCCCAGCACAGGGTTCCAATCGTAGACATTTATTTTTTTCTTTAATGAGATGTCGACCCGGGTGCCGTCAACTGTGACTCTTACATAAATAGGGGCCTCTGAGTCCTTTGTAAGATGGTTTTTGACAAAAAACCTGACTCCAAATGTGTTAGTTGTTTTCATGACAATTGAACTGTTTTAAAGGTTTTTACATCACTTTAAAATATGTCACCGAATAAGACACAACAAATAGCTCTAAAATGCATCAAATAAGGTTTAATTACTTTAATACAAAAAACTGATTAGCAGAAAGATAAATATCTTCCTGTGTCACAAATTTAGGCGTTAAAATATGACCTCGAATAAGACACATTTTTTTTGATATTTGTTGATATGAACTAAAGGCTAAAAAACAGAAAAGCCTGTAAATCAGTAGATTTACAGGCTTTTGGTTTCCCTTGGAAAGGGTTCTGTCGGGGTGGCAGGATTCGAACCTACGACCTCCTCGTCCCAAACGAGGCGCGATACCGGGCTACGCTACACCCCGAGGTGTTATTTTTTCAATCTTTTGACCCCTGACTTGCTCATGAATCGGTTGCAAATGTAGCAAAATTTATTTCCGACAAACACTTTTTTTGAAATGATTATGAAAAAAATCCAGAATATTTTAGCTCCTTTTTGAAGCGTGTTGAAAATGAGTTGGATAGCTTTTTACAGATTTGATTTACGAAAGAAATAATTGACGAATCGAGTAAAACCTTTGAGTAAGGAATGGAAGAGGTTTTCTTAATTGACGATTAACAGATCCAGTGTTAAATGAGGATTATTAGGATCAGAGGTATCCAGATTGAGTTTGTAAGTATAATAGCCTTTAGAAAGTGGAGTTTCGCCTACATAATCATAAGGCTGCATTCTTAATTCCTTTCCATTAGCTAGTAAGCTTACGAAGCCATAGCGATAGGCTGATTCAAATTCTTTGTAATCAGATCTTTGTCCAGCAGAAATATCTCCAAATTCTATGGGAGTAGATCCTGAGCTAATCAAGATATCCTTGAAATCTACTGCCGAGCCATTTTCCACTCGAATAAGAACGCCCTCAGGACTATTGTCCTCAGTACATGAAGTGATAAGGAATACTGTTAAAAAGAGGGTGAATAGATTTTTCATAAAGTCAAAATAGAAGGTGTTTAAAAGACGAAAACAGTTTAAGTAACGCTACTAATTTGATTTGTTATTTCTTTAGAATTCCTTCTCACCAAACTCACTCTTGATAAACTTGGAGTTGTTTTTCAATTTATTGAACGTATAGCTGATATTGAACTGGATTATATCTACCTCATATACATAGTTTGTGGTAGTGTAGAACTCTCCGTCTCTCCAGGTGGTGATTCGTTGCTCATTCGTAGGAAGTAGTCCCATATCGATGTTTAGCCATTGAAGTGTAGTGCTCAACCTTCCGTCAAGGAAGCTCTTTTTGATATTCAGATTAGGAGAAAGAAAGCTTGAATCTTCTCCCTGTGCGGTGTTGGTAGGAGAAATATAGTTCACTGCCAACTGAGCTTCCCAGTTTTTACCAAAGCTAAAGCTGGTGTTTGCATTGATGGAGTATATCCAGCTTTGGGTATTGATAGGTTTGTCATCAAACTCACCGGAAATTGCATAATTATACACATTTGCGCCAGCAAAAACTTGCCACCAATCGGTTGGGTTTAACTCCAATCCTGCTTCCAAACCTATAGACTTTCCTGTGCCGACATTGGAATAAATTCGATTTAAAATGGTGTCGTTAAAGACTGTGTTCACTCGATTGACTAGGTTCTGTACATTTCTAAAGTAGGTAGAGGCAGTAAAAGAATTGTTGTTGAAATTTTTCACCAAGCCGACTTCCACCAGATCTACAAATTCTGGTAGCAGGGTAGGATCACCTTGTTCCAGTGTTTCGGAGTGCTCTCTTTCTGGGAAGGGATTCATCTTAAAAGTAGTTGTTCTTTCTACTCTTTTGGAGTAAGATGTTTTGATTTGAAGGTCATCGTTTACCGAATATTGTAAACTTGCCGAAGGGTACAATTTCACAAAATCATAGAGGTAAGTAGTATCAACTGTCCCGGCTTTGTCAGTCAGATCGAGCGTTCTATCCATTATCTCTACCCTTGCGCCGGCTGAATAGCTCCATTGCCCCTTCTTACCGCTTAATTGTCCATATCCTGAATGCAGAGATCTACTTAAATCCACGGCGCTTGAAAACTCTGGGATCAGCTCAAATACGCCTGTCTCGTTGTTTTTTCGCTCATATACAAAATCTCCAGTATGGTTGAGATACCTGTACTGATAGCCAAATTCCAAGATGCCAAATGGTTTTGGAGCAGCCTTGTAGTCCACTTGTACTCTAGTGCCATGAAGCGGATTGTCGTTGGTATTGTACTCGTCCTGATAGATGAAGCTAGTGTTTGGATAGCCCAAATTCCTGTTGGTTGTAGGCCCACCCAGCATAGTGTATTCATATAGAAACGAGCCTGAGAGCTGGGACTTGTTTTGGAAAGTATGCTTGTAATCCAAGCTTCCCAATACGAAATCACCACGTCGAATTCTAAGGTTCTCGTTGTAATACTGCATGGTGTAAAGACGCTCTCCATTAACCTCAGCACGGTTGTCATTATAAAGGATGTCAGCAGTTCTGTCAGCGGTCTTTTTGCCGGCATAGAAACCCAAACTGAAGTCATTGGATTCATTCGGAGCATAGCCAAGCGTAAATCTACCAGAGTAGGTTTTAGCATCTGTACTTCTTTCTCCGTCTGAAGGAAAATAGGTTGTGGTGTCACCGCGTGTGATATAGACATTTCCTTCTCTTCTACCGTTGATGTCACTTCTTTGGAAGCTTCCACCGAGGGAAAGATCCCATTTGCCCTTTTTGTGATTGATAGTGAAGTCAGCTCCATAGCGCTGAGGGTTGTCCTTATTGTCATAAGGCTCTATACTCGGCATGCCGATCTTGGTATTCACTTGCACAAATGTGCCATCAGTCACCCCTTTCTTCATGATGATATTGATGATTCCAGCCTTTCCTTCTGGGTCGTATTTAGCAGATGGAGACGTGACCAACTCTATTTTTTCTACTGCATTCGCTGGAAGTTGTGAAAGCAAAGCTTCTGGGCTGGATTGGGTTGGTTTGCCATTTACCATCACCACAAAACCTGTAGTTCCCCTTACTGATATTTCACCTTGGGCATTGATGCTGACTGAAGGAAGGTTTCTCAACACATCGGTGGCTGTACCTCCTTGACTTGTCAGGAAATTCTCAGAATTGTAAACCTGTCGATCTACTTGATTCATGGTAGTGAATTTCCTGCCGGAGACTTCTACCTCAGCTAGTAATTTTTGATCTGGACTTAGAAAAATAGTGCCGAGATCCTGTATTTGATTCTTTGATATTACAATGTCTGAAATGACCTTGGTGTCATATCCTAAAAACTGCGCTAGTAGATAGTAATCTCCTGATTTTAAGTTGTCTAAAGTAAATGCGCCATCTTGATCGGTCACTACGCCAGCTACTAATGAACTGTCTTTAACTTGATAAATAGCCACACTGGCATATTCCAACGGGTTGTTTTCGGACTGGTCAATTAGTTTCCCCTTTACGCCAGTTTGAGAAAAAGCTGTTCCGGTGAAAAAAGTAAGGAAAATCAGAGATAGTAATCGATTCATTTGAGGTTTGTTAATTTGTCACAAAGAACTAGTGCTTTTGTACTATTTTACGGTAGGAAAATACCGATAATGGTATAATCAGACTTTTATTTTGGATCTATACTCTAGCGGAGTCAGGTTAGTCTGTTGCTTGAAGAACTTCACGAAATTTGATGAATCAGTGAAATTCAGTGAATAAGCTATTTCTGTTACTTGATTATTGGTATGAGTAAGCAAGTTCTTAGCTTCTATCAAAATGCGTTCTTTGATTACTTCCCGTGCATTAGTATGTAGGGTAGTTTTGCAAATTGTATTTAGCTTTCTCACAGAAATTTTCATGAGATCGGCATATTCTTGCACATTTTTTAGCTGCGCAAAATGCTCGTTGATCAATCGTTTGAAAAGTGCCAGTTGGTCAATGACTGTAGAATCTAATTTCGGTGAGGAAGAAGGCAGGTTTAGCGTAGTTAGAATTAGAAGATTGAGATGAGCTGCTAGGACATGTAGAGAACTTCCTTTTTTATATTCTTTTTGAAACGTTTCTAATTGTGCAAATATCTGCTGTTCCGTGTCTGCTATTTCAAAAGTTTTAGTCAATTGAAAAAGACTGTTGACGGCATTGGGGTATTGGGACAGGACTTCTTCTTTGAATAGAATTACATAGCCATCTGGGATTTTACTGAAATCCCAGCAATGAACCTCGCTAAGGCCGAGGTAATAACCTGTATTAGGAGTCACGTCAAATTTTTCATCTCCGATTGTATGAGAGCCAGCGCCTTTCGAAAGAAAAATTAACTCATGGTAGCCAGCATGTCTATGAGGAATAGTCGGTTTGATGACAGGTTTCATCCGCGAGACTTTTAGAAGTGCCTCACTTTCAAGCTTTGACTTTACTCCAATTGACATGTCGATTTGGTGAACAGGGGGTTTTTGTGTGCAAAAATTGTAAAAAAGCAATAGATATGGGTTGCCTTTTAAATAATAAGCAATAGAAATAGCCGGATAAAAGAAAAAAAATATTTTTTAAAAGGTTTAAAGTCCATCTATAAAAAAATAAAGGAAGTGGCTTCATTAAAGTAAAGGAGCTTATTTGATAGTTGTACGGGCTTATATGCCTCATTTTATGCGGGAAATGGCGTTTATTGGGAAATAAGATAGATTTAATATGGGAATTAAAGCTTTTTGGATTGAGTCTGAATAGGAAAATCAGACGGTTTGGGAAGAAATAATTTTGTTATTTTAGGGTTAGAAGGATTGAGTTGTGTTAATACTAGAAATCGACCTCTCTTTTTAAAATTGAATCAGATCAATAAAGCAAATTCTATCTAATGAGTTTTCAAATCAAAAATTCCGGTGAAGCCTACGATGTTATTATTGTTGGTTCCGGAGCTGGGGGAGGCATGGCCTCCAAAATTCTATCCGAGGCAGGTCTTTCCGTAGCTGTTGTTGAAGCAGGTGGTGATTTTGATCCAGCCAAGGAAGAAGATCGGACACAACTTAGACCGCCATGGGAATCTCCTCGAAGAGGTGCAGGAACACAAATCCGTCCCTTTGGCGACTTTGATGCAGCTATTGGTGGCTGGGATATTGACGGTGAACCTTACACTAGAAAAAATGGAACTGAATTCGATTGGTTTCGCTCTAGAATGGTCGGCGGAAGAACAAATCACTGGGGAAGAATTTCACTTCGATTTGGGCCTAATGATTTCAAACGTGCCAGCATTGATGGATTAGGTCATAACTGGCCTATTGGATACGATGATCTAAAGCCGTATTACGACAAAGTTGATAAGCTAATTGGTGTTTTTGGCACCAAAGAAGGTATATATAATGAGCCGGATGGATTTTTCCTTCCTCCTCCAAAGCCTCGACTGCATGAGCTTTACATGAAAAAAGGTGCGGACAAAATGGGTATCCCAATGATTCCTTCGCGTCTATCCATGCTTACCCGTCCTATTAATAAGGAAAGAGGAGTATGCTTCTTCTGTAGCCAGTGTAATAGAGCTTGCCAAGTCCATGCAGATTTCTCTGCTGGAACTGTCTTGGTTCACCCTGCTATGAAAAAAGGTAAAGTAGACCTTTACACGCACTCTATGGTTAGAAAAGTAACTACAGACGAAAGTGGTAAAGCAACTGGAGTTTCTTTTGTGAGCAAAATGGACATGAAAGAATACAAGCTCAAATCAAGAGTGGTTGTCTTAGGAGCCTCAGCTTGTGAGTCTGCAAGAATCATGATGAACTCCAAGTCTAAATCACATCCTGATGGGATTGGAAATAGCTCAGGAATGGTAGGTAGATACCTACATGATTCTACGGGAACAGATCGTATGGCAATTATGCCTAGCATGATGGATCGTGAGCGCTACAATGAAGATGGAGTAGGTGGTTTGCACATGTACACACCATGGTGGGGAGATAATAAGAAATTGAATTTTGCCAGAGGATACCATATCGAATACTGGGGAGGAATGGGCCAGCCAGCCTATGGAACCGGTGGAAGTATGGATTCGATGAGAAAATATATTACAGATGAATTTGGTGCGCCAAGTCCAAATGGTGGCTACGGAGCAGGTCTTAAAAAAGACATTAGAAAAATCTACGGTTCTACCATGGGTATGTCTGGCAGAGGTGAAAGTGTACCTATGTATGACAACTACTGTGAAATTGACCCAAATACAGTGGATAAATTCGGTATTCCAGTTCTAAGATTTAATTACAACTGGACAGATCAAGAAGTCAATCAGGCGAAACACATGCATGATACCTTTGAAGAAATCTTGACTGAATCCGGAGGAATTTTACTGGGTTCTAAGCCAGGTCCTGAGACCAAATATGGTCTTTTGGCTCCAGGAAGAATCATTCACGAAGTAGGAACCACCCGCATGGGAGATAATCCTGCTACTTCAGTATTGAATTCAAATTGCCAAGCACATGATTGCGATAATCTATTCGTAGTAGATGCTGGTCCATTTGTTTCTCAAGCTGATAAAAACCCAACCTGGACCATTTTGGCCTTGGCTTGGAGAACTTCCGATTACATTGTTTCTGAATTGAATAAGAAAAATATCTAAACCATGAACAGAAGAGAAAATCTCAAATTGCTCTTTACCGGCTCGGTCGGTACAGGTTTATTAATGACAGGCTGTTCACCAGAGCAGCAAAAATTACCAGCCAAAGATGTCTTGACTGGTGGTACTATCGGTGGTAGAACTGAAGAAGAAAAACAACGTGATCAAGCGTTGCTTTCAGATACGTTTTTCACAGATGAGGAGCGCAAAAAGCTAAGCACTTTGGTAGATATCATCATGCCAAAAGATGATGAGTCACCTGCAGCTACCGAACTCGGGGTTGTCGATTTCATGGAGTTTATGATGAAAGACCAGCCAGGCAATCAGACACGTATGCGTGGTGGCTTGATGTGGTTGGATTTCGAAGCTGATGAGAAATTCAGCAAATCATTCAATGAATTGAGCGAGTCTGAAGTGATCACTATAGTGGATGAGGTCGCTTGGCCTGACAAAGCAAAACCTGAATATGAAGGTGCTGTTCGTTGGTTCAATATGCTTCGTAATCTTACTTGCTCAGGTTATTTCTCTACCCCAGAAGGGTGGAAGTATATGGGCTACGTAGGTAATACTCCAAATGCATGGGATGGAATTCCTCAGCAAGTAATGGACAAGCACGGCGTCAAACTAGAAGAAAAATACATTCCACAATACCTCAAGATGGAGGATCGTGGTACTATCATCGAATGGGATGATGATGCTAACATAATTGGCTAATTAATTAGCTTCAGTTAAGAAGAATATAAAAAACCAATGGGTGTAAGCTCATTGGTTTTTTTATTGGTATAAGTGAATTAATGCCATTTTCAGGGTAGAGCAGGAGACTGAAGTGATTTTTTAAAGTAAACTTATCATTTGGAATTCAGAAAATTTGTGCTGCATAGAAACCCCATCTACCCATGAAAACCCTAAAACTTTTATTAAGTCTGCTATTGATAAGTTTTGCAGTAGATTCTACGAGTTCTTTTGCACAAAACAACAATTCTACAAGTTCTCCAAATATTGTTTTTATAGCGAGTGATGATTTAAATGATTGGATTGGGGTATTGAATGGTCATCCGCAGGTGAAGACTCCAAATATTGATAGACTAGCAAATAGAGGAACATTATTCACTAATGCACATGCACAAGCACCGCTTTGTAACCCTTCTCGTGTAAGTATTCTAACTGGTTTGAGGCCTACTACCACTGGAATCTATGGTTTGTCTCCTAGGCACCGGGAAGTAGAAAGGACAAAGGACGTCGTGACCTTGTCTCAGTACTTTGCTCAGAATGGGTATAGAACACTTTCCACAGGCAAGATTCTTCACGGTGGAATTACTGCTGCAGAGCGAGCCACAGAGTTTCAACAATGGGGTCCTAATGGAGGTCATAATCCTAGACCCTCGACCAAGTTGATGACAACTCCTTTAGACATGGTTAATAATCCCTTGATTGACTGGGGTGTTTATCCTGTAGCGCATGATTCGGTTATGGATGATTATAAGGTGGCTTCATGGGCTGTAGAACAATTGAATGTGTTTGGCAAAGAGAAGGGAGATGTGGATCCATTTTTTCTAGCTGTAGGGTTTAATAAGCCGCATGTTCCACTGTATGCCACTCAAAAATGGTTTGATCTTTATCCAAAAGATGAGCTTATTTTACCACTTGCTCCAAAGGGGGATCGTATGGATATTCCCGATTTCGCTTGGAATTTGCATTGGTATCTTCCAGAGCCAAGGCTTTCTTGGGTGATTGAGAATAAAGAGTGGGAAAATAAAGTAAGAGCTTATCTGGCAACCATAAGTTTCATGGATGCCCAAGTGGGAAGAGTTCTGGATGCCTTAGATGCTAATGGTTTAACAGAAAATACAATCATCGTCTTTTGGTCAGATCATGGATATCATTTGGGGGAAAAAGACATTACGGGTAAAAATTCCCTTTGGGAACAATCCACACATGTTCCATTGATTTTTGCGGGGCCGGGAGTTTCAGTAGGAGCGAAGTCTTCCCAACCTGCTGAGCTATTAGATATTTACCCGACTTTACTTGATTTGGCAGGTCTCACTGAGAATACTGAGGTGGAAGGGATCAGTTTACTTCCTCAGTTGGAAAATGCAAATACGCCAAGAGCTAGGCCTGCAATTACTACCCATAACCCTGGAAATAATTCTGTAAGGACAGAACGATGGAGATATATTAGGTATGCTGATGGCTCCGAGGAACTATACGATCACTACCGAGATGCTGGAGAGTGGTCAAACTTAGCTCAGGTGGCGGAATATAGTGAAGTAAAAGCTGAACTCGCAAACTGGATACCCCTTGAAAGTGCCCCACATGCGGTAGGTAGTAAACATAGAGTTTTGTATCAAAAAGATGGGGTTTGGTACTGGGAAGACGAGCCTATAGTTTTGGAGAAATTGATAAAATAGAATAGTTGCATTTGGATAAGCCGTGTCCTTATTTTTTCATAGTCAAAAGACTTCAAGTCACATTAAGCAACTGACAAACACGGGGTAAAACTTTAAGAAATACAATTCAATAAATGATAAGATTTTAGACTGCGGCACTATCCTCCAAGGGGTGATGATTTTTATTGGAAAGTGGTTAAATCTACTTTTTCCGCAGCAATTCAAGCGTAAAAGTGAAGATTTATGCTGTAAATATTCTTGTTTCAGGTTTCTGGAAAAATATTTTAGAATATTATGGGGTCATTTCGCTTGTTAACTTACTCTTAATTTTAGAAAGGAGAAGGAATTCCAATTTTCAATGAACAGAAACCCAAAAGAACAGCCCAATTCCACCTTTATCCCTTCAAAGCATTTAGAGACAGTCAAGGTTTTCGAGGAAAAATCTGATTGCGATATCTGGAATGCTTTTAATAGGGGGGATGAAATGGCATTTAATTATTTGTACAGAACCTATGTGCATGAACTCTACCAATTTGGTAGTCAATACTCCCGTGACTCAAGTCTGGTCAAAGACAGCATACAGAATCTCTTTATTTACCTGAGGAAAAAGAGAGGAGATTTGAAAGAGGTGACAAATATTAAAGGTTACTTATTCAGATCTATTCAACGGGAAATAATTAAAAACATTAAGGCTAATACATCAATAGAAGGGTTTGAGGAGAGTTTTCTCGATTCACATTTTCAGATAGTGGTGTCTCCAGAAGTTAGTTTCATCAAAAGTGAGTCAGAAACTGAGCGAAAAATACAGCTTCAGCGCGGCTTGAGCCAGTTGACAACTAAGCAAAGAAAAGCCATCCTGTTATTTTATGAAGAGGAGTTGAGTTACAAGGAAATTGCTGAAATCATGAACTTCAGTGAAGTAAAAACTGCCAGAAAATTGATCTATCGAGCCTTAGCTAGTCTTAAAGAATTTATTAAACCAACGAGTTATTAAAGCAATGTCTAATTATACAGATCATAAAAAATATGAGGACTACGAGTTCGAAGACTTTCTCTCTGATGAGTTTTTCGTACAGTGGGTGAAATCCCCTAGCGAGAACACGTTACATTTTTGGGAAAAGTGGTTGATTTCCAATCCTCAGAAAAGGGAGATGGTGACAGAAGCGGCAAGTTTCGTCAGATCTATCCAATACAAAGAGAATTTCGAGTTTACTGATGAAGCTTATATCCAGGTCTTTGAAAATATCTTAAAAGCAGACTTGGAAGTGCCAAGTCATAATACGATACCATCTAAGATGGATACATGGTATTCATTTTTTTCGGTTCGTAGGGCTGCAGCTATTTTATTGATTGGTTTTTCGTGCTGGGCCCTTTATGAGACGCAAAATTTTTCAGACTCAGAGAAAGCATCGATTGAATGGATTACCAAAGTGAATGAAGCAGGAAAGAAAACTGTCCTTCATTTGAATGACGGCACCGTTATTCACCTCAATTCGAACTCCAAAATATCCTATCCGAAGACCTTTACTGAATCTTCTCGCGTGATTTCTATGGAAGGAGAGGCTTTTTTTGATGTAAAGAAAGAAGGCCGACCATTCATAGTAGAAGTCAAGGATGCCAAAGTAGAGGTATTAGGCACGAGCTTCAATGTCAATAGTATGGTGAAGGGAAAGCTAGAAGTAGCGCTGGTATCAGGTAAAGTGAAAGTTAACGACAAGCTTGGAAATCAAGTTATGCTGGCTCCTATGGAGATGATTGTGTTGGAGGATAACGGGAAAATACACAAGCAGGATTTTGATGTAAGATCGGTCACTGGTTGGAAGGATAAGTACTTAGTCTTTACTGACGATGACTTCGATACAGTAGTGCAGAAAATTGAAACTTGGTATGGAGTAGAGATCAATACTACTGGAAAGTTCAATGCTCAATGGGCCTACACAGGGCAATATTATGATGAGTCCTTGGAAAATGTATTGGAAGGAATCGCTCAGACGTCAAAAATCAACTATAAAATCAAAGGTAAAGAAGTAGAAATAACTCATTAACCCAAAAAAAACCATGGATATGATACATAGTCCTTAAAAAAAGGCAGAAGAAATTCTGGGGAGAATTCCTAACTGCCTAATTCAACTTGCCTGTAGTAGCGCTAACCATTTCAGGCAAAAATTCAAGCGAATCATCACTTAAACCATTACAATAGTATGAAAAAAAATATACGGGGACAACTCATTATGTTATCTAAAAGATTACTCTACGGGTTCATTCTTCAGCTGATTTTCTGCACTGTATTGCTCGCTAATACCGGCAATGCACAGCGAAAAAACATCGAAAAGATAAGTGTAGGCATGAGTGTGGAAAACACTCCTCTTGAGAAAGTATTTAAGGAAGTAGAGAAACAGACTGGTTTAGCTTTTACCTATAATACAGGAAATGTAGATGTAAAACAGAAGGTGACTTTAGCAGTAAAGAACAAAACTGTTTATGATCTTTTATTGGGTTTGAGCAAGGATACTGGCCTGAGGTTTATTCAAATCAATGATAATATCCATGTCAGACCATATCAGTCTGGTACTACCAAGGGAGTGAGCATAGAGGATGCTAATGCAATTGAAGTGACAGGAAAGGTTATCGATCAAAGTGGCATTGGTATTCCTGGTGTAACGATCATTGTGGAAGGCACTACCAAAGGTACGGTGACGGATATCGATGGTAATTATTCAGTAGCTGCAGAGGAAGGTAGTGTATTGGTTTTTTCATTTATAGGGTATAAAAACCAAAAAGTGAGTATACAGAATCAAAGCACTGTGAATGTAACTTTACTTGAAGACGAGAAAGCACTAGATGAGATTGTAGTAGTTGGTTATGGCGAGCAGAAGAAGGCTGACGTAATCGGTGCTGTGTCTCAATTATCATCTGAAAACATCGAGAACAGACAGGTGACAAACACTTCCAGTATACTTACAGGACAAGTTCCTGGGGTAACTGTGATCCAACGAGGCGGCCGGCCTGGGGCAAGTGGTGGTACCATTAATATTAGGGGAGTTGGTTCGTTTGGAGCAGGTACGAATCCATTGATACTTATAGATGGAATCCCTACTAATAGCTTCAACGATATTAATCCAAACGATATAGAGTCTATCTCTGTACTGAAAGACGCCTCTTCCGCTGCAATTTATGGAGCAAGAGCCGCAAATGGAGTAATACTGGTGACTACAAAAACAGGAGGAAGTGAGAAAGTACAAATAACCTATAATGGCTACGTAGGCTTTCAGCGTGCGACAGAATATCCTGAATTTGTTAATTCATGGGAATTTGCTGCGCTATATAATGAAGCAGATGGAAATCAGGTTTATTCCGAAGCAGATATTCAGAAATATAGAGATGGATCGGATTTGGACAATTATCCAAATTCTGATTTCATAGGACAGATATTGACTGAAACTCCAGTTCAGACCTCAAGCAATTTTACTATTAATGGAGGCTCCAAAACAAGTAAGTATAATTTGTCTTTTGGCTACCTATATCAAGATGGATTGGTGATCAAGAATGATTACTCTAGATACAATGTGCGCTTGAATATGGAGAATGATCTAAGTTCAAAATTGAAATTGACTTCAAGAGTATCGCTTATCAACTCGGTTACTAATGAGCCTTCGGCACCTGCCACGCTTGATATTACAGATATGCTAGGCATAATAGGTCAATCAATCAGATTCCCATCTATTTACGTGGATAGGTACAGTAATGGAGACTATGGTTTAGGAGTAGTGGGTAAAGGAACACCAGTTTCTTACCTTAACAATGACTCTTTTTTTAAAGCTAAAAACATTGATATAAATACGAATCTTAAGTTGGATTACCAGCTTGCAAAGTCTTTCAAGATTTCTTTGATAGGAGCATATAACCAAACTTCATCGGATGATAAGCGTTTGCTGGCAACTCAAGTATTAAATCCGAATATTACTTTAGGTCCAAATGAGCTAAGTATAAATAGCGATAACAATTATTACAAGACTATTCAACTAGTAGCTAATTACGATAAGGTTTTTGGTCTTCATAAGCTGAGTGTTCTGGGTGGGTATTCCTATGAAGATAATTTGTATGAATACACTTATGCATACAGAAATAATCTAGCTAACAATGACCTAACCCAGCTTAATGTAGGTGCGCCTGATAATCAAAAAAACAATGGTAGTGCTTCAGAGTGGGCTTTGATGTCAGTTTTTGGTAGAATTAAGTACGACTTTGTAGAGAAATACTTATTTGAAGCTACCATGAGATACGATGGTTCTTCCCGCTTTCCTACAGATGAAAAATTCGCATTTTTCCCTTCAGCAGCAGTAGGTTGGAGAATATCCGAAGAAGGATTTTTAAAGGATAAAGCATCTTGGCTCGATGATTTGAAATTGAAAGCCTCCTTTGGTATTCTAGGAAACCAGAATATTGGTAATTATCCTTACCAAAACACACTAAATCTTGGTCAAAATTACCCTTTTGGTGGAGTGATCAATACTGGAGTTACTCGTAACGTAATAACTGATCCTACACTACACTGGGAAAGTACTCGAACCACGGATGTCGGTTTGGATATGAGTTTGCTTCAAGGCAAAATCAATTTCGGAGCGACGTATTTCAATCGCTTTACGTATGATATTCTAAATAGTCCAAGCTCAAGTGTTTCTAGTATAGTTGGCTTTGGTTTGTCCCAGCAGAATTCTGGTGAACTGAGAAACTCAGGTCTTGAGTTGGTGCTGGATTATCGTCACTCAGGAAATGATTTTAATTTCCGAGCAGGAGGTAATCTTACTATAGTAAACAACGAGGTGATAGATCTAGGTGTTGGAAACATCGATCAGCCTAATGGGCTAGTAGGAAATGGAAGCTCGCTCTTTATTGGTCACCCAATGAATATCTATTATGGTTATCAAGCGGATGGATTGTTTGTAGATGCAGAGGATGTGGCAAATTGGGCTGACATGAAGTCTATCAATCCAAATACAAAACCTGGAGATATTAGATACAAAGATATTAGTGGCCCTGATGGTGTGCCTGATGGAATAGTAAATGCAACCTATGACCGAACTGTGCTGGGTAGTCAGATTCCTAAATTCAATTTTGGATTAAACCTTGGCGCTGATTTCAAAGGCTTTGATTTCAGTATGCTTATTCAGGGAGTTGCAGGAGTTAAAGGAAATCTTTCTGGTGATGCGGGGTATGCTTTTAATAACCAAGGAGGCGTACAGAAATGGCAAATGGAAGAGCGCTGGACTACTGAAAATCCCGATCGAAATGCGGGTTATCCAAGACTTGAGTTTATATCAAATTCAGGTACTCCTAACACGCTATTATCTTCATTCTGGACTTTGGACGGTTCATACGTCAAGCTTAGAAACGTACAGTTGGGCTATAGCCTGCCTCAGCCGGCACTGGAAAAACTTAAGATATCTAGACTCAGAATGTATGTAAGTGCTGAGAATATTTTCACGTACAGCAATTACCGAAAAGGCTGGGATCCTGAGGTTAATACTGCTAGAGCGTATTATCCAATACTTGGTAATTACACCTTCGGCGTCAACCTACAGTTTTAACTTAAATACTAATCGTAATGAATAACATTAATTATATATATAGATATATCAGTTGCATTCTGCTTAGTAGCGTTCTGTTTTCTTGTGTAGATCAATTGGATAAGTCTCCCTTAGATAGCTTTGATAATGCTACATTTTGGAGTAATGAAGGTAATGCTGAATTAGCGTTAACCGGAGTGTATAGAGGTGGGATCGTCCAAAATGGTACCTCAGTAAATCCATCCAACTGGTGGGCTTATGATGGTTTGTTGTTTATGGAATTTGCTTCTGATAACGCGTACGATCGTCGAGGAGATAATTCTGCTTTTCACAGGTTATCCAACGGAACTCTAACTTCCAGTATCAATATTTTGAACTCTTACTGGTCTTCATCTTACAAAAATATCGCGAATTGTAACTTTTTCTTGGAGAACGTAGATCAAGTGCCAATGGATGATTTGAAAAAGGAGAGGATGAAATCTGAAGTTCGATTCCTTAGAGCAGCTCAATACTATTACATGTCCCAGTTTTGGGGTTCTGTTCCATTGGTCGAAAAAACGTTGAGTCCAGCTGAAGCAAATTCCGTTAAAAAGGCTTCTAAAGCTGAAATAGTTGCATTTGTACTGAAAGAGTTTGGTGAGATCGTAGATTATCTTCCGAGCCATGCAGGATTGCCATCTGCACAGAGAGGCAGAGTTACTCAGCAAACAGTGTTAGCTTTTACAGGAAGATTACAATTGTCAGAGAAGAAGTTCAGTGAGGCGGCAAAAACCTATGCGGAGATCATAGAAATGGGAGAGAATATCATCGATCCAGATTATGCAGGTCTTTTCCTCAAAACCAATGAAAATAGTGATGAAATCATTTTCAGCACTCAGTATATTGATAATCTCGCAGCTAATGGAATGTTACAGCACTTCTTTCCTGCGATTGCTGGAGGTTGGCACTTGTTCAATCCTCTCGGCAGCATGGTAGAATCCTATGATTTTACAGATGGTTCGAAGTTTTCTTTTGATAGCCCTCAATATGATCCTAAGAATGTCGGTAAAAATAGAGATCCGCGTTTGAAAGCATCAGTTTTATTTGATGGATCTACATTCAAAGGCACATATGTCACCCACCCGGATTCGTCATCTTCTCCTGATCAATTAGGAGCGGGTAAGCAGACAACCCAAACTGGTTTTGGACTTAAGAAATTTGCTGACGAAAGCTTTTCTGGCAACCTAACAAATTATGGTGGTAACCTTCCAATCATACGCTATGCAGAGATTTTGCTCAGCTACTTGGAAGCTAAATTGGAAGCAGGTCAAGCAATCACTCAAGCTGATTTAGATCAAACTATAAATAAGGTAAGAGGAAGGGCTTCTGTAGGAATGCCTCCTATCACTACTACGGATCCCTCTGCTTTAAGAGAAATTCTTCGTAAAGAAAGAAGGGTTGAGCTCGCTTTTGAGGGTATCCGGTATTGGGATTTGCTAAGATGGGATATAGCCAAAGAGGTGCTTAACGCAGATTTTTATGGCGCATCATTTCCGGGTGCCAAAAAGCAACGACTAAAAGGTGGACAGGCAGATCCAAAAAGTAGATGGTATGTGACTTCTAGAAAATTCCGTGATGGTGTTGATAATACTTGGCCAATTCCACAGAGTGAAGTGAACATTAACCCTTCGCTTGAGTAGCAGATGAGTTTATAGATTCACTGTTTTTTCCTTTCAAAACAAAGTTGATCCCCTAGCTTTGTTTTGAAAGGCTTTATTGGATTTCTAATCCATCATTATTTTCACCTAATTACGTTAACCACCTCTTATACTATGAAACGCAGATCCGCTGTCAAGGCCATGGCCTTAACTTCTTTTTCGACTCCTTTTTTCTTTTCACAAGGATTCACAAGTATCAAAAAACTACTTGCTAGCGCCGATTCAGGCTTCAAGAGTAACTGGGAAAATTGGCCAGATATGAAATGGATCGGCCCTGAGTTTTGGGGAAATAGATTGCAGGATTGGGAAATCATAGGAGGTAAAGCAGTCTGCAATATTTCAGGCCCAAATAGAGCCTTGCATATTCTTACGCATCAGCTGGGAACTGAGAATAAAGATTTCCAGCAGTCGGTAAGCATATCTTGGGACAATAAAGAATTGATTGGGAATGCCGCTGCCTATGCTGGTTTTAGGCTTGGAGCAAAAGGCATTTATGATGACTATCGTTCTGCTGCAGTTTTCGGCAAAGGACTGGATACGGGGATTACTGGGTCTGGGCAATTGATGATCGGGGAGAAAATGAGTGAGAAGAAATTGGATTTATCCAAACCTGTTTCTTTTACCTTGAAAAGTTCTTTCGCGCACGGCAAGTACAGCTTGACGCTTTCTGCTTCAAATAGCAAAACTGACAAGAATCCAATTGCTATAACTGCTGAAGGAATCGCTCCTCAGGATTTGCAGGGCAATTTGGCCTTGGTTGCTAATTGCCCAAAGAAGGAAGAGACCACGAGCAGTATGGTCGCATTTTCAGATTGGGTTTTTCAAGGAGATAAAATTGTCGAAAAAGCCAATCAGGTTTTCGGGCCGATCTTCTTTGCGCAATATACTCTGCACAAAAACACACTTAAATTAACAGCACAGCTTGCACCACTTGAGCAGATTCACGATATCAAAGTTGAGCTTCATCTCAAAAAAGGATCCGGCTGGGAGACGATTCAAACATCGAAACTCGATCCAAATGGGAGAATAGCCAAGTTTAGAATAGATGGTTGGAAGCATGAGGAAATGATCCCATATCGTGTACATGTGAATGTTCCACTGAAGGATAAATCTCAGGAATTCTTTTACCACGGAGAGATCGCTGCACAGCCAAAATCTTCTGATAACTTGAAAGTAGCAGTTTTTAGCTGCAATGCTGACCATGGTTTTCCAGATCAGGAAGTAGCTATTCATGTTGCAAAGCACAAACCTGAAATGGCCTTATTCCTCGGAGATCAGTTCTATGAGGGTACGGGTGGATTTGGGATTCAAACAAGCCCGCTGGAAAAATCCTATCTGGATTACCTGCACAAATGGTATATGTTTGGCTGGTCGTACCGCGATATTTTCAGAACGATTCCTGCAGCAATTATCCCAGATGATCATGACGTGTATCATGGAAATGTCTGGGGAGAAGGTGGCAAGCACGCACCCTCTGATGAGGGTTGGGGCTATGTAGCCCAAGATCAAGGAGGCTATAAAATGCCTCCGGAATGGGTGAACATGATTCAGGATTGTCAGACAAGTCACTTACCAGATGCGTTTGACCCAACTCCTGTAAAGCAAGGAATCAATGTCTATTACACGGATTGGGAGTATGGAGGAGTGAGTTTCGCGATTTTAGAAGATAGAAAATTCAAATCTGCTCCACAGAATGTCCTTCCAAAAGAAGCGAAAGTCATGAATGGCTTTATTCAAAACCCGGATTTTGACATCAAAAAGCATTACAATATTGAAGCTGAGCTACTAGGAAAAAGACAACTTAATTTCTTGGAAAACTGGTCAGCTAAGTGGAATCCAGGAGTACAGATGAAGGCTGTTTTGTCTCAGACTAACTTCTGTACTGTAGCCACTTTACCAGAAGGAAGTATCATTGATAGCATAGTGCCAAGCCTGCCTACTCCTGAGAAGGGTGAGTATGTGGATGGCGATGCGCCGACCACCGATATGGATTCGAATGGATGGCCTCAAAAGGGACGCGATGAAGCTGTACGAATTATACGTAAATCATTTGCATTGCATATCGCGGGGGATCAGCATTTGGCAAGTACAGTGCAATATGGCGTGGAGGAATTCCGCGATTCTGGTTTTGCCTTTGCCGGTCCGGCATTGAATAATCTCTGGCCTAGACGCTGGTGGCCAAAAGTACCTGAAGGCCATGAGCCATTTCCCGGTGGGACCAAAAATACCGGGGATTTTGAAGATGGCTTTGGTAATAAAATGACGATTATGGCTGTAGCCAATCCATACAAATCAGGTTTTGAACCGTCCAGAATATATGATAGAGGCACCGGTTATGGGATTATTACTTTTGACAAGGAGGAACGTACGATGAAGATCGAATGCTGGCCAAGAAATGTAGATCCAATATCCAATCCAGCAGGACAATATGAAGGGTGGCCATTGACAGTTTCCCAAAAAGATAATTATGCGAGAAAAGCTGTTGGCTATCTGAATACCTTGAATTTGGAAGGAGTGGAAAACCCGCTAGTTTCTGTCTATAATGAGTCCACTGGTGAACTTGAATATGCTTTGCCAGTGAATACAAGTAGTTTTCAGCCAAAAGTGTTCTCGGCTGATAAGCACCGAGTGGAAGTCCGTGATCAGAATAAGGGATTGATGAAGGCATATGCTGGCCTTACGATGGTAAGCAGTCATCCAGAAATAATAGAAGTGAATCTTGCCGAGTAGTTTAAAAAGTTGAAATATCAGATGAGGCCCATTTCATTACTCATCATTTGAAATTTTATTGAATATTGAAGGTCGAATGATGGATTAAGAATGTTGAAGTTTTAATATTAATAAGGATAAATAAAAACATAAAATCATGAGTTTTAAGAGTAAACTTTTACTTGGATTGACAGGAGCATCCCTGTTTTTTAACTGCAGCTCCCCTAAAGAGGAAGTGGCTGATTCAGAGGTGAAAAAGCCTAATATCGTCATCATCTACATGGATGATTTGGGGTATGGAGATTTGAGTTCGTATGGAGCTACTGAGCTTTCTACTCCGAACATGGACAAATTGGCCAATGGTGGAATTCGATTTACCAATGGCTATGCCTCTTCAGCTACTTGTACCCCAAGTCGTTATGCTTTGCTTACGGGTGTTTACCCATGGAGAAATGCAGATGCGAAGATCCTTCCCGGCACAGCACCTTTGCTGATCAGTACTTCTCAGATGACTGTTCCTAAAATGCTAAAAGGTCAAGGTTACGAAACTGGGGTGGTAGGAAAATGGCACTTGGGTCTTGGCAACGGAGATGTTGATTGGAATCAGCACATCAGCCCAAGTCCAAATGAAGTTGGCTTTGACTACAGCTACATCATGGCTGCGACTCAAGACCGCGTGCCTACAGTTTATATAGAGAATGGAAATGTGGTCAATTTGGATCCAAATGATCCTATCGAAGTGAGCTATGACAAAAACTTCGAAGGTGAACCTACTGGAAAAGACAATCCTGAACTAACCACGATGAAGTGGCACCATGGCCACAACAACAGCATTGTGAATGGTATTCCTAGAATCGGATTTATGAAAGGTGGAGAAGCTGCAAAGTGGTCGGATGTTGATATGGCGGATCACTTTCTGGAGAAAGCCCAAAGCTATGTGAAGTCACACAAGGAAGGACCCTTCTTTCTTTACTATGCATTTCAGCAGCCACATGTACCGAGAACTCCACATCCTAGGTTTGAAGGTAAATCTGGAATGGGACCAAGAGGTGATGTAATTCTGGAGGCTGACTGGATGGTAGGCGAGTTTATGAAAACATTGGAAGATGAAGGCTTGCTAGAGAATACATTGATCATTTTTACTTCTGATAATGGCCCGGTATTGAATGATGGCTACTATGATGATGCAGTAGAGAAAATAGGGAATCATACTCCTGCAGGGGCTTTGAGAGGCGGCAAATACAGTCTTTTCGAAGCTGGAACCCGAGTGCCATTTATGGTTTATTGGAAAGGAAAAATTCAGCCTCAGGTATCAGATGCCTTGGTTTGTCAAGTTGATTTTCTAAGCTCATTAGCTTCCCTTACTGGAAGTACAGATACGGCTCAGGATAGCGGAAATCTATTGTCAGCCTTTATGGGAGAGGATAAAGTAGGTAGATCTGAATTGATTCTCGAAGCTACAGGTAGAACAGCCTTGAGAAAAGACGAGTGGATTATGATTCCTCCATACAATGGCGCCGCTAAAATAGCCTCAGTTAATATTGAAATCGGAAACGATAAAAACTATCAGCTTTACAATCTTTCCAAGGACATTGGTCAAGCTGATAATCTAGCTGAATCCAATCCTGAAAAGTTGGAAGAAATGATCGCTGCCTACACGGCTATTCGCGGAGATGTGAATAGTAAAGTGGAGGATGTTGTATTGAAATAATTATAGATTTTAGGGCAAACAGGCAATAGCAATTTTTATATTGTTATTGCCTGTTTGTGTTTATAGGTGAAAGTGTTTCCAAATTATCCATGATGAATATGAAAATGAATAGACTGTTTGCTGTAGTGGCACTTCTCATTTCTGTACTGTTTTATTCTTGCAGTTCGGGCGAAAAAGTAACTCCAGCGAAGCGTCCGAACATTCTCTTTGCAATAATGGATGATGCTTCTTTTCCTCATATGGGAGCTTATGGTACCAAATGGGTGAATACACCTGCTTTTGACTATGTAGCGAAAGAGGGGCTACTATTTATGAATACCTACACGCCAAATGCGAAGTGCGCTCCTTCGAGAGCTGCTATTTTAACTGGACGCAATTCTTGGCAACTGGAGGAAGCGGCTAATCACTCGCCTGATTTTCCTGCAAAGTTTACCACGTTTATGGAGCAACTGATCAGCTCTGGTTATCATGGTGGATTTACTGCCAAAGGTTGGGCACCTGGCAATCCCGGTGAGGTAGGTGGAAAACCCAGGGAATTGACCGGGCCTGCTTATAATAAGTTTAAGATGGAGGCCCCAACTCCACAAATTAGCTCGAATGATTATGCTAAAAACTTTGCCGATTTCTTAAACAGTAAAGAGGAGGATGAGCCCTTTGTCTTTTGGTATGGTTCTACTGAACCACATCGTGCCTATGAATTTCAGTCTGGCTTAACCAAAGGGAACAAGAAACTGGAAGATATAGATGAGGTACCGCCATTCTGGCCAGACACGGATTCAGTTCGTGCAGATATGCTGGATTATGCTTTCGAAATTGAATATTTCGATCAGCACCTTCAAAAGATGATAGATGAACTGGAAAGACGTGGGGAATTGTCCAATACTATCATTGTAGTAACTGCAGATAATGGAATGCCTTTTCCTAGAATCAAAGGTCAGGAATATGAGTATTCCAACCATCTTCCGCTCGCGGTCATGTGGCAGGATGGAATTGCTAAATCGGGTAGGGTGATCGAAGACTTTATCAGCTTCATTGATTTCACGCCTACTTTTTTAGAAGCTGCTCAAGTACCTACAGACTCAGTGAAAATGGCTGTCATTACAGGCCGAAGTTTCATGGATATTTTCAGAAGTGAGAATTCCGGACAAATAGATCCAGTTAGAAACCATGTGCTCATAGGAAAAGAACGTCACGATGTAGGAAGGCCGGATGATCAAGGATATCCTATTCGTGGTATAGTCACGACTGACTATGTGTATTTACACAATTTTGAAACAGACAGATGGCCAGCAGGGAATCCTGAAACAGGCTATTTGAATACGGATGGAAGTCCAACAAAAACTCAGATTCTGAATGATCGGAGAGCTAATAAAACTTCTAAGAACTGGGATTTGGCTTTTGGAAAAAGACCGACAGAAGAGCTTTTCAAGCGAATTTCAGATCCCTTTGCTATGCAAAATCTGGCAATCCATCCCGAATATCAAGTAATCAAAGAACAACTTATGGAGCGTCTGTTTCAACAATTGAAGCAGGAAGGAGATCCTAGAATGTTTGGTAAAGGATATATTTTTGATGAGTATCCATATTCGGGAGCGGCTTCCAATGATTTTTACAATCGCTTCATGAATGGTGAAAAAATGAACGCGGGCTGGGTGAATGAGACAGATTTTGAAAAGGATTTCCCTGAAAAGGACTGACTCTTGAAAGTCATATATTTATAATAAATTAATATGTATATCTGCTTTTCTACCAGTAAAGAGGGAAAAGCAATCTAGAATTTGTTCA
>TARA_R110002072_G_scaffold72506_3_pt1 | contig 30300 bp, 26 predicted proteins | sample TARA_R110002072 | Tara Oceans TARA_R110002072 (sample SAMEA4397118) | marine metagenome | biome: Polar Biome; feature: [SRF] surface water layer (ENVO:00010504); material: water (ENVO:00002006), including particulate matter (ENVO:01000060) such as... | depth 5 m
CTCGATTGCGACAACGATTTATAAAGGCTGGTTCCCGGAAACGGTGTCTGCAACGTCAACTGAATCTCACCCATCGGAGCATCTTCCAAGAAGTCTCCCAGTCGAGCGATTGATGCCTTCGTTTCTCCGTCCGCTCCGACGATCAAGCAACCGTTGACGACGATGCCAGCTTCTTGAATCGCAACGACCGCCTCCAGCATACGTTCCCAATCCGCGTTCTTGGCTCCCATGCCTGGATAGCGAAACACGCTGGACTCCAACCCAATCAAGATCTGTCGACATCCACTCTCCGATATTTGCTGCAGCAGTTTCGGCTGCGTCGCGATTCGCCAATCGGATTCAGTGAACCAACGCGCACCATGGCGACGGAGTGATTCCAACATCGGTCCATGATCGCGATCACTGGCGAAAGTGTTGTCATCGGCCAACTCGATCCACGGCCGCGATTGCTGGCGTGAGATCGCCTGCAGTTCCGCTTCGAACCGCTCATCGGGTTTGACCCTGGCCGGCCCAAGCATTCGGCTTGCCGCGCAGAACGAACACGCCCATGGACAACCTCGCATCGATTGAATCGTGTACCGCGGTGGCGAGTGTTCTCCCAACAAATCCCATCGCGGCAATGGCGAATCCGCGAGTGAGAACGATCCATCAGCTCGATACGAAGCCACGGTCGTTCCCTGTATCACATCCGCCAACAAATTCGCGAACGTGCTTTCTCCGTCGCCCTGAACGACAACATCAAAGTGCGGGCGACAATATTCGGGTGCCGCCGTCGCGTGCAATCCTCCGATCACAGTTGTCACGTTGGGACGCTGAACCAGTCGACTGATTCGTGCCGCACGATCGGCCGAGGGAGTCAGCGCCGAAAAAGCGACGACTCGCGGTGGAGTCGACGAAGACGTCCCAGACAAAATCCGTTCGGCCACCTCGCTCTCTCGGGTGACACCGTCATCCAAAACCAGTTCGATATCCCACGTCTCCGGTACCAACGCGGCAATGGTCAGCAAGCCAAGCGGAGGCAATTGCGACAGAGCGGACGCGCGGCGAGCCAATCCGGGCAGCTTCAATCCGCGTTGAAGCAATTCCTCATGCCCCACTCGCAATCCACTCATCGAGACCAACGTCAATTTTGGTTTCGGCACCTGCACCTCCATCGTGAACTGGATGGCGACATCATCGCCCTGAAGGTTCATGATAAACTAACAGGGTCCCGTCCGAATTCGCTCCGTGAGTCTGTTTCAATGAATCAACGTCGATCGTCCTGTCTGCGTCTCTTGTGTGTTTGCGTTGGCTTGGAAGCCGGTTTGTTGTGCTTCGGCTATTCGGCAATGGCCCAAGATGCCGCCACGGTCGAACGACAATTCTTGATTCCAGAATCCAACGACTCGATGCCTGGCGACGGTCCCGTCCGTCGCTATGACTGGATGAAGAATTTGTGGCAGAAACGTCGATCCACTTTTGCCTCGCGCGTGCAACAAGACCAAAACGCAATCGTTTTCCTTGGTGACTCCATCACACAAGGTTGGGGAGACGATTTCCGTGGAGCGTTCGGTGATCGTAAAGTTGCCAACCGCGGCATCAGCGGCGATACGACTCGCGGCATGCTGTATCGATTGAAAGAAGACGTGCTGGACGTGAATCCCCAAGCGGTCGTCATGTTGATGGGGACAAACGACTTGGAGGAGCATGCCACGCCGAAAACCATCGCCGGAAACGTTCGGTTGATTCTCAAAGAATTGCAGACGCACGATTCGGAGATGCCAATCGTGATTTGCCTCGTGATGCCAAGCAGTGAAACCAAGTCACGTCCCGCTGGCAAAATTAAACGCCTCAACAAATTGCTGACCGAGATCGCCAATGAAAACGATGGCGTGCACCTGGTCGATACTTGGACGCCATTCGCAAACGAAAATGGCGACGCAGAGAAAGAGGAGTTTCCCGACTTGCTACACCCAAACGATGCGGGCTATCAAAAGTGGAAGGTGGCACTCGAGCCCACTTTGAATGAACTGAACCTGTAATATCCATCCGGCATCCAATCGCCGACCGACCACCACGCAGCGAATCCTTGCCTGCTGAATCACTGCCCGCTAAATCACTGCCCGGCGATTTTCGCAATGGTCTCTTTGATCATCTTCGCGACGGTCTCGAGGTTCTCTGCCTTTGGAACCAATGATGAAGCAACCCATGGGCGTTGCTTGTCCTCGGCACGAAAGGCACAGGGCAGCGGGATCAGCTCGAGCGAAGACGCCTTGGCCAACCGCATGGCTCGCGGCATATGAAACGCGCTGGTGATCAATCCGACCTTGAGCTCTTCCGGCGAGTCGCCGTTGCCCTGGCGAAGTTCGTTCATTTCCGACGACGGTGAATCCATCAACTGCTTGAGCGAACGCATTTCGGCTTGAGTGTTAACGCCTTCGATCCGTACGATCACGTCTTCCGGCACGCCCAGCGACATCAGCAACTGAGTCGACTGTTTCCACGGCGGTTCATACCCATCGGTGGAAGATCCTGTCACGATGATTTTCCGTGTCGCCCCCGCATGATACGCCTGAGCCGCCGAGATGACTCGTTCGCCATCTCGCCCCAATTCGTAAAACCCGGGTGCGATGGCGGACGAACCGCCACCAAGCACGACGACCGCATCAAACGGTCGATCGAGATCGCGTTGCTCCAACGCAGGGCTTGGTTCCGTTTGCAACGGACTCTCAACGCGGCCGCTCATCCAGTTCGCGAAATCGCCGTTGCCGACGATCCACCAAAGAATGAAGCAGGCAAACCAACCGAGGGCCTTGGCCGCGGATTGTGTTCCACGTCGCCATTGCCGGACCGCAAACACCGTCAATGCCAACATCCCCAGCCACACCAAACCAACGGGCTGGATCAGATCCGTTCCGCATCGCATCCCAGCCACGAAGCCTTGTTGTATCCAGGTCACCACAACCAGCAACAAAACGAGAGCAGCCGAAACGATCAATGACACAACCACGTCGGACCAGGAGGTTCGTGATCCGATGGAAGAGTGAACCGGTTCGTCGGCGTTAGCCGCATGAGATGAAGATGAATTCATCCCAACCATCATACTGACACACCGAAAAATATCCTGCCCTGGGGGCAATCAGCCAACAAAAAACCCCAGCCGCGATCAACCGAACAATCGCAGCCGAGGTAATCGGACTATCGTCGCTAGCCGGCTGGTCAGGCCGAAGGAATGTCCAGGTTAATTTCGTTCGAACCAGACTCGACCGTCACCATGTTTGGAAGCGTGACTTCCCTCGGTGGTTCCATTCCTTTTGAACGCGATCGCGATTTGCTGGGACTTTCTGCAGGCCCGCTCGGCATGCTAGGTGCTCCCATGCCTCCGGTCATGATCTTAACTCGGTGCTGCCCCGTGACCGCTCCCGGCTGATCCTGAGCGTACTCCAATGTGTAGCGTCCCTCTTGGTCCGACTTGCCAAACGACTGCCGGCCGGTGACAGGATAGAAGGTGATCGAGGCTCCAGGTACCGGCGCCCCTCCCATGCTGACCACACCAGAAACCTCGCCGGTCTCGGGGCCCGATGGGCCGCATCCAGACAACGTACTCAATATACCAATGAGCACGATGGACGAACCCAGCAACTGGTGAGGTCGAATTCGATTTGGATTCTCGAAAATTGCTTTTTGATTCAGGTTCATCATTCCAGTCCTTCCATCGCCGACCGGTCCGCACGATCCATCAATGCCGTGTAGATTTCGAATTGAATGCTGTCGGTGATGAATTGCACCGAACCATCGGCCATTACGAATTGGGCACCGCCGATGTGTTGCGATCGAAACGCAGTGTTATTAAAAGCGGTTTCCATACCGTTTTTCTCCCAACCGCCATTCCACCTCAGTCCGCCCCACGATGGCCAATCGTCGCCGGAGTAGTTGATGGGGTAACGAGTCACGACGTAGTTGTTCTTCGAGTTTCCGGCGGTCGCGGTACCACAAGACCACATGCCGCCGAGAACCGATCCAGCGCGGTGATCGTTGAAGGTTCCGTGAACGCCACCTTGCTCACCCACCGCGATGGTGTGCGAAGTTCCGTCTAGTAGCGAAGCGAATCGGGTCTCCGTACCAGGCCACGGTGTACCAAATCGCAACTTCATACCAAAGAAACCGTTGTCAGCATGAACGCCACCCCAGTCCCAAACTGCGGTCGGGTGATCATCGATGGTTCCGCCGGTGAAGTTGCAACCGCTGTTGCCGGCATAGTCAGGAATCTGAACTTCCAGATTTTCGGGTGCTCCCAACGCTTGAGTCGCATCGTTCGTTGGATACAGATTTGTTTTTGCAAGCACACTCGAGGGGCACCAAAACCCCGGTACACGCGCTTGGTTCATTTCTTCCCAGTGAACGACGGGTGCGGCCCAACCCGCGTTCATGTTGTCGAACGACGATGCGGAAAAATCAATGCCATCGTAGATGGCTGATTGTTCCAGTTGCGGCAAGATGGCAATGAACCATGACGACTTCCGAGCCCAACCATTGGCGGTGTAGTTCTCAGGTCGCCCCGATGCGGGAAAAGAATTGAACGCGGAATGATAGTTGTGAAGTGCCAAACCGATCTGCTTCATGTTGTTGCTGCAGCTCATGCGACGAGCTGCCTCACGAGCAGACTGCACAGCTGGCAGCAGCAAACCAACCATCACCCCGATGATCGCAATGACGACGAGCAGTTCAACCAAGGTGAAACCTCGCCGTGCGTGAATCGGCTGATCTGCGCCGTCCGAACGCATGTGAAAACGGGATGACATAGACGGGTACTTCAACATCGGACTCTCGATATGACAGGGATTCGGTTGGAAGGCATCGAGCGAACTCGAACCTTTGGATTCCCTGATGACACGCAACCATCATTCCGCCACGCAAAACCTCGAATTCGCGATCGCACCGTTTGCAAACCATTCGCTTAAAAATGCGCACACGGCAAAAAAGGCACGAAGTAACGCCCCGTTACGCGACTTAAGCAAGTCTCTAGGTGCCGCAAATCGCCCTCTATAGAACGCAGAATCTTAGTTTTTTGGTTAATTTCTGCGTTTCACTTTTGGGGTACGCGGCCACCACTTGATTTCAAACATCGAGCACGCAACGCAAATTTGCATGAGTGTTTAAAAACATCGCGGCAACGCCCAATTTTCAGGCGACTTGCTGCCTCGGATTGGTGGTACTTCTCAAACAGCTTGAATCTGCTCCACCAGCCCGCAATTCATCGGTTTGGGTTTGAACCGGGAACTCGCCCCTGTTAGTTGGTTCCATGTGTTCAGCAACAACGAACAACTCAGCAGCACTTGATTCGAACACCAGTCGATCGAAAGCCACGTCGAACAGACAGCAAACTTCAACCAGCTCGTTCGCATCGAGACGTTCAGGCGGAAGACTGCTAGACTGAGCCGGTTGCATCCCAGTCGTTAAAACGGAGTCCACGGACGTGTTGGTTGTTTCCGAGCTGTCGAAATCGTATCCCACCGCGGGCGAACCGCTGTCCGTCTTGCGAGGCGTCAACCTCGAGCTTTCCCCCGGACAATCTGCCGCGATTGTTGGCCCGAGCGGAAGTGGCAAGACAACGCTGCTTCAAATTCTTGGAACGCTCGACGAACCCGACTCCGGGTCCGTCCAAATCAACGGTCAAGATCCGTTTGCACTCGATGCACGTGAGCGAGCTGCCTATCGGAATCAAACGATCGGTTTCATCTTTCAGGATCACCATTTGTTGCCACAACTGTCGGTGACAGAAAACGTTCTCATCCCCGCGTTGGCAAATGGGAAACCAACGGGCGATGACACGACGCGTGCGGCGGAACTGATCGATGCCGTTGGATTGTCTCACCGAGCCACCCACCTGCCTCGCGAATTGTCGGGCGGGGAACGCGAACGTGTCGCCATCGCCCGAGCCTTGCTGATGCAACCATTCGTTGTGTTGGCGGATGAACCGACTGGCAACCTGGATTCGAAAACCGCGAAGACGATCACGGAATTGTTGCTGCGTTTGCAAGCCGAGCAGAACACGGTGTTGGTGACCGTCACTCACTCGCTGTCGTTGGCCGATGACATGAACGAGCGTTTCGAGTTGGTCGATGGTGCATTGGTACGCCGCGAACGATTCGGCATCACCGCATGACATCGACTCTTTCACCTGAAACACTGCAACAGATCAAACGACTCGATCTGCGCGCTCGCATGGTCGTGCGAGGGTTCTTGCAAGGATTGCACAGCAGTCCGCTACAAGGGTTCTCGGTTCAGTTCAGTGATCACCGTCTGTACAATCGCGGCGACGATCCCAAGCTGATCGATTGGTTGGTGTATGCCAAAACGGACAAGCACTACATCAAACGGTTCGAAGCGGAAACCAACCTGAACGGTTTTCTGTTGATGGATCTATCGAAGTCGATGGGTTTCCGCCAAGGAACCTCGATGACGAAGTTCGAGTACTCGACGTGCTTGGCGGCCGCACTGACATATCTGATGTCTTTGCAAAAAGACCCCGTCGGATTGCTGACCTTTGACGACAAACTGCGAGCGATCTTGCCTGCGCGGAGTCGACGCGGGCATCTGGGAGATGTCTTGGCGGCCCTATCCGGAATGACTCCCGAAGGCACCACGGAACTGCCGCGATGCTTGGTTCAGGTCGCCGCGATGTTGAAACAACACAGCCTTGTGATGTTGTTCTCTGATTTGCTGGGCGATCCGGAAGAAACGCTCGCGGCGCTCGCTCGTTTGCGGCACGGCGGTCATGACGTGATCGTCTTTCATGTCCTCGACGACGCCGAGGTTCGTTTTCCATACGACGGTCCCGTCGAATTTGAAGATCCCGAATCAGGCGAACTGGTCACGGTCGATGCGACCGGATTCCGAGCCGAGTACCTCGATCAAATCGCCGCTTTTCGCGAAACGTATTCCCAAGGCTGTTCCGCTTTGCGAATCGATTACGTGCCGTTGGACACCAGCATGCCGTTTGACCGTGCACTGACCGAGTACCTGCAACAACGTCAGGCAAGATTTTAGGCGACGGGCCCACGCCGGCATAAACCTCGCCATCGGCGTTATCCCAACTGTACGCAACACCAGAGCGATTCCACGCACCTGTTGCGAACAATGGATCGATTGTGCCGGGTGGCAAACCGCGACAGCGATTTTTTTCGGGAGCGTTTAACCGACCCTCACCATCCAAGGGCTACTGTTGACTGGGCATTGTCTCAATATGCGTGAGCGGCCGGGCGATCGCTATCCGTCTCACATCACACACTCTTCCCAATCAATCTCGAGACAACGCCCCGGTCTCACGCTTTCTCCTTTCCGGCCCCGCGAGTCATGTCATCACTGGACGTCACATTCGATATCCTCACGACACACTCATCGCCCAGCGCTGGCGAAGTGCTGCAATTTGGTGCGACAAGTGATGACCAATCCACGCGTCAAAATTGCTTGCGAGCAATGGCGCACCGCAAAGACGTGAAATCGCTGAACTGGTTGATCAATCGCTTTGAGAAATACCACGACGATCTGCTTTCGGCGCTCACGACCAAGTCCGGCGAACTCGATGCAGGCTACTTGGGCACGGCGGTCACAAAACAACTGGCCAAAGACGGATGGAATCAAGCGATCGGATTGCGACTGATCGACTTGGTGGATTGCCTCAATCAAACCGCTTCGTTGGCAAGACTGATCGACCTCGCACAAAACCACGAAGACTCGCTCATCCGAGCGGCCTCGGGCGAAGTGACCCTGGCACTTGCCAGCCCGCTGTCCAAAGCGGTCCGACACCGTGGCGACGGAGAACGGATCAATCCGGAATCAGAACGATTTCGGCAATCCATCGCAGAACTGCTGGGCGAAGCGGTCGAGCGATACAACACTCATCGAAACACCGATCTATTGGATGCGTTTCTGGTCATCTCGGATTGGAACGATGCACTGTTCCAACGTTTGCTCAGTGACGAATCACCGACACAAGAAACGCTGCTTCGTCGCATGCGTACCAGCGAACATCAATCGGTGCTGCAGCTACTGGCAGGTTTCATCCGGCGGCGAAAGATTCCCGGACCGGTGATCGGTTTGTTGCTGCGCCGTCACGATGCCAAGTTTTGCGAAACTCTTCTGGAAACCATTGGCGACAATCCGACTCCGGTCACCGCGATCAATTTACGCGAATACGGCCTGCCGGACTTCTTGCGTGGCGGTGAGTCATTCATGCGTTCGCTCGGAAGCGATCGCGACGGCGCAATGTGCAACGCCTACTCCATCGCGATGCCCCACGAACCAGAATCAATCCATTTGGTGATTGCAATGTTGGAACGAGGCGGCCCCTCCACCATCCGCACCGCCGAACTTTGCCTCAAACGCATCGAAGCACCGGAATTGGCAGACTGGATCGACGTGCTGGAAGATTCGCTCGAACAACAGTCCGCCGCGGATGCTGCCAACGACGATTCCGCAACGGCTGGTCGGAAAAGTGATTTCGATCGCCCCCTTCAGCTTCTCGACGACTTGATTGCGCTGTCCGATCACGAATCGAAACCGCTGGCCGCCGCGGCACAGTCACTGCTCACTCATTTGAACACTGCCGAAGTGCTTCCAATTTTCGGTGATTTGTCACCGGAAGTCGGAAAGCAACTGGGGCGCATTTTGATGCAAACAGATTCCGGCACTCTCGACATGATCCGCCAGGGATTGCGGCACGCGGTCATGCAAAACCGACTCGACGCCATCGCATTTGCTGAATCATTGGGTTTGATTGATCTGATGATCGATCCACTTCGACAAATCGCTCAAACCGATCACCAACTTGCAAAACTAAGAACCGCGCAAGCGTTGGCGCACGGTACCGGATCCCAGTCCGAAGCGGTTCTACGAGATCTTTGCAGCATCCAAGATGGATCGCTTCGCGACGCCGCGATCGCGTCCATGGCAGAACGAGGATTAACGGTATGAGTTCACCATTCAACATCGTTTTCACGCAAACTGTCCTTGATCTCACCGACATGGAGGCTGCTTGTTCGATGCCATTGTTGAACGTTACCCGCATGACCGACTTGGCGCCTCAGTACCAAGCCGTCTCGGACGATTCATCAATCCCGATCGTTCTCATCGCCGGTGCCGTACTCATCTTGGCTGCGATCGCAGGCGGTGTGTTCTGGTACTACCGAACACGCGAACCGGAAGTCCCAACCAGCGACGCGGTCACGATGGACCTTTGCCGAGCTCACGGTTTGTCGATCTACCACCGCGGTTTAATTGATCGGTTGGCCGCCGCGGCCGAACTGTCCCACACGGCCGAAATGTTCTTGTCTCCCTCGCACTTTGATGCTGCGATCGAAGAAGCAAAGAAAGCCGTCCGACTGCGTCGACATCATCATGGATGGTTGGGCGAAATTCGTCGAACGCTCTTCGACTCTTGAGAATCAACGGCGACGTTAATCTGTTCGACTGAGTCACTTGGTTGTTGATCGGCGATTTGAATCGGCTCAAACCCCGGCAACTTCGCAAGCCTTGTAGACCACCTTCGCCTGGCGAAACCCGATTCGCTCGTACAGCCGAACCGCGTGCGTATTCGCGGTGGTCACTTCCAAATGCATTCGTTCCAGCCCCGCGGATTTGAATCCCGCTGCGGATCGCATCATCAGCATCCGCCCAAGTCCGTTGCCGCGGTGCTCTGGGACGACGCCTAGATTCTGCACCGCGCCCCACTCGTCCAAATTCAAACCTTGGATCGTGCCAACGGGAATGGGACGGCCTCCCGGACGATCTCGATAGCGGATCAACCAAGTCGCCTCTGGCACAAATGCGGCACGACTGGTGATCTCTCGCATCAAACGCAGACAACCATCGCGGCGGCCTAGACACGGGAACACGTCCGCGTCCATCTCGCTGCGAAACGATTGAAATTTCGCGGCCGCATGTTCACGGACCAATCCCTCGTCGAACGCCACCCACTCGTATCCGCGAGCGGCCATATCGGGTGCGTCCCAAGATCCGCTCCAATCGCGCAGATTCATCTCCATGCGATAGCGGCGAAAGTAAGTCATGCCCACTCGGGTTGCCCCCTTTCCAGGATCACGGTCTCTTGTGAACAATCCAGTTTACCACATCAGCTGACTTTCGAGATGCATCCTGACACGCGATCCCAGCCCTTTGCCCCTTTGTTCGACGACGTGATCGTTCTGACCGGCCCGACCGCTTCGGGCAAAACGGAACTGGCTCTGCGGGTCGCGGAAACTCTGGCGGCCAGAACAAATGGCCGGCAACAAATCGAAATCCTTTCTCTCGATGCCATCGCCGTCTACCGCGGAATGGACATCGGCTCGGCCAAACCCACCTCCGACCAACTAGACCGAGCCCCCCATCACTTGATCGATTTGGTCGATCCTTGGCAAGAATTCAGCGTTGCGGAGTACCTGCATTCCGCTCACGCCTGCGTCCAGGACATCCTCGACCGAGGCAAGCGCCCGATGTTTGTCGGTGGCACACCGATGTATTTAAAAGGCGTCTTGCGAGGTTTTGATGCTGGTCCGCCCGCCGACGAAGCGTTTCGAAACGCTGTCGAAGAAGACCTGAAGCAACATGGCATTGGCGCACTTCGAGAACGTTTGCAACAAGTCGACCCGCTATCGGCCGCCAAGATTGATCCGGGTGATTCGCGTCGGATGATTCGCGCCCTCGAATTCGCTCGAGCGACCGGGACGCCGATTAGCCACCGACAACTGCAATTCGATGCCGCTCGATCCAGCCGCGAAGGGCTCGTCTTTGCACTGCGCGTTCCTCGACCGGTTCTCCATCAACGAATCGAACAACGTGTGGAAGAGATGTTCGACGAAGGCTTGGTTGCCGAAGTGCAAGGTTTGTTGGCGCTCGAACGACCGCTTTCCAAGACATCACGCCAAGCGGTTGGCTACCGTGAGATCATCGAAGCAATCGCGGCGGGTGACGCACCCGAAACCGCGGCTGAACAAGTCGTCTTCCACACCCGGCGTTTGGCTCGACGACAAGAAACCTGGCTGCGATCGTTCTCCGAAATTCGCGGCCTCGGGTCTTTCGAATCTGACTCGGCACCGGACATTGACCAATGCGTCGATTCGATGGTCGGAACAATTCTTTCATTCGATCGCGGGAACTGATTCGGGCGAACTGGATTCGCTGACTCGGTTCCAATCTTCGTCGCTTTCAAAGTGCTCGCGAGAAAAATACATCGCTCTGTTGGTTGGCAGGTGCCAAACCAGTGTCTCGCCAATCCATTCGGTTCTTTGGCACTCATTGCGAAATAAGCGTACACCGTTCGTTTCAGTGACGCTTGCGACTTCATCGGGGCTGATCCATCCATGCTGATGCCATGTGGTGTCCTGAGTTGGAATCTCCATCCATCGCCAACTGTTGTAGAAGTATCGCACGGTATTCAGAGCCAAAATCAGAGCTCCCAAGGCGATGAACCAGTGTCCGAAATGCCAAGCCAGCAACGTCGCGACTCCGTAAACGAAGATCATGCCACCGTTTCGGTACATGATTTTCCGCACCGCCGCGTGGTCCACCGGCACATGCAACGTGACTTGTCCGTCAAAGGAAATCGCCGACTCAGGACGCTTGCCCAACTGCTGGCAATTTCGTTCCATGACCGCATCGCGATCGAGTGGTTTCGCATCGGGTTGTTGCCAGATCGCTTGCAGTTCTTTCCAAACCGTCTCGTCGAATCGCTCGAACAATCGCTTGGCGAGATAAAGCTGAACGTAGGGTCCCTCTAACAATGGAACTCGAATGCCATGTTTGGTTGTCTCGGCTCGCCTGCAATAGTCCCCATTCAGAAAATGGGTCCGTTCACCATCGTTGAACAGTAAACCCGACGGCACAAACCGGCCGACCGCACGCCCCACTAAGTCTGGCCGCTGCTTCAACGCCCGGCGTGTTCGTCTAGACGGTGCGACGTATTGAGTTGCAACCGCAAACCCAATGGCGATGAAGGCAAAGGTGAGGATCAACCCAACGGACTCGGAATCGAAACCCTCGAGGACCGCGTTGATCGTTGTGACAACGACACCAATACCGAAAACGGGTATTAAACATCCCCACATCAATACCGCCAAAAGAAGCCACAACCCACGTTCTGGGATCAACATCCGAATGTCGTCTTCGGCGATCTCGCCATCAAATGTAAGAACACCACCGACTTCATCGGAACGAGCCGCGTGCTCCAATTCCGATCCTCTATGCGTCATTGAAGTCGCGTACGGATTGACACGACCTGATTCGGACGACGAAGCGTGCTCGACGAGACCGCCCTCATCCGTCATTCCGGCGGACGCCAACCGTAGGCTTCCGCCAACCCGCCACACACAATTTCACGAAGCTTGCCCAATCGAACTGGCTTACGAAGAATTTTGTAGGCTCGCATCCGAGCCGCTTCTCGCTCGATCGCTTCGTCCATCAATGCGCTCATCAGGACGTACGGCATCGCGTTGGGACGTTGTGACAAAATTCGCATCACATCGAGCCCCGTCACTCGCGGCATGTGCACGTCCAGCAGCACCATGTGAATGGCGGTCTTTTCAATGACGCGAAGAGCCTCGTCGCCGTCAGCCGCCTGCTGCGTTTGCACGCCACCGCGCACGAGAGCCTCGCAAACCACGCCGCGAAAATCGGCGTCGTCGTCGGTTACCAAGACTGTTGGGATCATGCCAGCGTCGACCATGGCTCATCCACACCCCCGCAAACAGAAAAAGAATTTGCTCACTGTCAATTGTGAATCCATCCATTATACGTCACGAGCTCGTTGTTGGGTTGGTCTCCTGCCAACAGAGTTTTCCGCAGGATCCACCCACCCGGTCCAACCGATTGTTCCCAACCGGCAACTGCGGCCGTCGCGGGACCGCCAAACCACCACGCCATACGCGTTTCCCGGCTATCATGGGTGCATCGCGTCACGGTTTCGACCGCCTCGCGACCTCGTCCATCGGAGTCATCCGTCACCGGAGCGTTTGCCCTTGAATTCCAAAGCGACCCCGCCCGCTGCTTCTCGCGGCAACGCACCCCCGCCACCGCCTGCTCCCGCGTCCAAAGCCCCAAACGGTGCCCCCGTCGATGTCTCCGCGGTCGCGGAACTCTCCAAACGCGTCATCGGCAACGTCGAAAATGCGATCGTGGGCAAACGCAAACAGCTCGTCCTTTCGATGGTCGCTTGGCTCAGCGGAGGACACATTCTTCTCGAAGACGTTCCCGGTGTGGCGAAAACGATGCTCGCCCGAGCCCTCGCGAAAAGTCTTGGTTGCCACTTCAAACGAGTCCAGTGCACACCCGATTTGTTACCCACCGATGTCACCGGCACATCGATCTTCAACCAAAAGAACTCTGAGTTCGAATTCCGTCCCGGCCCAGTGTTCACGCAAATCCTGCTCGCCGACGAAATCAACCGAGCCACTCCGCGAACGCAAGCCTCTTTGCTGGAAGCCATGGCAGAAGCCCGCGTCACGGTCGACGGAAAATCCTACACGCTGAATCCTCCCTTCCTCGTCATCGCGACTCAAAACCCCGTCGATCACGAAGGCACCTTCCCGCTGCCCGAAGCCCAACTCGACCGTTTCCTGATGCGGTTCTCGCTTGGATACCCATCCATTGAAGAAGAGCTGCGGATGCTGGACCTGCTGCAGTTCAAACATCCGGTTGATTCGATGACCGCCGTCGCCACCGCCGAACAATTGGTCGCGGCTCAACAAGCGATTCGGTCCGTTCACGTCGATCCGCGAGTCCGCCATTACTTGCTTCAAATCGTCCACCAAACTCGGCACAACGAAAACTTGGCTCTCGGAGGCAGCCCCCGTGCAACGATCGCCTTGTTCCGATGCAGCCAAGCGATGGCAGCAATTCGCGGCCGAACCTTCGTGACTCCCGACGATGTCAAGAAAATCATCGCGCCCGTGATGAACCACCGCTTGATCCTGCGCCCCGAAAGCAGGCTGCGGAAACTGACCACGGAAAAGGTCCTGGAAGAAATCCTCAGCGAAATCGCGGTGCCCACGATCTCATCATGACGGACAAAGGCAACGCAGCGGAATCGCGATCCGATCCGCCCGCTCCATCGCGTTGGCTGACGATCATCGTTGTATGCGCAATCGTTGTTTTCTTAGGAATGGTCGCCGGTGCGGGATTATGGATGACCGCCGCGATCACCGTGGCCTCCGTCGTCGCAATCGGCAACTGGGTCGCAACTCAGTGGTCCGCCGGAGTCGTCGCCGTCCGTTTGGACTCTCCCGAAGAAGGCCGTGATCTCGAGGTCGTGATTGGATCGCTGGTTCCCGTCACCGTCGAAGTCACCAACCAAGGCAAATTGCCAGTCGCGTGGGTCCTCGCCGAAGACTTGATCCCTCGCGGTGCGATACAACAAGCCCGCCAGGCCGACGGCATGGCAATCGATCCACGCACCACGCCGCTCCCCATCGAAGGCGCCCGTTTGGCTGTCATGGCGTTGTTGCCCGGCCAATCCAAACGCATCGAATACTCGGTGCGTTGTCTCCGGCGAGGCTATTTCCAGATCGGTCCAACGGTTCTGGAAACCGGAGACCCCGTCGGGATGTTTCGACGTTATCGGTTGGGTGCGCGACCAATGTTCGTGACCGTCCTGCCAAAGGTCCAATTGCTATCGACCTATGAAATTGGCTCACGTCGGCCGATTGGCGAGATCAAAATCCGCGCGTCTTCGATGACCGATCCGACGCGTCTGCGAGGCATCCGGCAATGGCAGATCGGTGATCCACTTCGAAGCGTTCACTGGGCCGCGACTGCGCGAACCGGAACCTTGCACAGCAAAGTCTATGAGCCATCATCCGTCGCCGGCGCGACAATCATTCTGGACTTGCACGTCGACACCAATCCGGACCAACACGAACCACTCCGCACGGACCTGACGATAACCGCGGCAGCATCCATCGCGGCGGCACTGCATGATGCGGGCGAACCATTCGGCTTGGCCACCAATGGCCGCGACGCCGCCGACCGAATTCGCACCGAAGGTTTTCGCGGTGACCACCGGGTGCGTGATGCTTCCGTCAAAGCGGCTTCGCTCAAACAACTCAACGAACGACTGCGACCGGTTCTCGTCAACGTCGATCGTGGACCGGTGCACCTGAAAGAAATGTTCCGCACGCTGGCTCGTCTCGAGCGAACTGATGGCCTGACGCTGGCCGAATTCCTCGTCGAAACCGAATCGCAACTTTCCAGCGAAACAACCATGTTGGTGATGCTGCAACAAGCCACCGAAGCCGACATCGCCGCGCTCGTCGGACTTTCGCGTCGCGGATGGGCCATCGCGGTTGTCATCAACACGCTCGACATCGATCGCTACTCACGTATGGCAGGCCCGCTGCTCGCCGAACGCATTCACGTTAGCCACTTGCAAACCGAAGACAGCATCATGGATGTTTGCCGAGCCCAGATGGCTCGTTGATGGCTGACTTTGTCTCGATCAAAAGCACTTACAAGCAATTCAATCACCCTTTCAGAGATGACCCGTAGCGGAAATCATCAAGACTGATGGAAGTCGTGGCGAAAGATCGAAATTCCTGACGAATTTCGCTACGGTCAAGACGGCGATGCCGAAGATATTCACCGCTATCGAGCCTTCCCGCCGCTCGACGCCTTTTTTTTCATTGCATTCCTTCGCTTTGTGCGATCGCTGTATGTAGCTGATGTATTCACGAGTCAGCGAGAAAGCACACCGTCACGACTCACTGCAAATACTGGTGCACGCAGGTGATCGCCAACGCCCCATCACCTACCGCGAAAGCACACCGCTTGGTCGTCCCGCTGCGAACATCACCGCAAGCAAACACGCCCGGACTGGTTGTTTCCAGCTCACACGGCGTGCGTCCCTCGGGAAGTTTTTCGTGATGATGGATCATCGGCCCCGTCATCACAAAACCGCGGTCATCGAGCGCCACCGAATCCGGCAACCATTCCGTATGAGGCTTTGCACCGACAAAGATGAACGCGGAGGGACAATCCAACATCTCGCGTTCTTCGGTTTGGTTGTTTCGAATTTCAACACGTTCCAAGTGCTTGTCACCCGCCATCTCACAAAGCTCGGTGTGACACATCACCTCGATGTTCGACTGCTTTTCAATTCGGTCCGCAAGATAACTGGACATGCCTTTGCGAAGATCGTTCCCACGAAGTAACAAACGGACATCGGCGGCATGCTGCGACAAGAACATTGCGGCCTGGCCGGCAGAATTCCCGCCACCCACCACGACCGCGGTCGATTCCCGGCACAATCTCGCCTCCACGGATGTGGCGGAGTAATAAACGCCCATGCCTTCAAAGCGTTCGCAAGCATCCAGCGGCAACCGTTGGTACGACGCCCCGGTCGCAATCAACACGGTGCGTGTTCGAACCTTTTGGCCAGTGCAAAAGCTGACGACGTGAACACCACTGTCGTCTTGCACGATCGACGCGACCGAAACCGGCGCGGTGAACTGTGCTCCAAACTTCAAAGCCTGCAAATAGCCGCGATTGGCCAAATCCGCACCGGTCAAACCCGACGGAAACCCCATGTAATTTTCAATTCGCGAACTTTGCCCCGCTTGGCCGCCTGGCCCCATTCGATCGACGACCAATGTTTGCAAACCCTCGGATGCTCCGTAAACCGCGGCGGCCAAACCAGCCGGTCCAGCACCAACGATCAACACATCGTAGAGCTCATCGGGAATGTCTCGACAAATCCCCAAACACTCAGCGACATCGGCGAGCGATGGTTTGCAAACGACACGCTTGCCGCATCCCAAAACCGGAGTGTCCTCCTCTGTGAGGTCCCACTCTCGCAGCAACTTCTGGCCCGCGTCGGTGTCCGTGTCAAACAGCGTGTGCGGAACCTTGTTCTTGTAAAAGAACTCTTGCAAGTGCATCGTCTCTTTCGAATGACTCGATCCAGCCAGACGAATGCCCAAAAATCCAGACGATTCCAATCGCGCACGGCGGAGTTGAAACGCATCGAGCAATTTGTCGCTCAACGTTGGGATCTCACCCAGCATCCGCCGAATTCGACACGCGGTCACCTCGATCGTTTCACAGTCACCTTTGGCAACGGCACTGATCACGGCCGGACGCCCGGTGAGCAAGTCGACATCGCCGGCGAACGAATTGGCTTCGTGGAGGGCGACCTCACGAGGTTCGCCGTGCGAATGATCCAGGATGCGTACCGCACCCGATTTGACCGCGAAAAACGAATAGTCCATTTCGCCGAGATCAAACAACTGTTCGCCATCGGAAAATCGACGAACGGTTCCGATGTCTTCCAAACAAGCCAATTCTTCCTCGGTCAATCGAGGAAACGCTGCATTGTCAGACGGTTCGTGAAGCATGGATGTGATCCGTACGGATGAAGAGCCTTTGAGATTCGCCTAATAGACCAGATCTCGGCCGATAGAAATCCCCTCCGCAGAACCAGCCAACGAACTCAATTTGCGCCGCGTGGAATCGCAAACGGGCGGTCAGACGATCTGCGTCATCTCATGAATTTGGATTCCTTCCAAAGCTCCTTCAGTCGCCGCACCGAAATCTTTGAGTGGCTGACCGGCGGAGTGTTGTTGCCACAATTCTCGCGTTTCCCAGTTCTCGTAGAACATGAAATGAGCCGGATTTTCATTGTCCTGGTGCAAGTCGTAGTTGACGCAGCCTTCTTCCTTCAGCGTCGGCGGAATCAGCTTCACCAATTCACTTTTGACGAGTTCGACTTGGTCTTCTTTCGCGGTGATGTGTGCGACGATGGTCAGGTTTGCCATGAGAATTCAATGAATGGTTGAAGGGAATTTCCACCGCCGGACAATCCGCGGTGCGACAAGATAGTTTCAGCTGCCAACTTCGGCCAACTTTTTCGCGAACGCTTCGTAGGACAATGTGTTGGCGACATCCGCTGCTGTCAGTCCACCACGACGAGCTTGCCGAATGCCATACCGCATCACCCACAAACCATCGGTGACGTGCGCGTCGGTGTTGATCACGATCGGAATGCCACGTTTTTTCGCGGCCGACAAGTGAACATCGTTCAAATCCAAACGAGCGGGATTCGCGTTCAGTTCCAAGAACTTGTTGTTCTCTTTCGCCGCTTGCATCACCGCATCCATGTCCACATCGTAAGCCTCGCGGCGATTCAAAATTCGACCGGTCGGGTGAGCGATGCAATCAACATGCGGGTTTTCGATTGCCCCCAGAATTCGATCCGTGATCTGATCGCGTGGCTGTTTCTGACCATAGTGAACACTACCGAGAATCCAATCGCCCTGTTCCAAAACCTCGTCGGGCAAATCCATCCCGCCGGCCTCGAGGATGTCGCACTCGATACCTTTCAGGATCACCAAACGACCTTCGTACTGCAGACGAATCTCGTCAATGATCTCCCACTGCTTCAGCAAACGCTCCGCATCCAATCCACCGGCCATCGTGACTCGTTTGCTGTGGTCAGTGATTGCGATGTATTTCAAACCACGCTCGATCGCCGCGTCGGCCATTTCGGCAATCGTGTTCTGGCCATCCGTCGCCGACGTGTGCATGTGCAAGTCGCCCAGCACGTCATCGGTGTCGATCAGATTTGGCAAGGAGTCCGATTTGGCCCATTCGAATTCGTTTCGATCTTCACGCAACTCCGGTGCAATCCATGGCAAACCGATCGACTGGTAGACATCCTCTTCCGTCGCACCGGCAACGCGAGATTCATCGTCGAGCTTGAAAACACCGTACTCGTTGATTTTGAACCCATGATCCTTCGCGATTCGCCGCACGTGAATGTTGTGTGCTTGACTGCCCGTGAAGTACTGCAGAGCGGCGCCGAATTCCTCCGCGTCGACCAAACGCATGTCGACTTGGAATGCTTTGCCAACTCGGATCGACATCTTCGTGTCACCACGTCCGATGATGGAAACCAAGCCAGGAAAATTCGCCAAGTGATCCATCGCTGCTTCTCGGTCCGACGCGACCGCCAGCAAATCCAAATCGCCGACCGTGTCGCGACCTCTTCGATAGCTGCCCGCCCATTCCATTTGTTCGATCGCATCACACGCCTGCATGTGCCCGCCAATGTCACGCGTCAACTCGTCCGCCTTCGACCAATAGATCCGTTCCGAAGCGGCTTTCGCAATCGCCATCCCGTCCAGAATCGCGGCCTCAGTTTTTTTGGCAAACCCTTTCAAACTGGCCACTCGGCCTTCGCGACACGCGGCGGCCAAATCTTCCAGCGATTCAATACCCAACTCTTCGCGAAGCTTGCTGGCTTTTTTCGCCCCCAGCCCCGGAATTCGAGACATTTGAATGACGACTTCCGGCACCGCTTCACGGAGTTCCTCCAATTGAGGAAGCGATCCGGTTTCGAGCAGAACCTTGGTCTTTTCCGCAATTGTTTTGCCAATCCCAGGCAGTTTCGAGAGATCTCGTTCGGGATCAGCCGCCAAATTCGCGATCGGTTCATCGAGGTCGCGAATCGCACGAGCACCGTTTTGGTAGGCGCGAATACGGAATGGGTTTTCACCCCGAAACTCGAGCAGCTCAGCGAGCTCTTCGAAGACGGCGGCAACGGCGGAATTGTCCATGGGAACGATTCGAACAAAGGCTTCTCGGGCGGTCAACAGAAGCCATCATTCGACGTCGCAGACGCTTTTCTTGCAATGGTGTGGCCAGCTGATGCTCACCTTGGTTCCCGATTGCCCGTCCGATTCCATTCGCAACGATCCGGACAACGCATCGATCACCAACGACGCCACGGTCAATCCCAATCCGGCTCCGTCGCGTCGGTCTTTGCCCGTTCCTAAACACTCGAACGGTTCGCAGATCTTTTCCGCATACCGAGTGTCAAACCCAACACCGTTGTCCTGAATGGCAACCGATGTCATCTCATTCGTTTTGCTGATCGCGACGACTACCTGGAGCGGCCTTGACTCCGAGTTGAACATCAATGCATTGCGAAGCAGTTGAGTCAATGGGATCTCCATCAGATCACGCTGCACGCACGTCTTCGTGTCACCTTGCACCGTCAACGTGACGACATCACCACCAATTTTTTGCCACACGTCCGCGACCATGGTTGCGACGCTGTATTCGTCCGCTCCATATCGTTGACTGGGATCACTCGACGTCGAATGCAACAGCTCCAGACACTTCATATGCAACGTCACCATTTGGGTCAGTTGCTGCATGCGTTCGGCGGCTGTGCGAACCGTTTGCAAAGAACGACGTGCATCGTCCAAATCCAAGGGCTCCGTCAAAGCTTCGTCGACGAACCCTGAAAAGAACGCCACGTGTCGCGTCGGCGCACTCAGGTCGTGCATCAATCGTCGCAGATACTTCGTATCGATCACTGGGCCGGACGAATCCTCCGTCGACTCCGGCAGCGATTTGGCGGTCGATCCATCGGACAGGGGTTCAAGAGACATGTTTAGCACTCCGGCGAATCAAGTTTTCTTTCCAAGCTTCTGACAAACTCTGGCATCCAGCCAACCGTAGATCCGCCATCGCGTCGCGAGGTTTTGCAAACAAGATGTTGTTGGCCACATCGACGGTGAACTCAGGGTGGGGCCGCTGAATCAATTTCAACGTTTGGCCGGCCTGCACTTTCCCACTATGCAATACCCGCATGTACCATCCGGTCCGCCGCGTTGCCTGTACTCGCACCGCTAACTTAGGGAGGCCCCAACGCTGAGACAACTTCCAACACGGCTCTCGTGGCTGTGAAACTTGCAGGCGCAAACCATCAGCATTCGCAGATTGGCACTCAAAAACGTCGCCAATACAGACTTCTGATTCGAGCATTCCAGAAAGCGTCAGGTTTTCACCAAACGCACCGGAGCCCCATTTGGTCTCAGAAAATTCTTTTTCCCAAAAAGAATAATGTGACTCGCAGTAGCCCAAAACTGCCTTGTCGATTCCGCCGTGATGAACTTTGTCTGCTTGTTCATCTCCTTCGAGTCCCAGCTCAGAAGTTAGAACGGGTCCGGCCACAACATTTTTCTCAATCGCAGAAATCCAGGGTCGATCTGGATCGCCATCTTTGAGAAAAGACCGGCAAGCCCCAATTTGAACAGAAACAATTCGAAACGAATCAGTCATGGCGTAGCCCCTCTTGCACACGGCGACAATCATTGCCGGTAATCTGTCCGGCAATCCACTTTGGACGTCTTGCCCCTCGCCCAAAAGCTTGGCCCTATCCTAACGTTTGATTCCTTCCTCTTCGATCCGTCTACTGCCATGAATCTTTCTCCCGACCGTGACCCAACCCAATTGCGATCTCATCGTTGGTTCGGCCGAGACGACTTGCGTTCCTTTGGGCACCGTTCTCGATTGAAAGGAATGGGTTTCGACGACATTGACTATCGCGACCGTCCGGTCGTCGCGATTTTAAATACGTGGAGTGAGTTGAACACATGTCACTCGCATTTTCGTGATCGAGCCGATGAAGTTCGCCGCGGCATTTTGCAATCCGGTGGTTTCCCCGTCGAAGTGCCTGTGATGTCGCTGGGCGAAATGATGATGAAGCCCACAACGATGCTCTATCGCAACTTGCTCGCGATGGAAGTCGAAGAAGTTCTGCGATGCCATCCGATCGACGCTGCGGTGTTGATGGGTGGATGCGACAAAACCGTGCCTGCCATGTTGATGGGTGCGATCAGCGCCGACATCCCCAGCCTCTTCCTGCCCGCCGGTGCGATGTTGCGAGCTCGCTGGAAAGACCAAACTTTGGGCAGCGGCAGCGATGCTTGGAAGTATTGGGACCAACGACTGGCAGGCAACCTTTGCGATCGAGATTGGAACCAAGTTGAAAACTGCATCGCCGCGTCAGCCGGCACTTGCATGACGATGGGAACGGCCAGCACGATGGCCTGCGTCGCCGAAGCGATGGGTTGGACACTTCCATCCGCAGCCACCATTCCCGCCGTGATGGCCGACCATTCGCGACTCGCCGTCGCAACAGGTCGCCGCGCCGTCGACATGGCGTGGGAGCAACTCAAACCCAGCAAGTTCTTCACCTCTCGCAGCATCGACAATGGACTGACAACGTCTTTGGCGATCGGCGGCAGCACCAACGCGATTGTGCACTTGATCGCCATCGCGGGCCGACTCGGCGAAACACTCACACTTGATCGTTTCGACGAACTCTCTCGGCAAACGCCCGTTCTCGGTGACCTGCGTCCCGGCGGTCGTTTCCTCATGCAAGACTTCTTCGAAGCAGGCGGTTTGCCCGCCTTGCTGCAACGTCTTCGAGACCTCCTGAACCTGGATTGCAAAACCGTCGCGGGATCAACCCTCGGCGAACAAATCGAAGATGCCGAAGTTCACGACAACGAAGTCATCCGGACTCGCGAAAATCCGGTATCTCCGGCGGGAGGCGTCTGCTTGCTGCGTGGCAACTTGGCTCCGTCCGGCTGCGTGATCAAGTCCATCGCCGCCAGCAAAAAGTTGCTGCACCACCGCGGCAAAGCGGTCGTGTTCAACAACTACCCAGAGATGAAAGAACGAATCAACGATCCCGAATTGGACGTGGATGAAAACAGCGTCTTGATTCTTCGTTCGGCAGGTCCGCTCGGTGCCCCCGGTTTTCCTGAATGGGGAATGTTGCCGATTCCAAAGAAGCTTTTGCAATCCGGTGTCACGGACATGGTCCGCATGAGCGACGCGCGGATGAGCGGGACCAGCTACGGAACCTGCGTGCTGCACATCGCTCCGGAAAGCGCCGCGGGCGGACCATTGTCTCTGGTCGAAACGGGTGACGAGATCGAAATCAATGTGCCGGAGCGTTCGATCCACTGGCACATCGACGATGACGAATTGGCTCGTCGCAAAGCGAACCAACCCGATGCCGCCCCCGAACCCGCTCGCGGTTACATGAAGCTCTACGCGAAACATGTCACGCAAGCCGACCAAGGATGCGACTTCGATTTCCTCGCCGGTCGTTCGCCGGGCGAAGAACCCGCCATCCATTGATCGAGTGCGACTACAGCGAAGGGACCGACATCCCCGATCCGCCACCGGATCGAGTCATCGGCATTCGTGGCACGCCAACCCGCGGTGTGGGCTTGGGGATCGATCGAGCTTGCACTTCAATTCCAAACGGCTTCTCCAATTCCCAATTGGCAAGATCAGCCCATGGCGTGCCACGATGTTGATCGGCACATTCGTTCAACATCTGAGTCGCCTGCTCAGCCAACGCCGCGCCTCGCGATGTGCTCATTCGATACGAAGGCATGAAGTTCACCATGTTCGTATCAGGCTGAACAAATTCGCTCGCCGATTCACACGCCGCAATGTATTCGTGATACCGAGCCATCGCCGCCAACGTTCTTCCCCGAGCCAAAACGAACGCGGCTCGCCAACGCTCGGTGTCCTCCCCACGAAGCAGCTCTTGCCAATTGTGCGTTTTAGATTCCGACAACAAAGCATCAAGCGACTCCAGCGCGTCTTCGCTTTTCGAACGTTCCCTTTTCAACCGGTTGCCAAATTGAGTTCGGAAAGCGGACGGCGTCAGATACCTCGCGGTGAACTGCATTGGATTGATCGCAGACCGCTGGCCCATGAACAACATCCGAGGAGCGGCGAATCGCTCTTTCTCTCGCATCGTCAAATCCGCGGCCTGCACCACAAACGACCGCAGCAAGCTATCGCGAGCCGACATACGAACATCCGTTTCGGAACGATAACTCGGCATATACTGCCGCAGCTTTTCAACGTCGTACTGATCCGACACGCCGTCGTCGTAGAGTGTGAAAGTCCCTCCGGTTTGCAACGCCAACCGCGTCAGTCCATAGGGACCGAACCCTGACAACACGCGTTCGCGATAGGCGGTTCCATACGACGGCAAAGCCGCCACGGGTTGAACCTTCACCAATTGCAACTCAACGTCCGCCTCATGCCAGTACGGCAAAAAGATTCGTTGCGGCACCGCTGACTCGGGACCTCGATCAACCGTCAGAAAGAACTCCCCACCGCCTCGCTTGTCAGATGTCCATTGCTGCAATCCCTTTTGCATTCCCATCACCGCGGTCGGTCCCAGAACATGCACCACCGCTTTGGCTTCGCGACAATTCGCGATGGTGTACTCCAGCTTTTGAACATCGTCGCCGGACTCATCCGTCAGCAACACCACCATCAATCGTTCTTTGCGTTTCGCCTTGTAACGATAGTGATTCAGCACATTGTCGACCGCGGTCATCGTGTTCTCGATGCCGCTCGAATCTACGGGAACTCGCGTCATGGCATCAATCGCATTGACACCGACCAGCGACGGAGGCGAAACCTCTTTGATCCCTCTACCAAACGCAACGACGCTGCTGAACAATCGATGTCGCTCGATCCCATCCGACGTGTCTGGACGAGACAACGCGCCGATCTCGACATAGAACTCCCGAATTCTTCGGGCCATCCGATCGCGGTTGAGCTGCAAGCTGATTGAAGCATCTAGCAACCAAACCACCAACGTGTCGCCTTGCTTCAGCTCACCGCGAATCGCGTTTTCGATGGATTGGGTCGCCGATTCAATGCCATCGGCCGAACCGATTTGCTGCGTCGTTGAGACCATTCTTTCAGCCGGCGAGCCACCAGTTTCCGCCATCATCTTTCGAATCGACGCCAATCGGGTCTCCGGCGTCGATTGCAACATCTCCAACGAAGAGTCCTGCAAACCTTCCAAGGCCGGCATCAACTCAGGCAGGTCGACTTCCGTCAACTCCGACGTCGATGATGTATCTACCGGCTCCTCTTCAAATTCCAAATCACCCAAATCTGGCATTTCGAGCGACGCGATCGGCATCAAAGAGAACGCCGCGTCCTGCTCACCCAAATCCGCGAAACTCGCGGTGATCAATTGTCCCTCGCGATCCATCCAGTCGGGAAAGACCCATAGGCCCATCACCAGCAACGCGGCGGTATGAAAGATCATCGATACCAACCAAGGATGATCTTTCAGGTGCAAACGAATCTCTGCCAACGTGTCACGCATCAGTCGAGCGCCCTAAGGGGGAATTGTTCGCTAGGAACGTGTTGTTGTTTCGCGATCGCTTCAATCTTGGACATCACATCGGGATGCGATTCACTCACATCGGTCGACTCGGCCAAATCCTTCGACAAGTCATACAGAGCAAACGCGGGCGGTTCGGTCTGCCCTTTCTTCAGTCGCTTGGAAAGGTCTTTGCGGATCGCTTTCCACTTGCCCATTCGGACCGCTTGCTGACCGCTGTAACCAGGAAATTCCCAATACAGGAATTCATGGTCCGCCTGCGCGGCGTCGTCACCATGAAGCAATGGCAGGAACGAAATGCCATCCGTCTCGTTCGCATCCACGTCTACACCAGCGGCGTCTGTGATTGTCGGCAAGAAATCCCACCACGCGCCGATCCAATCTGAAGTTCGACCGGCTGGCACCACGCCAGTTTGGCGAGCAATCATGGGCACGCGAATTCCGCCTTCATCGAGTTGCCCCTTCAACCCCTTCATGCCCGACGCGGAATCAAAGTAGTCGCTGTCCGATCCACCCAAGCGGTCATAGGTGGGACCGTTGTCCGAGGTGAACAGAATCAACGTGTTCTCGCCCAATCCCATCGAATCAATCAGGTCCACGATTTGGCCCACGCCTTCGTCCATGCGAGTCACCATCGCGGCATAGCCCGCACGTGGTCGTGGGTGTTTCAAATAGCCGTGATGTTCATAGTCGGCCTCTTCGATCACACCTTCGTAGGCATCGACCTCTTTTTCAGGAACTTGAATCGAAAGGTGTGGCACCGCGAACGGAAGGTAAGCGAAGAACGGCTGAGTTTTGTCTTCGGCGACGCTTTGGCGAATGAACTCACACGCTTCTTTGACAAACTGATCCTGCGAATAGGTCTCTCCATGCAACGTGCGATCGTTGCCGGGCTGAACCTCTTTGACTCGGTTGCGCCACAAAAATTTCGGGTAGTGATTGTGAGCGTGGCGTTGGCAGTTGAAACCGTAGAACAGATCAAAGCCTTGCTCGTTGGGATCGCCCGTGGTTCCAAAGTGCCCCAGTCCCCATTTGCCGAACGCGCCCGTTCGATAGCCCACCGACTTCAAGTATTCCGCGATTGTGACTTCGTCGACAGGAAGCGGGTACTGGCCGGGAAATTCTAGCTTCAGTTCCTCTCGAACCGCCGGATCAATCTTGGGATCACCGTTGTTGCGAACATAGGCGTGACCGGGATGCTTGCCCGTCATCAAACAACAACGACTCGGTGCGCACACCGCGTTGCCGGAATAGAAGTTCGTCAGCTTGATCCCTTCCGCGGCCAACTGATCCAACCGTGGCGTCCGAATCTTGGTTTGCCCATAGCACCCCAGTTCGCTGTAGCCCAAATCATCCGCAACGATCAACACAATATTGGGACGCGACGCGGTGGCTTTCTTCGCAACCGACTCTTCGGCCGAGACCCTGGTCGAAAACAAGTTGGATACGCCCGCGACGCAGGCGAGCAGCAAGGTCCAACGGACCAAAATTTGAGAGGGCATCGAGACGGCTTGGTTCATGTTGTACTTCAAGTTGTAAAAAAGACTCGTGGCTCATATTCACGTCGCCAAAGCGGCGGCGACGCCTTCCCGCCTGCACCCCAGTGTCACTGTTTGAAATTCGCCAGTCAAATCACGGGTCGATCTCGCAAGCGATTTCATCTGGACATCCCCGCAATTCATCCCGAACGGGACTTCCATCACCGTTGGGGATTTCGATTTCAACGGGCGGCCGGCTCTTCTTCGGGAAGCTTCCATTCTCGAGGCGGCCAGACTTCTGGATCGGGTAGTTGAGATTCCACGGCGGGGCCGACCAGCGAGGGGTATCGTTGCAACGCCTGATCCAGCCGACTTCGCACTTTCTTTTCAGCCAGTTCCACCGGAGTGGTTTCATTCGGGTCGTTCTTCAAATCAAACAACTCACCCGCTTTCAACTTCCAACGGTCCGAGACCACCGTTTCTCCATCGAGCAAAATCGTTCGCTCCGGCGGGGCAGCTTTTCCTGACAGGAACGGCAACAGATTCACGCCGTCGGTCCGCTCGGGCGGTTGTCCACCGGCGGCGGCCACCATGGTTGGCAACAAATCAACATAGCTGGCCACGGACTCATAGGTGACGCCCGCCGGAAATTCGCCAGGCCAACGCATCATCGCCACGACGCGAACGCCGCCCTCCCAAGTCGTGAACTTGTTCCCGCGAAGAGGTTCATTGCTCCCACCGTGTTTGGGATCCGCTCCGTTGTCACTGTGAAAGACGACCAACGTGTTTTCTCTCATCCCGTTCCGATCGATCGCGTCCAAGATTCGGCCGATCTGTCGATCCATCGCAGTCGTCATCGCCGCGAACGTTTGACGAATCGAATTGCCCTTCCCACGCTTGCCATAGTCCGACGCATTTTCGCGTTTGGCAATCTTGCGATCCGTGTTCGGTGCGAGCTTGCCGGTGGGATCAAATCCGTAATCGTCCAAATCTGACCGCAAGGCTTGAAGCGGCGAGTGCGGAGCGTTGAAGGCAACGTAGGCATACAGCGGTTGCTGCCCAGCATGTCGATCGATGAACTCAACAACGGCGTTGCCCACCAATTCGGTCGAGTAACCTTCTTCGTGCACACTGTCGTGATTGCGATGCCAATCCAATTGGCCGAAACGCTCTCGACTGAAGTAGTCGATCGCTCCGTTGTAATGCCCATAAAACTCCGTCATCCCATGACGCAATGGATGAAACAAAGTCGACGCCAGCCCCAAGTGCCACTTGCCAAACATCGCCCGATGATCGTAGCCCAGCTTCGCCAAATGTTCCGGTATCGTTTCGAGCTCCGACGGCAGACCGTGCTTCTTGGTCGGCGAAACCACACCACCCCAGATGCCAAAACGAAACGGGTACAAACCGGTCAGCACTCCCGCACGAGTCGGCGAGCAAATGGGGGTCACATAAAACCGATCGAGCACCACCGACTCACGAGCCAGCCGATCGATGTTGGGCGTGCGAATGTCACTGCCATGAAAACCAACATCATTCCACCCCAAGTCATCCGCAATGATATGCACGATGTGCGGAGGTTGGCTACCGCCATTGGTCTCTGCCGAAACCTTCGAACCAGCCCCCAAAAAGCATCCAAGGATTGCGACGGAATATCCGATTCGCAAACCAAACGCCCACTTGCTGAAGCGAACACGAAGTCGTTTCACCATATTCATCCTCTCTCCAACCATGCCCAAGCACATTCCGCCGCCCCGCCGCCAATCCTCGTTCACAGCACTATAGCAACGTGAAGTGTCCCAGGCTTGCGCGTCCGCCAAAGCCAATTCACCCTGCTGGCAGGAGGGTCGAGCGAAGCGAGGGGAGGTCGAACGGTGACACGCCAAACCAGCCACCAACTCAGTCGAACATCAATTCCACTGAGTCCAGCACGGGTTTCGAATCGTTCTCGGTGGTGTCTTCGATCTTGATCTCAAATTGGTAGCCGAACCCTTCGGGCAACCTGGACAGATCCAGCTCAGCAGGTGTTCGCGAGACTTGTTTGGCGAAGCCGGGCACGTGGTCGTAGCTTTCTTTGATGGTGGTCCACTCGGTCCACTGATCAATCGACTGATCTTGGTCGACATCCACGCCGACTCGAATTTGCACTCCGTCCACCCAAGGCCCATCGCTGACAAAGTCCATTGCCTGCTGCGTCGCGAGATAGAACTTGCCCTCGGCAAACATGATGTCCGGATCAGGATGGCCCTTGCCAATGTTGCCGCACCAAGTGAACGGTTCATCGATGCTTTTGGAAGTGAACCAACCGACGCTCATCGACTTGCTGTCCGCTGGATCGTAGTCGCAGAACAAGTAGTACTGGCCGCCGATCGAGATCGCTGCCCAGTCGCCGTACGCGTTCTGTTCTGGCTTGTGAATTTCATACTTCGCGACGTTGGTTTTGAATCGCTCGGGGTTTTCCTTCAACCAGTGCGGGTGCTTGAACGTTCCGATCTCACCGGTTGGCTTGGTGCGTTCATCGATCGGTGGTGACAGCGCTTTGAAATCCTGCAGACCATCGGGACTGACCGCGTGCACAGCCAAAGGCGAATCCCACGCATGCGTCTGCGCGTTGATGGGACTCCAATCTTCCAAGATCAAATGAAACTGACCGTCCAAGTCACGGATGATGGCACAATCCGATCCGTGCGTTGGGTCGTCGTAGGCCATGCCCTTGTTCTCGCCCGGCACGCCGTCGAATAGATCGTCATCCACGTAAACATGCGGGTCTTGGTCGTTGGGGAAATCGTAGTAAAAGTACGCCTTGCCGTCCGCGAATTCTGCGGTGGTCATCCACTTGGCAAAACTTTCCGTGATCGGGCCATGGTGCACCCAATGGACCATGTCACGACTCTGCCAAGCGTGATAGCCACCGAGGCGTTTCTTCTTGCCGCCGGGTGCGTCGTATTGATTGGCAAACGGAGTCGTCATCAGCGGCATCTCAAATCCGTCCAGCGTTGCAGGCTCCGGTTGAAACGGAGCTTGTTTGGATCGGTCTTTGCGGTTTCGGCCATTTCCATATCGACCAAACATCCAGTAGTTGTCTGGTCCGAGACTCAACATCACCGGCGCGTCACCCAGATTGACTGGTCCTAGGTTTCCCGCTGGTTCCCAGTTCAACCAATCGGCCGACTGAGTCACGACGATGGACTTGGCCGACCGCTTCGTCGGAAACGTTTTCAGTTCACTCTTCAAAGTCGCGAGCTTGGCCGTCGGAACAGCTTGGCCATCCTTCAGCTTGAGTTCAGAACTTGATTCCAAGCCCGACGTCCACTCTTCCTGCGTTTCAATCCGCCAGGTCTCATCGGACACTGCGAGATTCGGACAACAGACCATGCCAAGCAGCAATGCGGTCAAGGAGGCGTTCAACGATCGTCGTGATTTCATGGTGTGTCCTTTGCGTTGTCGGTATGGGTGATTGGTTTCAGTTCATTGTCGATGCCAAGATCCGTCACCGGACCAAGGCTGCTGACGTGATTGCCGCTCGACAATTCCGCCAACACAATGGGGTGCTGTGTCTCGTTGGTGAGCGTGATGTCAGAGGCTCGATAGGTCTTCGGAGCGTGTTTTTCAAAGAGCGTCTCATGCCCCTTTGGCACATCTGGAAAGTCAACGCTCAAGAAATCAAACCTCAAAGCGTAGCCAACGATGATCGGACGCAGCGTTTCTTCCGCAGGCGAGCGTTGCCACAGCCGGATGTCATGCCCCTTGCCCTTGATCGCCGCCAAAGGGTGATCACCGAGTGAATGAGGAGCAGGCAGCACCTCCAGATCAATTTGCTGACTCGAG
>TARA_R110002072_G_scaffold43340_16_pt1 | contig 30299 bp, 29 predicted proteins | sample TARA_R110002072 | Tara Oceans TARA_R110002072 (sample SAMEA4397118) | marine metagenome | biome: Polar Biome; feature: [SRF] surface water layer (ENVO:00010504); material: water (ENVO:00002006), including particulate matter (ENVO:01000060) such as... | depth 5 m
AAGTAATTTCACAGCACTGCTGCCAAACAACCCGCTGAAAGCAATTTCAGCGGGTTTTCTTGTTATTGTGCAGGCTATTCGAAGCCGAACTCTTTAGTCGGAGTCAGCAGTGTGCTGGTTTAGTCTAACGTATTGTAGTTTCTGAAGCAGGAATGCCGATCGGAAAAATCGACAGAGATACTGTGTCGGCTGCGGTACCAGTCCTTTACAGCGCGTCCGCCACTGTCGAGAAAGCCGGGCAGGGAAGTGAGGCATGCCGTTCGCATGCCGGCACACAGGTACTGCGCTCTTGTGCCATCGTGTGCATAGCTGATTTCGGCGGCGTCATTACCATCGAGCATTAGTGGCGCCATCAACTGTTCTACAAAATCGAAGGGCAAGTGCGGCATGTCACAACTCACCACAACCAACAACTCCGTCTGTATACAGGTCAACGCCGCTTCCATTCCGGCCAGCGGCCCCTGGAAGTCGCGACGCGTATCCTGCACTATGTTGGCGCAGTACGCCTTATATCGTTCGAAATTGCGATTACAACTGATGAGTATGTCGTCCACCTGAGGGTCAAGCGCATCGATGACGTGTGCAACAAGCGGTTTTCCCCGCCAGGGAAGGAGCCCTTTGTCCCTGTGTCCGACACGTCGACCTGCCCCACCTGCCAGAATCAGAGCTGTAATCTTCTTTGTTGCTGTCATGCCAGGTGCACTTGTCGGTTTTTTATCTGCGGGTAGTGCTAGCTTGGAGCTTGCTGTGTGATAATCGCTGCCGGTAACCGTAACAGGTTGGTACTGCAAAGGGTATAGGGTCCCACAATGGTGTCGAAAGTCTTATGACCGGTGTACTGGCGATTGAAACAGCGACCGATGCCTGCTCTGTTGCGATTTTACGAGCAGGCGTCTATAGCGAGCGTCACACGGTAGCGCCGCGTCAACACAGCAGATTGCTTTTCACCATGCTGGACGAAGTTTTGTCCGGCGGCAGTCTCGCGGACAATGACATTGAACTCATTGCCTACGGGTGCGGCCCTGGATCTTTCACCGGCCTGCGTATAGCCGCCAGTGCTGTGCAGGGGCTGGCTTACAGCTGTAATCTGCCTGTCGTAGCGGTGTCTACACTGGCAGTGATGGCGCAGACGGCGTTAAGGCAGGGTGTGGTAACGGTAGCAGATGTTGCTCTGTGTACACTCGATGCCCGCATCAATGAGGTCTACAGTGCCGTGTTTGTTTTTGAAAACGACAGGGCTGTGTTGATCGATGGGCCCTGGGCATGCGCTCCCGGTCAACTTGCACCAGCGGGGAGCGAGCCGTTGTGTGTGGTCGGCAGTGGCGGCCATTTCCGTGAACTGTATATGCCCGCATTGCAAACACGCATTCAGAAGGTGATTCCTGATTTATTACCAGAGGCCCGGGATATTATTCCGCTTTCAGTCGACAAATATCGACGCGGAGAAATTCTGGCGCCACGCGATGTCCAACCGGTCTATGTGCGCGATGAAATTTCCTGGAAGAAACTGGCAGATCAGGGGAGGCCAGTATGATCGATTGGTATCAGGCAATTGTGCTGGCGCTGGTACAGGGTCTCACTGAGTTCCTGCCCGTTTCAAGTTCCGCTCACCTACTGCTTCCGTCACTGTTGTTGGGGTGGGTGGATCAGGGGTTGGCATTTGATGTCGCTGTGCACGTGGGTACTTTGTCGGCGGTGCTGCTGTACTATCGCGCCGATTTAGTGCGCATGGCCGGCCGCTGGCTGCACTCACTGGTTGGAGCACCCGCTAGTGACGATAGCCGCATGGTCTGGTATCTCGGATTAGCCACTGTGCCGGCGGGCTTGGCCGGTTTGTATGGTGGAGATTTTATCGAGGACAATCTTCGCACCCTGCCTGTAATCGCCACCACTACGCTGGTTTTTGGCGTATTACTGGGTATTGCGGATAGGCGTGTTCGCCGCGGTGTGTCAGAGCGACCGCTGGGACTGGCCGTTGCCTTGATTGTCGGAGTTTCCCAGGCGCTGGCGCTGGTACCGGGTGTTTCCCGCTCAGGTATCACCATGACGGCCGCACTGTTTTTGGGCATGGGGCGCCAGGCATCAGCGAGATTCTCGTTTTTGCTGTCTATCCCCATCATTGCAAGTGCGGGCCTGTTGAAGGTGCTGGAACTGATTTCCACAGAGGCCTCTGTCGACTGGTTCATCATGGGTTTGGGCGTTGTGGTGTCGGGCGTTTCGGCGTACCTGTGTATCGCCGCCTTTATACGGTTGCTGGATAGGGTGGGCTTTATGCCCTTTGTGTACTATCGCATCGGCCTGGCGGCGCTCTTGTACCTAATCTGGCTGTTATAAGCAGCTACATCTTTTACAGGTCATGACTATGAAGCAGGAAGAATTTAACCGACAGCTATGCAATTTTTTGTCTGTGGCTACCACGCCATTTCACGCGGTCGCGGAAATGGTGAGTCAACTGACGGCAGCCGGTTTTACGCGGCTCACCGACGACTCGCAATGGCATATTGAATCTGGCAGTCGGTACTTTCTGACCCGCAACAACAGTTCGATAGTGGCGTTTGTCGCCGGTACCGAGCGGCCGCCCGCATCCGGGCTGCGTATGGTGGGTGCACATACTGACAGCCCGTGCCTCATGGTAAAACCCACGCCGGAGATAGAGGCACAGGGCTTGTTTCAACTGGGCGTACAGGTCTATGGCGGCGCGTTGTTGAACCCCTGGTTTGATCGTGATTTGTCACTGGCTGGCAGGGTGAGTTACCAGTCGCAGGATGGCAGGCTTCGTGTCGCACTGGTGGACTTTCGCGAGGCGATTGCGACGATTCCCAGTCTCGCAATTCATCTCGACAGGGAGGCGAACAAAAACCGTGAGGTCAATCCACAGACGGCGATCGTACCGGTTTTGAGCCAGCTCAGAGCAGGGGAGAAAGCCGATTTTCGCGCGCTGTTAATGGCGCGCCTGTTACAGGAACACCCGCATTGCGAGGCGGCACACATCCTGGATTATGAACTGTCTTTCTACGATACGCAGGCGGCCTCGTTGGTCGGGTTGCATCGTGAGTTTATCGCATCGGCGCGGCTGGACAATCTACTCAGTTGCTTTACCGGCCTGCAGGCTCTGTTGCATAGCGAGGGTGCGGTGAGCAGCCTGCTTGTTTGCAATGATCACGAGGAGGTAGGCAGCGTGTCGACGTCCGGGGCACACGGGCCACTGCTGATGTCAGTGCTCAACCGGCTGGCGGGAAGCCATGCTGACTTTGCTGCCCTGGCGGACCACTCCATGATGATCTCGGTCGATAACGCCCATGCGATTCATCCCAATTTTGCCGATCGCCATGATGAGAATCACGGCCCGCAACTGAACGGTGGTCCGGTGATAAAGGTAAATGCCAGCCAGCGCTACGCAACGAGCAGTGAAACCAGTGGATTGTTCCGTTTGCTGGCAGCACAGGAGGAGGTGCCGGTGCAGTCTTTTGTGGTACGCAATGATATGGGCTGCGGCAGCACCATCGGTCCGATCACCGCCGGGGCTACCGGTATCCGCACCCTGGATATTGGGGTGCCAACGCTGGGGATGCACTCCATTCGGGAACTGGCAGGTGCGCGAGATGCCGCCGATCTTTGTCGCGTTCTGCAGCGTTACTATAATTATGCCGGTCCGCTCTCTGCGACGTAGGGTCTGGTCGTGAAAGTGCTGTTGTTGTCCGCATACGCTGCGTACAGCCATGTACAGTGGCAGAACGCATTGCAAACGATGTTCCCAAAATGGCAGTGGCGGATCCTGACACTACCGCCTCGGTATTTCAGTTGGCGTGTGCGGGGCAATGCGCTGTACTGGTCCATGGCTGAGAGGGAGACGCTGGAGTCTCACTACGACCTGTTGATTGCGACCTCCATGACGGATCTGGCAACACTGAGAGGGCTTGTGCCGGCGCTCTCGGCGGTACCGACAGTGCTCTATTTTCACGAGAATCAGTTTGCTTACCCGCAGGCGTCCGGCCAGAACAGTCTGGTTGAAGCGCAGATGACAAGTATCTACTCTGCACTTGCGGCAGATCGTATTGTATTCAACTCCCACTATAACCATGATTCCTTTATGGCCGGGTGTGAGGCGCTGCTGCACAAGTTGCCCGACTATGTGCCGCCTGCCGTCGGCTCCGTATTGCGCGAGAGAGCCTCGGTGCTTGCCGTGCCATTTGATAACAGCAGTGTTCAGGCAGTTGCGCCCCGGTGGCCGCCTGCTCGCCGCAAGGCATCAGGCCGGCCGCTGCGATTGCTGTGGGTCGGCCGTTTCGAGCACGATAAGGGTGGCGACGGTCTGCTGCGCATTCTGCAACAACTGGAGACGCGGAAACTGGAGTACGAACTGGCCGTCACCGGTCAGCAGTTCCGGCAGTCGCCACCGGTATTCGACGAGATTCGAGACTCCTTTGCCGAGCGTCTTGTGCATTTTGGGTTTCTGGAGAACCCGCTGCACTATCAGGCATTGCTGCAGGCATCGGATGTTGTGCTGTCGACCGCTCAACATGAGTTCCAGGGGCTGGCCGTGATGGAGGCGGTGGCCCACGGTTGCATACCGGTCGTGCCCCGTCGGCTTGTTTACCCGGAGATATATCCAGCACAGTGCTGCTACGATTCGTGTCCGTATAATCCAGAGCGCGAGGCGGGCTCAGCCGCGGCCCTGATTATTAAGGCAGCTGAAAATCGGGTCGCCAGCAATGCGGCTCAAATAGCAGTGGCCGCCTACGGTATGCGTGCGCTGGCGCCGCGTTACCATCATCTCTTTCGCTGCACCGCGGCTCCAGGATAGCCAGCGGAGATGAATCCCAGTATCATTACGGCCTTTTGTGGACGTGTAATCTCCCATGGCCAGGCAGCGCATACTCACCGGTATTACCACTACGGGTACCCCACATCTGGGCAATTATGTGGGTGCCATTCGTCCCGCGATTGCAGCCTCTGAGGATGAATCCAAAGAGTCGTTCTTCTTTCTCGCGGACTATCACGCGCTAATAAAATGTAGCGATCCCCAGGTGATCCGCGAGTCCAGTAAACAGATTGCCGCCACCTGGCTGGCGCTGGGCTTGAACACCGAGAAAGCGGTTTTCTACCGCCAGTCCGATATTCACGAAATTCCTGAATTGACCTGGGTGCTCTGTTGCAATGCCGCCAAGGGTTTGATGAATCGTGCGCACGCCTACAAAGCGGCGGTGCAGGCGAACGAAGAGGTGGGAGAGGATGCAGATTTCGCAGTAACCATGGGCCTGTTCAGTTATCCAGTGTTAATGGCAGCGGATATTTTGATGTTCAACGCCCACAAGATTCCTGTTGGCAGGGATCAGATCCAGCACGTGGAGATGGCGCGCGACATCGCACAGCGGTTCAATCACAACTTCACGGAAATTTTCACACTGCCCGAGGCTGTGGTTGGGGAGGATGTTGCGACCCTGCAGGGCACTGACGGCCGCAAGATGAGCAAAAGCTATAACAACACCATTCCGTTGTTTTTGCCGGAAAAGGCGTTGCGTAAAGCCATCAACAAGATCAAGACCAATTTGCAGGAGCCCGGAGAGCCGAAAGACCCTGACAACTCGACGGTATTTCAGGTGTGGGCAGCGTTTGCTTCGGCGGATGAGACGGCGCGTATGCGACAGGAGTTCGACAATGGAATCGCCTGGGGTGAAGCCAAGAAGCAATTATTTGAATTGATCAACAATGAACTGTCACAGGCGCGTGATGCATACATGCGTTTGATGGATGATCCAGGGTATATCGAGAGTGTGCTTCAGCAGGGCGCCGCACGAGCCAGGGAGCACAGTTCCCGATTGATGGAACGGGTTCGCGCTGCTGTGGGTATAGGCCCCATGCGTTAGTGTGCAACCCGCGGCCCCGCCAATGCCCGTCAATACCCATCTAAACATTCGATAAGCGCAGTTCACGGGTGGTGCGGCAGGAACTGCTGAAGACAGTTATGCAAGAATTATCAATGCCCGATTTCGGGGCACCTCAGGCCGCTCTGGCGTAGAATCGTTCGTGACCTGATTCACAAATCCCTATAGATTGTTGCTATAACCTCACTATAAGTGTAGCAAAAACTTCTTTTTCAATTGCTAGTATGTCATTGTCATTACCGAAGACGAGCCGTGACTGTTGGTGTACAGAACGAATGTCACCTTGGTTATTTGGCGTCACTGACCGTCAGGCTCTAGGACCAGGAGGCCTCTACAATAATGAATCGCGCAGTTCAGGACCATGAAATTCTTTCGGCGGTATTCGCCAAAATGGATGTGCCCGCGATGACAGTTGCGGCGGGCGTGTTGTGCTCACTGCTGCTGTTTATGGCGACTGCAACCCTGTTATTGCAGACCGTCCCGGAAGGCTATCCCGTGGGCCCGCATCTCGCTGCCCTCGGGGATTATCTGCCCGGCTACGAGGTCACTTGGCGCGGCGCGTTTATCGGGGCACTGTATGGATTCCTTCTCGGTGCCATCGGCGGATTTTTCGTCGCCGTCTACTGGAACCTGACGCATTATGTTGCTCTTGGGGTGATGCTGATCAGCTCTGCGGAACTGGCAGATTGAGGCTCCAGAACAAATGGGAAACTACCAGAATATGCAGGCTGCCAACCAGAATACTCACAGTGTGAACCTGACATTGCTGCATGCTGCGATCAGGTTCAATGCGCTGATGCTCGGTTTTACCGCAGGAACACTGGCAGCGGTCGTTATCTATTTTGCCACCCAGGTTTCCCTGGCCAAGTGGGGAGATTACTCAGGCAATTATCTCGGCCTGCTGGCGATTTTCTTCCCCGGATATTCCGTGTCGAGCAGCGGGGCGTGGGTCGGTGCTTTTTGGGCTTTTGTGTATGCCGGTACGTTCAGTGCCCTGAGCTATCGTTTGTACGGTCGTGTGCTCGGCACTCGAATTTCCGATATCTTGCTGAGCACGACTCCGTCCGAGAATCCGGTGCTCAAACCGTCGGTGCTGCGTTTGCACGGCGTCAGCCTGGGTGCTGCGATAGGTACCATGTCTGCTCTGTGTCTGTTCTTTTCGACGACATGGCTGGTGGTGCGCGGAACGGCAGACGAAAGTGTACACGCGGCCTTGTTTTCAAATTATATACCGGGCTATAGCGTCAGCATTCCCGGAGCTTTGTTAGGCGCAGTGGAACTGTTTGTAATGGTATTCGTCGCCTGTCTGGTATTGGCGGGAGTCTATAACAAAATCGTGGAATCAAGACATCAATAGTATCAATGACATGACTAGTTTAAATAACAAAGAACATGTAGTAATACTTGGAGCGGGTCCAGCTGGCCTTGCTACCGGCCATGAATTGAGTGTTAGTGGCGTCAAGGTTTCAGTGATTGACCGCAACAATTTCGTCGGTGGGCTCTGCAATACCAATGTACATAAAGGCTACAAATTCGACCTGGGCGGACATCGCTGGTTTACCAAAAATGAAGACCTGAATAACTGGTTTCGCCGGCTCATGGGTAGCGAAGTGGTCTGGGTGGAGCGAATCAGCAGGATCTACTACGATGGCGGCTATTACAGTTACCCGATCAGTATTCTCAATGTCATCAAAAACACTGGGCTTGTCACTATTGCATATGCAGGTGTGACATACCTGCTGTCAGCGTTGCAGTATTCGGTATTCAATAAGCCTATCAGGAATATGAAGGATGCCTATGTGGCACAGTTTGGCGGCAAGTTATACGACATGTTCTTCCGTCGCTATAGTGAAAAAGTATGGGGTCTTCCCTGTGAAAAACTGTCTTCCGATTGGGTGTCACAGCGCAGCGCAGGTTTATCTATCTGGACTGTCATCCAGGAGTCCTTGTTAAAGACAAAATCCGACAACGAAAGTCTCATTGAAGAGTTTATGTATCCTCGCGACGGTTACGTGAGAATTCCGGAGCGTATGGCTGAGGACATCGTCGCCAAACATGGTGAAGAGGCAATCAAGCTCGATTCAACGGTTACCAGAATCAAATACCATGGCCCGAATGATTTTGAGGTTGTCTATAGTGATACCAATGGTGTGGAAACGTCGATACCGGCAACCACGGTGGTGTCGACCATCCCGCTGGGAGTGCTTCCCCGTATAATGGAGCCAGCGTGTGACCAGTCGGTAATCGATGCGGCCAAAGGGCTGACCTTCAGGGCGCTTGTGACAGTGAATATCATTCTGAAAAAAGAGCGCGTATCAATCGATACATGGCTCTATATACAGGATGAAGACATTATTTTCGGCCGTTTGCATGAGCCCAAGAACTGGAGCAAAGCGATGGTGCCGGATCAGTCCACTACCTCACTTGTGCTGGAGTGTTTTTGTACTAAAGATGATCATATATGGAGCATGAGTGACGAGGAGATCGGCCAGCGTTGCATTGAAGACCTGGAGAAAAAGCTCAAGTTTATCGATAGCTCCGAGGTAATTGACTTTGCCTGCGTGCGGACGCTGCAAGCCTACCCGGTATACGATCTTGAGTACGCCGACAAAATTGCGGTAATCCACGATTTCCTGTCCGGCTTTGAAGGCCTCCATATCGTCGGGCGAGGCGGTACCCACCGCTACAATAATGCTGATCACTCTATCGAAATGGGGCTGTTGCTGGGACGAAAGATTCTCGGCTACGAAGTGGATCACATGGAGGTCAATACAGAGCCGGAATACCATGAGATCAAGACGTCTCGCGAACTGAAACGTGATTATTACGTGGTAGAGGAAGAGTGTAACTGAAATCCGACGGGCACGGCGAGTTTGTACCGGGCCGCTGGCTGATAGGGCAGATGACAGCATGGATGTACCCACCAGGGATTGAACGCTTGTGTACAGATCTATGAATGAAATCGACGCGATGGTGGCCAGTTCATCACAAATGACGCGCAGTGCGCTGAGCATCAGCGTGATCATGCCGGTCTATAATGGCGCCGAGTTTATCCGCAAGAGTTTGCCGCCATTGCTCGCTATGGAACAGCGCGGTGAGATACTGGAAGTCATTGTTATCGACGATGGCTCCACCGATCACAGCAGGCAAATCGCCCAGGAACTGGGTGCAATCGTGATGTCGTCAAGTGGCCGCCTCGGCCCCGGCGGTGCGAGGAACGAGGCCGCCGAGACGGCGCAGGGAGAGTTTCTCTGGTTCGTCGATGCCGATGTCGTTGTCCATGACAACGCGGCAGAGGCCCTCGCGCGTGGGTTTGCCAACGATGAAATCGTTGCGGTCTTCGGCTCGTATGACAGCGATCCTCCTGCAAAAAACTTCTTCTCCCGTTACAAGAATCTGGTACACCACTACTATCACCAGCGTGCCTGCGATGAGGCGCAGACTTTTTGGTCGGGATGCGGAGCTATCAGGCGGGCTACTTTTCTCGCTTCCGGGGGCTTTGACGTCGAGCGCTACAAGTATCCGTCCATCGAGGATATCGAACTGGGTCACCGCCTGGTAGCCGCCGGTGGCAGAGTGCGGTTGCTGCGCGATGTACAGTGCACACACCTCAAGGTCTGGCGTTTTGGAAATCTTATCCATACTGAAATCTTCAGGCGCGCCATTCCCTGGTCGCGACTGATCCTGGCGTCCGGAACTGGTATTCCCAACGATCTCAATGTCGGTATGTCCGAACAGGTCCGCGCTGGTGTTGCGGCCTTCTTCGCGCTGTCGATAATTGCATTCCTGGCGGGTATAGTCGGTGGTGGGGCGCCCCTACTGCTCGCGCTGTTGGCGCTGTATGCCAATCGTGAAATCGCACAGTTTTTCTATCGCAAAGGCGGCCTGTTGTTCGCTTGCAGGGCGTTGCTCTACCACCAGGTCTACTATCTTTACAGCGCCACGGCGTTCGTCTGGGTGTTTTTTGAACACAACATCCTGGGGCGCTTTTTGAGCAGGAGTGGCGCCTGGAAAACATCCAGTACAGCAGGAAAGTCCGGTACATAAACTTCGTCCATCGCTGTAAAAGCGCCACTATTGACAGCGCTATTGGCCGTTTTCCCTCCCTCCGATTCTGGTAGAGTATGCCACCTTGATAACAAGGTAGCTGCCAGCCAGTGAAGATCTTCTCTTTGACCACATTGCGCGAGTTGCTCGCTCTGTCATTGCCCATGGTGGTGTCCCAGGGCGCTTTTGCCGTGATGGTCTTTACCGACAGACTGTTCATGTCCTACATCGACGCTACCCATATTGCCGCCGCGCTCGGAGGAGGGGTGGCGGCGTTTTTCTGTTTCTCATTTTTCATTGGCCTGATCGCTTATGGAAATGCGCTGGTTGCCCAGTACTACGGTGCCGGAAATCGTGCCAAGTGTCCTCTAGTCACCTCCCAGGGGGTGTTCATTGCTCTGTGCAGTACCCCAGCACTACTGGCCATGGCCTGCTTCGGGGGCCAGGTCTTCAGCATGATTGGACACGATGCTGCGCAGGTGCCGCTGGAACGTATATATTTCGAGATCCTGATGGCGGGCAGTGTGTTTACTCTGATCAAGGCCAGCCTGGCCAGTCATTTTGCAGGTATCGGGCGCACCCGCGTTGTTATGGTTGCCGATGTGCTCGGCGCGGCGCTCAATGTCCCGCTTTCGTGGATGCTGATATTTGGAAAACTGGGTCTGCCCCAGATGGGAATCGCCGGTGCGGCTGTGGGCACTATCCTTGCGACTGTGTTTACAATTGGGATATACCTGCTGTTTTACCTTGGCAAGGATCACCAGCGCCAGTTTCAAGTGGCCGGGTCATTCCGTCTGGACTGGCCGATCATGCGGCGCTATTTGCGCCTGGGAGCGCCATCGGGACTGGAGAGCTTCATGAACATCTCCAGCTTCAACCTGTTTCTTTTGTTGTTCCAGAGTTATGGCGTGGTACAGGGCGCAGCCATGGCTATCGTTTTTAACTGGGATATGCTCTCGTTTATTCCGATGACTGGGCTGAGTATCGGCGTCATGAGCCTGATAGGTCGTTTCGTTGGAGCGGGGAACATGGCTCGTGCAAATCAGGTGATTTCTTCCGGTTTCATTGCGGCACTGGCTTACTCCGGTGTATTGGCCGTATGTTTCCTGCTTTTTCGAGTCGCCTTGGTCGGTGTATTCGACAACGGTGGCGAGGATTTCACCGCGATCAGTGCCTTGGCCAGCTACATGATGATAGGCCTGGCAACCTATATGGTGGCCGACGGCATCGTACTTATCGCAGGTGGCGCGTTGCGCGGCGCGGGTGATACGCGGTGGATCATGATAACGTCAATCTCGGTGCACTGGTTGATGTTGGTTGCCCAGTATTTCGTCATTGTTGTCTTCGAGTACGGGCCGCTGGTGTCCTGGTGGGTCTTCGTGGCAATGTTGATCAGTCTCGCCTTTCTCTATCTGTGGCGTTTGTTTGGTAGCACCTGGAGAGAGCCGGCGCGACTGGCGCGGGTGATGAGCGAGGATTAGTGGGCGATGCTACAGTGTAAGAAGCCTTCTCAGCAGGCTCTCGCTGCCTTTTTTCTGCTCCCGCAGTACCAGCAATTGCGCTAACTGGGATTCTATCTCCTGTGACACCTGTGAACGGATGCGCTGCTGGGTTTTCCCTCGTAATGATTTACCCTTATACCTTGCGAGATTGACCGGCTTGCCAAAGCCAAGGAAGCAGCGCTGGGGTTTCGGGAATGGCGTGCCAAGACTACCGATGGGAATAGGGGGCAGGATATCCGAGCGAATGTTTGCATCGAGCAGGCCGAGCCGGGTTAATAGTTTTCCAAGCGCCGAATCGGGTAGATCCTGCCCCTCCATCAGATGGCCATAGAATTCATCGGGGCCCACCAGGCCAAATGGCATTATGGTATAGCCGTGCATGGCAGCGAGCCTGACAAAACCATACCTTTCTTTCCATTGCAACTCGTACAACTTTGCGGCCGGTTTCACCGCCTCATACGCCCCGCCCGGGAACACGAGCACGTCCTGTTTGTCCTGCATCAGCGCAGTGCAGACCTCTGGATTTCCCATCACCAGCCCGTTCGACAGTAAAAACTCAGCGATACGCGGGTTGCCAAACAGGAACTTGTCCCCCATGCCGCGGGGGAATCGCTTCAACTCCTTCAGGAAAAGCGGCGTAATAACGATGCCATCGAGCGCAAACAGCGAGTGGTTCCCGACGAACAGGCAGGGCTGGCTGGGAATGTTCTCGGCACCGACAATCAAAGGGTCGAAAAGACTTTTCACCACGCGATAGGTTGTTTCCAGGGGCAGGCCCCGCGGCGCCGATACGGCCAGGGCTCTCTCTATATGCTGTTGCAGTGCTTCGCGGTCACCGAGGGGATCACTGTCAGCGTCAAACAGGGACATCATGAATGCAGCCTTCTGGAGTAATCGAGAAAGTATAGCGTTGGTGCGCACAGGCGCATAGGACGTTTTCGAGGGACTGCTTTCGGCATGGCACGAATTGGGCTAGAGTGCTGCCTGAGCTTGGATTACGAGAAGGCGGAATAATGGAAGGCAAGCACATTGCTATTACCGGGCCCACAGCCGGCATAGGGCGCGCCGCAAGTATTGAGTTGGCTCGTCAAGGCGCGCGACTCACGCTGCTGTGTCGCAACCGTGAGAAGGCCGAGCAGTTGCAACAGGAGATTCTCTGCGTTGGTGGCCTGCGGCCAGATATTGTAATCATGGATATGGCCAGCTTGGCGAGTGTTAAGGCGGCGGGAGATGCGTTGGCCGCTGCGGGTGCGCCGCTGGACGTGCTGTTGAACAATGCCGGAGTCATTCACACAACCCGCAGGGAAACTGTCGATGGCTTCGAGGAAACACTTGCAGTCAATCATTTTGCCCCCTTTCTTCTCACCGGTTTGTTGTTGCCGCAGCTGCAAATGCCACAGAGTGCCCGCATCGTCAATGTTGCATCGCAAGCATATACCCTGGTGAAGGACATGGGCTTTGACGATATGCAGTCGATAAAAAGCTACAAGACATTTCGCGAGTATGGGCGTTCCAAGTTGGCGAATATCCTGTTTTCCCGATCGCTCGCCCAGCGCCTCAAGGGGCAGGACATCACGGTTAACTCTCTTCATCCCGGGGCGGTTTCGACCTCGTTGGGCACGCAAAACGGCTTTTTCGGAAAACTCCTGCCGCTCCTGTTGAAGCCGTTTTTCCGAACCCCGGAGCAGGGCGCACAGACGTCAATCTATCTTTGCTCCAGCGATGCAGTCAGCGGAGTCTCTGGTGAGTACTTCATCGACTGCAAGCCGCGTACTACCAAGCCGTGGGCGCGTGATGATGCCGCCGCTGATCGACTTTGGCACTACACCGAGGATTGTCTGGACTTCAGGTTTCCTCTGTAGCGCCTGCATCCGGAATGTGACGAAGAGTGAGGCATATGTCGCAATTGACATGGGTGGCAGTGGACGCTTACAGCGGAATGACATACTGTTTCAGTAGGGGCGCACCGTGTATTCGGCCTCGATCTACCTGGCTTGAGGCCCGCTGCTATTGATCTACACCGCGATCGTGGATGTTGGCCCCTGACACGGCGAGGAGAAACAGGGCCAGAATCAGGTCAAGGGATAATAATCGAGAATTCAGATGGGCGAGTCCGATTCGGGACAACTGCATAACAGTAAAGTAGTAATAACCGGTGGAGCAGGTCTGGTGGGACAGAACCTGATCGTAAAGTTGCTCGCCAGTGGTTATCACAGCATTACGGTGATCGACAAGGCGAGCCGGAATCTCGCAATTGCCGCCAGCTTGCACAGCGGTGTGACGTTTTGTGAGGCAGATTTGTCAGTGCCCGGAGCGTGGCAGGATACAGTTGCTGCGGCAGATGTCGTTGTTCTATTGCATGCGCAAATCGGTGGTATCGAATCTGACGCCTTCTACCGCAACAATATTACAGCGACAGAGCATGTGCTCGCGGCGGCGTCACGCAGTTCTTATCTGGTTCACGTGAGTTCCTCTGTCACAGAATCCGCTGCCAATGACCTTTACAGTACGACAAAAATTGCGCAGGAAGAATTGGTGGTCAACTCCGGCCTGCGCTATACCGTATTGCGTCCCACGCTGATGTTTGGCTGGTTTGATCGAAAGCATCTCGGCTGGCTGTCCCAGTTTATGTCACGATCACCCGTATTCCCCATTCCCGGTGACGGCTGTTATATTCGGCAGCCTCTTTACGCGGCTGATTTTACCGCGATAATCCAGGCTTGTATTGAACAGCGTCCGGACTCCCGCAGTTTTAACATTTCAGGAAAAGAAAAGGTCGCCTACATCGACATCATCCGGAAGATCAAAGCAGCCAAGCGCAGCTACTGCTTACTGGTGAAACTGCCGTATTCAGTCTTCTATTCGCTGCTGGCGCTGTACGCGCTTTTTGACCGAAACCCACCTTTCACTACCGCTCAGCTACAAGCGCTTGTGTTGGATGAGGTGTTTGAGGATATCGATTGGGAGGCAGCGTTTAATGTCCGGGCAACCCCGATAGACCAGGCTATTCGGGAAACATTTACAGATCCTGTTTATAGCAGCGTCAGGCTTCAGTTCTAATTATGGCCAGTATTGCGATCATTGGCGGCGGCCCGATGGGGCTCGCAGCCGCGTACCAACTACTCAAACAGGGCCATACCGTCAGTTTGTATGAAGCCGACAAAACACTGGGTGGTATGAGCGCCTCCTTTGAATTCGATGGTATCAGGATCGAACGGTACTATCACTTTATCTGCAAATCCGACCAACCGTTTTTCGACCTGCTTCGCGAACTTGAAATAGACCATGCATTGCGCTGGGCCGATACGCGAATGGGCTATTTCTACAGGGGAAAGTTACTCAACTGGGGCGATCCGATTGCCCTGTTGAAATTTCCCGGTCTGGGGTTGATCAGTAAAATTCGATATGGCTTGCTCGCCTTTCTATCAACCAAACGCAGCGATTGGCGCAGGCTTGATGGTATTGACGCCGTTACATGGCTGAAACGATGGGTGGGTGAAAGTGCCTACGACATATTGTGGCGGCCGCTGTTTGAGCTCAAGTTCCACCACTATACCCCCAATCTCTCTGCGGCCTGGATATGGTCGAGGTTGAAGCGTATCGGTACCTCGCGCCGGAATCTGTTGCAAGAGCAACTGGGTTATCTGCAAGGTGGGTCAGACACCTTTTTGAATGCCATCGCCCAGCGCATCCAGTCGCTGGGCGGCAGTATTCATCTCGAGCAAGGTGTGCAGGAAGTGATAGTGTCTGGCGGACAGCTGACAGGTATTCGCACCAATACCGGGAGTTACCAGTTTGATCGTGTGGTAAGCACGATTCCAATGCCGTATGTCGCCGCAATGGTGCCGGGCTTGCCACCTGCGGTGCTGGCGAAATATAACTCAGTGAATAATATTGCTGTTGTCTGTGTGCTGGTGCACCTGAGCGAGGCGTTAACGCCGTATTTCTGGTTGAATATCAGCGACCCGGGTATCGATATTCCCGGGTTCATTGAGTACAGTAATCTCAATCCATTGGGCGGGCATATCGTTTACGCACCGTTTTACATCCCTGGTGAACACGACGACTTCAAAAAAGATGACAGTTTCTTTATAGACAAAGTACGCAGCTACCTCTTTGCAGTAAAACCGGACCTTGCCGAGGCGGATATTCTTAAAATTGCTGCCGGCCGATATCGCTACGCCCAGCCCATTTGTGAGCCGGGGTTTGCCAGTCGCCTGCCGCCGATAAGCCCCGGCGTAGACGGCTTGTTCATTGCTGACACTTGTTACTACTACCCGGAGGACAGGTCGATTTCAGAGAGCGTCGATCTGGGCCGGAGGCTGGCTCATATGGCTGGCGGTGCCTGTTGACCGGCCCTGTAAAAGTGTTTGAGTCGTTGTATGCAACGAGGTTTTTACGGTTTCTTGTTGCGGGCGGATTGGCGGCACTGGTCAATTTCGGCAGTCGGTTTTTCTATAATATCTTTGTCGATTTCAGTGCGGCGGTAGTCCTTGCCTTTTTGTCTGGCCTCACGGTTGGGTATCTCCTCAACAAGCGTTACGTGTTTACTGCCAGCACCAACTCTGTGTCACAGGAAATCGGCTGGTTTGTGTTGATCAATACGCTTGCGCTGGCGCAGACTTGGGGTCTGAGCGTTTACCTGGTGCAGTTGCTGCCGCAGTTTATTGCAGTAGATAGTCCGGGACGCAGCGACATGGTTGAGGCTTTGGCGCACGGTGCCGGCATCATGTTGCCGGTGTTCACGAGTTACATCGGGCACAAGTACCTTACGTTCAGGGAATAGCATACAATTTCGCGATACAATAATAGTGGAGCCGTGGAGAATGGGCGCTGATAAGACCAGGGAAGAAATTGTCCAGCTGCAGTATCGGCAGCGGTTCGAACAGGGCAAGGATTATCGCAATGCGCTTTGGCGTGTTTTGTGCAGAGATTTCTTCCAGCAATATATCGCTCGTAGTGCAACGGTGCTCGATCTTGGCTGTGGTTGGGGTGAATTCAGCAACAATGTAATGGCCGGAAAAAAGTATGCTATGGACATGAATCCTGATGCCGCCCATCGCTTGCACAGCGATGTGGAGCTTGTTCTGCAGGATTGCGCCAAGCCCTGGCCGCTTGCCGATGGCAGTCTGGACGTGGTTTTCACCAGCAATTTCCTCGAGCACCTGCCCCGGAAGTCAGACGTTGAAGCCACCGTCGCCGAGGTAAAACGCTGTCTGAGGCCAGGTGGTGTGCTTATTGCTCTGGGACCGAATGTTCGACTCTTACCCGGTGCATACTGGGACTTCTGGGATCACCACGTCCAGATTTCTGACCGCTCGCTGGCAGAATTGCTCACGATGAACGGGTTTGAAGTAACAGAGCAGCATGCCGCATTCTTACCGTATACAATGTCTGATGGCAATCAGCCTAATCTGCTATTGGTTAAACTGTATTTGCGTTTCCGCCTGTTCTGGAAACTGTTTGGTAAGCAGTTCCTTGTCGTGGCCCGTGTTCATGATTAATGTGGGCCGAACACCAGGGTCGCTATTGAGTCGCTCATGCAAGAACATCTAGATCATCAGACGATACTGTGTGTCGACCTCGATGGCACCCTTGTCAATACGGATACGCTTGTTGAATCCGCATTGCTGCTGATAAAGCTCAATCCGCTCTATCTTGTTGCGATGGTGTTCTGGCTTGTCGGCGGCAAGGCAAATCTCAAGGAAAAAATTGCCAATCGCGTATCGCTGGATGTCACGACGCTGCCCTATAACCAGATTCTGCTTGAATGGTTACAGAAACAATTGGGATTGGGCCGCGAGTTGTGCCTTGTGACGGCGGCTAACCAGCGTATCGCGCATGCCGTCGCAGATCATCTGGGCATTTTCAGCAGGGTTGTCGCAAGCTCTGCTAGCAACAACTTGTCGGCGCGTCACAAGCGCGATGAGTTGGCGAGACTGTTTGGCGAAGGTGGCTTCGATTATGCAGGTAACAGTCGGGATGACCTGGTGGTTTGGTCAATCTGTCGTAACGCCGTCGTAGTAAATGCCGGTGTTGCCGTCGCCTCGCGCGCGGAGAAAATTGCGAATGTCGAAGCGGTATTTCCTCGCACATCCAGCGAGGCACGGGCACTTGTTATAGCTATGCGGCCCTATCAGTGGAGCAAAAACCTGCTGGTATTTGTCAGTATTCTGATTGCTCATCGCTACAATGAGTTCGAGTTGCTGTCCTCGACCATCATCGCTTTCCTCGCATTCTGCCTGTGCTCTTCCGCGGTGTACCTGATTAATGATCTACTCGATCTAGGGGCTGACCGAAAACACAGGGAAAAATCGCGCAGGCCGTTTGCCAGCGGGCAGGCGTCGCTGCTGTACGGAATTCTCGCGATTCCGCTGCTGTTGTCGATGGCGGCGGTACTGGCGATATTGGCAGGTACATTTTTCACTGCCGTGTTGCTCATCTACTTCATTATTACACTGTTGTACTCCTTTTATTTCAAGCGCGTTGTATTGCTGGATGTGCTGCTGCTGTCGCTGTTGTATACGCTGCGGATTCTGGCCGGTGCCGCCGTCGCGGGAGAGCTGCCATCCGTCTGGCTTGTGTCATTTTCCATGTTCATGTTCACCAGCCTCGCGATGGCCAAGCGCTACGCAGAGCTGAAATCACTGGAGCTCGACGCAGGCGGTCGCGCCAGCGGTCGCGGTTACCGGGTCGGCGATCTTCCTATTATCGCCCAGTTGGGCGTTGCCTCAGGGTATATTTCCACACTGGTAATGGCGCTTTATGTCGACAGTTCTGATGTTGCCGGCATCTATACGCATCAACGCGTGATGTGGCTGCTCTGCCCGTTACTGATGTACTGGATAGGCAGAATCTGGTTGATCGCGAGTCGAGGTGAATTGAATCAGGATCCCGTTGTGTTTGCGACTCGAGACAAGTTGAGCTATCTCATTTTTGCAATTGCGATGTTGACCTTAGTGGCGGCTCTTTGACCATGTCTTCGTGGGGTTGTCTGCCTATTGCCGGAGCCAGCCGTATCGTCGAGTGCGACTGGCGATTCGAATCGCTGCCGGAACTCAGTAGCAATGATACCGTGCTTCCCTGTGGGCGCGGATACAGCTACGGCGATAGTTGTGTCAACAGTCATGCCACACAGCTCAGCACCCGGCTACTGAATCGACTGATTAAATTTGATGTGGAGCGAGGCGTGTTGCACTGCGAAGCAGGGGTAACGCTGGACGAAATTTTGCGTGTGATTGTTCCCCGAGGCTGGTTCCTCCCGGTGCTGCCGGGTACGCGCTTTATCACGGTGGGCGGCGCCATCGCCAATGATGTGCACGGCAAGAATCATCACCTTGCCGGATCCTTTGGCTGCCATGTTCGGTCCCTGACAGTGCTGCGAAGTGACGGAGAGCGCTATGTGTGCAGTTTGGAGGAAAACGCATCGCTGTTCGCTGCAACGATTGGCGGCCTTGGGCTGACGGGGCTGGTGATAAGCGCCGAGATCAATCTGCAGCAGATCTCCAGCGACCAGGTGGAGGTTGAAAACCTGGCGTTTTCCAGCATCGAGGAATTTGGGATGCTGAGCCGTGATTCTGCCAACTGGGAGTACACCGTGTCGTGGCTGGATACATTCGCCCGCAACGGAGCGGTCGGGCGTGGAATTTTCTCGCGAGCGAGGCATGTCGATGACGCGAGTACTCTCAACCCCGGCCGCACCGGAGCGCGAATCACAGTGCCCTTTTCTCCGCCTGTGTCACTGGTAAACAGGTGGACAGTCGATGTCTTTAACCGCGTCTATTTCTCCCACCATAAGCGACACAGTGGCATTGAGTGCACGCACTACCAGCCTTTCTTCTTCCCGCTGGACGGCATCGCGAGTTGGAATCGGGTCTATGGCAGGCGCGGCTTTTATCAATACCAGTGTGTCGTACCCAGAGAGGGTGGCGAATGCGCTGTGCAGGCAATTTTGCGCGAGGTAAATCGCACGCACGAGGCGTCATTCCTGACAGTCCTGAAGGAGTTTGGTGAACAGCGTTCTCCGGGAATGCTGTCCTTCCCGCGTCCGGGCCTGACGCTGGCGATTGATTTTCCCAATCGAGGTGAGGCGACAAGGCAGCTGTTCGCCTCCTTTGACGAGATCGTGCAGTCTGCGGGTGGTGCACTCTATCCGGCGAAGGACGCGAGGATGCCGGCACAGCTGTTTGCATCCGGTTATCCCGCACTGAACGCATTCAGATCCCAATTGGACCCACAATTTTCCTCAGCTTTCTGGCGCAGGGTACAGCGATGAACAACGAACCGGGGATACTGGTATTTGGTGCCACCTCAGCGATCTGCCATGAACTGTTGAAGCTGTATGCACTGGAGAAATCGCGGTTATTTCTGGTCGCCCGCAGCGAGCACCGTTTAACGGCGATTGCCGATGACCTTGTCGCCCGTGGCGCCACAGTAGTGGGCAAGAGCTGTTACGACTTTAACGACTGTGCCCGACATGAGGCCGCAGTAAACAGTGGGCGTGAACAGCTTGGTGCAATCGATATTGTGCTTGTGGCACATGGCTCACTCCCCGACCAGGCGGAGTGCGAGGGTTCCAGCCTCGCGACCAAAGCCTGTATGGACGACAACTTTACCAGTGCTGCCGTCATTGTTCAGGCCTGTGCACAACAGTTGGCGGAGCAGCGCCGGGGTACATTGGCGGTAATTTCATCGGTGGCCGGTGATCGCGGGCGCAAGAGCAATTACACCTACGGGGCCGCCAAGGCGGGGGTCGATGCCCTGCTGCAGGGGTTGCAGGGTAGATTCTCTGGTAGCGCTGTCAAAATCGTCAATATTAAACCGGGCATGGTTATCACACCGATGACGGCCCACTTGCCACATGGTGCAATCTGGGCAACTCCGTCGGCCATCGCCCCTGCAATGCACAGGGCGATCACGAAAGGAACCCGCGTCTGCTATGTGCCAGGATACTGGCGCCTGATCATGTTTATCATCCGCAGCCTTCCAACCGGAATATTGGCAAGGCTTCCCATCTAGCAGTTGAGGTCCGCTTTTCTGTGAGACCCCGGTGCGCGCGATCAACTTAGTGATGTCCGTCACATAAGTCGGTCCGGGCAGCGGTCCGTGGTTCTGTAACGTGTACACAGATGGTGTGTTGAGTATCTCTTTGTAGTAGATTAAGGGTGGTTCGGCCCCGTTTTCGCGTCCAGTGCCCGGTAGCGGGCTTGTTCGACTGCGAGGATGCCGGTCTGGGGCATGCAGAGGGTTGAGCCGGACCGGCTGGGCATAGCACCGTGAAAAGAGCGCCGGATATGGATCTGGAATAGGCAAGGACCTGGATTAAACAGTACGTCCCCGAGAGTGCAGCAATGGCAAAGGTAGCAATCATAAAATTATTCAACGGCTTGAATCTGGCGCCGGCCCAGTTGGCAGGGCAGTTGCAGGCGGCGGGCCACGAAGTCAAGATCATTTATTTCAAGGAGACGGTCGCGCTCCCCACGGAGGAGGCAGAGGGTTATCTGGAGCTCGATTATCCGGGTGTTGGATTCGTCGCCGATGGCAGGGAGTTTTCCGTCGACCTCTATAAACCGATTTGCGATACCGAAGAACAGCTTCTGATTGAAGAGATACGCGAGTTTGGGCCCGACCTTATCGGTTTTACCGTTTTTTCCGGACTGATAAAGGTGTGTGGTGAAGTCAGTGAGCGCTTGCGGCCGCATTTTGATTGCCCGTATATCTGGGGTGGCCCCGGTCCAACGCTTGAACCGGAAAAATGCATTGGTTTTGCGGACCTGCTGTGCATCAACGAGGGTGAAGAAGTTATCGTCGAGTTGGCGGATCGTCTCGATGCCGCCGAGGACTACTCCAATATTCTCGGCACCTGGTGCAGGCGTGGCGACGAGATCATCAAGAATGAAAACCGCCCATTGATGGCGCTCGATGACATCGCACAGCCCTGCTGGATTCGCTCGCACTATGTGTTCATCAATGAGGACACGGTAAAGCGCAGGTACTATCCAGAGAACCGCCGCTCCTACTCAATAATGACCCAGCGCGGCTGCCCGTTTTCCTGTCATTTCTGTATAGAGAGCAAATACCAGGACATGTTCGGAAGGAAGAACTCCCTGCGTCGAAAATCCGTTGACAGTATTATCGAGGAGCTTCTGTGGGCGAAGAATAACCTGCAAATCCAGAAGGTGATGTTTTATGACGATGTATTCACTGTCCATCCTCGCTGGCTGAAGGAATTCCTGCCGCGCTACAAAGCCGAAATTGGTTTGCCTTTCTGGTGTTATTCCTACCCGACAACGCATGATCGGGCGTTGCTGGATGAGTTGAAGGATGCGGGATGCGTGGCGATAACGATGGGCGTGCAATCGGGTAGTGAGCGGGTGCTGAGGGAGAACTTCAATCGACCGACCAAAACCGACCGCGTCATAGCCGCAGCCGAGGAGATTGTCGGTGCAGGCATCAACGGTTTTTATGATCTGATTACGCGCGTCGACTTCGAGACGATAGAGGACCTGGAGGAGACCTTTGAGTTCCTGCTCAAATTCCCTATCGAGATGAATACGTTCATGTTGCCCAATATGACCAGCTACCCGACGTACGAGTACAGTGAAAATGTGATCGCGGCGGAAAGTAAGGGACTCTTGAATCGCCCCACTGAGAAGGACTACGATTTCTATCACCACTTGTATCTGTTGTCGCGTTCAACATTACCGGTTGAGCGGATACGGGAAATAAAGGCGGACCCGAAATATCGCGAGAACCCGTCGTTGATGAAGCAGTTTTTTGATCACCAACCAATACTGAATTTCACCGATCCTGTGCCGAAGCGCGTGCGGCAGTCAGCCTGATAGCGGCAACCTACTATTTGCGCGCAATGGTCACACCCGCGTTGCCCGGGGTTGCTTTGCTTGCAAGCTTGTACTTGCGCACCAGCCCCCGCAATTGATCATAGCTGAGCCCGACAGCGGCCGCTGTGCGACGCTGGTTGTAGCCGTGGCTTGCCAGCGCCCGCCGCAGTAGTTCGGTTTCAAATGTTTTGACCTGGGAGTGGAAATCGATCACCTGTTTGTGCTTGTCCTTGTCCTTGTCCGCAGGTGATGCCGGTGTTGGTGTAACCGGCGTCGGTTGTTCATCGTCAAACGGCGAAACAAACGGATCGATGACCACGCTGGCGACGGGGCTGCCAGGGTCGTCCCAGCGGAACAGTGACCGCTCCACTGCATTTTTCAGTTCCCGAATATTGCCTGGCCACTGGTATTGCAGCAGTGATTGCAGTGCCTCGTCGGTGAATCCTGCAAACAGGCTCCATCCCAGTTCCGAGCACATTTGAACGGCAAAATGCTGGGCCAGATCGACGATGTCTTCCCGGCGGTGGCGCAGCGCCGGCAAATGCACGACGTCAAAGCTGAGGCGGTCCAGAAGATCTGCGCGAAACCGCTGTCTGGTGACCTCCGCCCGCAGGTCGGAGTTTGTGGCACCGACCACCCGCACATCCACCTGCAGGGTTTGCTGTCCGCCGACGCGCTCGAACTCGCCATACTCAACGAGGCGCAGCAACTTCTCCTGTAATCGCATCGACATGGTGCCCAGTTCGTCAAGGAAAAGGGTGCCTCCGTCTGCGCGTTCAAACCGGCCCTGCTGAACCCTGGTAGCCCCGGTAAATGCGCCGGGCTCATGCCCGAATAACTCCGATTCCAGCAGCGTCTCGGCCAGGGCGGCACAGTTGACTTTTACCAGCGGTGCCTGCCATCGAGGCGAGAGAAAATGCAGTCGCTGAGCGGCCAACTCCTTGCCGGTGCCGCGCTCTCCGAGCAGCAGTATTGGCCGATTGATTGCAGCGAGTCGGGACAGCTGTTCCAGTGCGGCGGCCAGCGCGGAGGAGTTGCCGATGATGCTTTCCTGTAATCTCATAAGGTTAAAAATACCATAGCAGCAGGTAAAATAAGCCAATAAATAGGCTAAAAATACCGTTTTTTGGTCGTGCTGTCTGGCAAAGAAAGCCTAATATGCTAATAATCTCAATAAATTCAATGTCATAGCGATATTGGCATGTATCGTGTATTACCCGTTGTAGTATCTGAACACTGGCGATTATCGGGAGAAAACGCATGGGTATATTTTCACGCATGGCTGACATCATCAATTCCAACATCAATGCAATGCTGGATCAGGCGGAGGATCCGCAGAAGATGGTGCGCCTCATCATCCAGGAAATGGAGGACACGCTGGTCGAGGTCCGCAGTTCCTCTGCCCGTGTGCTCGCCGATCGCAAAGATGCGCTGCGGCGGCTGGAACAGGTGCGCAGAGAAGCTGTCGGTTGGGAGGATAAGGCGCGGCTGGCGATCACAAAGGGCCGCGAAGACCTCGCCCGGGCGGCGCTGCAGGAGAAACGCGCCATCGACGAGGAGGTGTCAATGGTCGAGGCTGAGCTGGCGGCGACGGATGAACACATCGCGCAACTCAATACGGAGGTGGCCCAGTTACAGCAAAAACTGGATGATGCACGGGCACGACAGAAAGCGCTCACGATGCGCAGTACTACCGTAGAGTCGCGCATAAGAGTCAAGCGACACATTCAGCGCGAGGCGGTGGACGATGCTTTTCACCGCTTTGAGCGCTTTGAGCGACGCATGGATACGCTGGAAAGCCAGCTCGAATCGATGGATCTGGGCAGGGATGTGCCGCCGGACCTCGCTGCCGAGATCAGCGCGTTACAGGACGACGAGCGGATCAATGATGAGTTGGCGCGCCTGAAGGCAGGAATGGGCGATAAGAAGCCCGCGTAATTACCTTTGCAGGCAGGCGTGTTGAAAATGCTGACTAAATTGGTGACAGTGTACAGTCACCCGGGTTGTTGAGGAAACGAACGCATGGAATTCTGGAAGTTCATGTCTGTACCCACCATTCTGTTTTTGGTGATAGTGGCGCCCTTGTGGATCACCATGCATTACCGCAGTCTCAATCGGTCTTCCCGCAGCCTGAGCCTGGAGGACAGGGAGAGCATCGAGCATATGCTGCAGACGGTAGACAAATTAACGGACCGTATCGCAACGCTGGAATCCATTCTGGATGCCGATCACCCGCAGTGGCGCCAGCAGGTTGATCGGCAGGAGCGGACAGAGGGCAAGGAGTAAATTATGTCAGAGCGCAACAGTAGATATCGTCAAACCCGCCATCGGGATTGGCAGGAGAGCAAGCAGACGTTCTTTGCGAAACGTCGCACCGGCTGGGGATTGAATCTCTACCGGAACTCCCGGGAGGGGAAAATTGCTGGAGTGGCGGCCGGTCTGGCCGATCATTGGGACATTGCGCCCTGGGTTGTACGGCTGATCTGGGTAGCCGCGTTTCTGTTTACAAGTGCTCTGGCGCTGTGGGTCTATATTGCCGCGTGGATATTAATGGCGCCGCGTCCTGCGAGAACGGATGCGGACGGTCACCCCTCAGATGAGTTGGAGTACGAGGCTGTGGATGTCGAGATGGAATATGATGAGCGACATCACGATTATCGTCCGCGCAAGGTCTTCCGCTACAGTGAGAGCAGTTCGGTACGCCTGAAACGCGCCAGGGAGCGCCTGGATGCGGCCCTGCGCCGTGTGGAAAATATGGAGATGTACGTCACCTCTCGCCAATACGAGTTGAACAAGGAGTTTTCCCGACTCTGATCACAGGTCCCGCGCGGTTAACCGCTGTCCGCCGGAATAGCTACCGCAAGTGTGAACTGGGTCGCAGTCCAGGCCAGCAGCAGTATGCGCCACAGCAAAAGTGGCTATCTCGAAATATTAATGTCCGTTACCCTCTGAGCGACGACTTTTTACGCACGCAGGGGCGCAAGTAATGCCGAATCCGGAGCTTTATGTACCACCGCCCAGCCTGCTGCTGGCTTTGAGCGAGGCGCACCGCGCCGCACTGGAACTTGTGCTGTTGGGCGTGTCGCGGCGTACCATCAAGAAAATAGCGCCTCGCGGTGATGGCCATGCCGTCATGGTGTTGCCTGGTTTTATGGGTGGCGATGGCTACAACAGCACATTTCGGCGCTTTCTGGGCGGCCTGGATTACGCTGTGCACGGCTGGGGAATGGGGCGTAACCTCGGTCCGCGCGACGGGGTTCTGGAAGCACTGGAGCGCAAACTCCACGACCTCGCAGACCGCTACGGTGGGCCAGTGTCGCTGGTGGGTCACAGTCTGGGTGGTATCTTTGCGCGGGAACTGGCGCGAGCTTACCCCGATATGGTGAGACAGGTCATTTCCCTTGGCAGTCCGTTCGGTGAAGGCAGAATGACAGCTTCTATCCCGGCGCGCCTGTTCACCGCGCTAAACCCTCCTGATGAGCTGCCGATCGACCAGGACCTGTTGTCGCACCCACCGCCGGTTCCGACAACTGCGATCTATTCCAGGTACGATGGCATCGTAAACTGGCGAACCACGTTGCAACAGAATGGCCATGCCAGAACACAGAGTATCGAGGTCAGGAGCAGTCATTGCGGCATGACGCTAAATCCCGCTGTGTGGCTGCTGGTCGCCGAATGCCTGGCCAACGATCCCGAGCACTGGCTGCCTTTTCAGCGGGGCAGTTGGCGCAGTCTTGTTTATCCCGCCGCGCAATAGCTGAATCCCGGGGCAGAAAAATTGCCGCCAGTCCTGCCTGTTGCCATGCTGCGTGCCCGGCAGGCATTATAATTCGCGCACAGCACACACGGAGATCGTCCATGGGAAAGATTCTTATCGTCGCGGACCTTGAACAGCGTTGCCTGGCTACGCCCAGAGGCCTGCAGTTGGCAGCAAAACTGGGGCATGAGGTCGAAGTGGTGGCGTTTACCTATGTGCCGCTGAAGGCGATAGAGCCCAATGCAGCGAAGCAGCAAGCGGTGCGAAAGCAATTATTGGCGGATCGTGAGAAACAGGTGCGCGCGCGAATCGACAAACACCTGCAGCCGGGGCAGGAGGCGCGGTTGACGGTGGTGTGGGAGAAAGATATCCACCGCTGGTTAAATAAACAGTGTGCAACTGGCGGCTATGACATGCTGGTGAAAACCGGGCACCGCTCTGAATCACTGGTGCATACCTGCACTGATTGGCAACTCCTGAGGGAGTGCCCGGTTCCGGTCCTGTTGGTGGCAAAAAAGAAGTGGCACCGGGTGAGGCCGGTACTGGTCGCGCTGGACCTGGCGAGTTCCAAAGCCGCCAAGAAGTCGCTCAACAATAAACTCCTGGGCGCGGCCAAAGCGCTGGCACAGGCACTGGAGGTGGACCTCGAAATCATTGCCGCCATACAGGTGCCGAGTGTGCTGACCGAGTTTGACCTGGTCGATCCGGCAACGTATACGCGCAGCACTCGCGAGTCGATGCAGCCACAGATCGCAAAGCTGGCCAAGGCGCACGGTATTCCCGAGTCGGCGTTTCGCTGCAAGCGGGGGACGGCAGAGCGGGTAGTTGCCAGTCGCGCCGCGAGGGTGCGCGCGCAACTGGTGGTGATGGGGACAGCCGGAAGAAAAGGTGTGAAAGCGCGTCTGCTCGGTAATACGGCGGAAAAAGTGCTGCTGCACCTGAAGACCGATGTGATTGCGATAAAGCTGTAAATATTTATCGTATCGGGCTTGATATCTGCCGAATAGGGTCTATTTTTGACTACAGCACTTCGCATTCTTTGCAGGTGCTGACACGTCCCCTGGCCGATGTTTCTGCCCCGAAGCATACGGCTATTTGGCCCGCTTTCATTTCATGAAATGCGGGCTTTTTTATTTTTGTCAGTCGTATAGTGCACCATGTTAATGTAATTTATTATCATGACTCATGCGGGTAGAGTGGGTCGAGGGGCATTGCCTGGGCCAGGCAGAGCGACGCTTTTGCGCCAACGCTGTCGCTCATTAACAGATCGGGTGGCAGACGTCACGTCGTTGTCACATTCAGCGGGTAGCCTCTGGGAGGAGGGTGCTGGCTTCAGGATAGGCGGCCGGCGCCAACGGCTGTCGAGCCTGAGCTTGGGCATGGGCCAGCACGAGCACTACCCCTGACGCGTATCCGGGTCTACATGGAGACTATATGGCCAACCCGATCAAAAAACGCCTGGCGGATCTTCTCGACCAGGACCTGTTTATGCCGCGGGAGCTCAGCTGGCTCTCTTTCAACGCGCGCGTGCTGCAGGAAGCCGCAGATACAACGGTTCCAGTCATCGAGCGCTTGCGGTATCTGGGTATTTTTTCCAACAATTCCGACGAGTTTTTTCGCGTCCGCGTGGCCGAGGTTCGACGCCTGATTTCGGTCTCCTCGGGTGAGAACAAGCAACAGTCCAAAGACTTGTTGTTGGCGATTCAGCTGCGCGTGGTCGAGTTACAAAAAGAATTCGATCGCATCTATCGGGAAATTGTTCGCGCGCTCGCCGCTCAGAAAATTTACCTGATCAATGAGGAGCAGTTGGATGACAGGCAGGCCGCGTTCGTACAGTCCTATTTTAACACCACCGTGTTGCCCGAGTTGGAACCGATACTCCTGCGCGACGGACAGGCGATTCCAGCACTGAATGATGAGTCCATTTATCTGGCGGTTGATATCCAGTCAGAGGGCACTACGTATTCAGCAGTCGTGGGAGTCCCCACGGACAGACTGGCGAGGTTCGTTGAGATTCCGCGCAAGAAAGGCAGGGGCGGTACGGTCTTTATCGTATTAGACAATATTATGCGCCTGTGCCTGCCGCAGATTTTCCGCGGCGTGTTTCCTATCGATTCAGCACAGGCGTATTGCTTCAAGTTCTCGCGGGATGCTGAGTTGGCGATAGATACCGGTATCACCCAGAGCCTGATTGACAAAATGGCGGTGAGCCTGAAACAGCGGCGCAAGGCGGACACGGTTCGTATGGTATACGATGCGGATATGCCCCAGCGCCTGCTGGATTATCTCTGCAACCGTTTTGGCTACGGCAAATACGATAGCCTGATTGCGGGGGGGCGCTATCACAACTCCAAGGACTTTATGGACTTCCCCAATGTCGGCCCTCGCTACCTGGAGTTCAAACCCCTGCCGCCGATCAGGATCAAGCGCCTGGACCTGCAACCCTGTATCTTTGACAGCATCCGCGAGAAGGACATCTTTCTTTACTATCCGTACCATCCTTTTGATTATGCCATCGACCTGCTCAAAACAGCGGCGCTGGACCCTCAGGTAAGCAAAATAAAGATCTGTCTGTACCGGGTGGCCCGCGACTCACGCGTGATCGATGCGCTGGTAAATGCAGTGCAGAATGGTAAGCAGGTATTGGCGGTGGTCGAACTGGCGGCGCGCTTCGATGAACAGGCGAACATCAACTGGGCGCAGCGGCTCACTGAAAACGGCATTGATGTTATTTTTGGCATTCCAGGCTTGAAGGTCCACAGCAAGCTGCTGTTGATAGAACGCCGTGACGGCAATGCGTCGCGTTTCTACAGTCACATTGGTACGGGTAATTTCAATGAGAAAACAGCCAGACTCTATACCGATTTCACCCTGATTACCTACGACCAGAACGTGGGTAAAGATGTTCATAATGTGTTTGAGTTTCTCCAGTACAATTATCAGCGGCCCAACTATCGCCTGTTGCTCGTCTCTCCCTATTCGGCTCGCAGCGGCCTGCTTGAGCTGATCGAGGGCGAAATTGTGAATGCGCGTGCGGGCTACCGAGCCGCGATGACGCTGAAGTGCAATAACCTGGTGGATAAGGATCTGGTGCTGAAGCTGTATGAGGCCAGTCAGGCGGGTGTGGAGATTCGCCTTATCGTGCGCGGCATGTGTTCACTTTTACCCGGTGTGAAGGAGATTTCCGAGAATATCCAGGCCATCAGTATTGTCGACAGGTATCTCGAACACACCCGCGCCTATGTGTTTTACAACCGTGGTGAGCCGCGCTATCTGATCGGCTCTGCAGATTTGATGACGCGCAATCTGGACTATCGGGTGGAAGTGCTGTGTCCCATATTTGACCAGGATGCGCAGCGTATTATCCAGGACACGCTGGATCAGCAGTGGCATGACAATGTCAGGGCGCGTCTGCTGGATCCGGCGCAAAGCAACCGCATGGTTCCCAGCAAGAAAAAGGCGACGCGCATTCGGTCCCAGGAGAGTATTCACCGCTATCTGGCAAGTGGCAAGTTGCCGCGCTACCCCAAGTCGCGGATGAAGGAACCGGCCAAGCGCCGACGCAAGAAGGCGAGCTGATAGTCTGTTGCGCAAGCGATGGGGCGTGTACACTGCGTGGCTCGGTCGACAGGCTGCATGTGGCAGAATTCTGCGCCGTCAATATAGCTTACTAGGAGCCTACACATGATTGCTTACACCACTATCGGCACCGCGGATATCGAAAAATCAAAGGCCTTTTACCTGGCAGTTCTCGAGGACATGGGCGTCTCCGTTGTAATGGATACAGGTCGACTGGCGGCACTCGGCACCTCCGCAGGTGGAGCGATGCTGGCTGTCTGTACTCCCTATAACGGTGAAGCACCCAATCCCGGCAATGGCAATATGGTGTCCATTGCTCCGGGATCAAAAGAGCTGGTGGACAAGTTATATGCCAAGGCACTGGAGCTTGGCGCGGCTGACGAGGGAGCGCCGGGACAGCGTATGGACGGATTTTACGGCGCCTATTTTCGCGACCCCGACGGCAACAAGATCTGTTTCTGTCATTTTGGCTGATCGTCACCGGCTGGCGCCCGGGGAATAGCCTCCGGCCGCTAGCCACATTTTTCATTCCAATGAATTTCTCATTTCTCAAGCGCGCATTCAGCGTCTGCTGCCGGAGACTTTACTAATGGCCGGAACGAGTCTGCTGGTTTTGCTGGATGATATCGCGGCAGTGCTCGACGATGTCGCGCTGATGACCAAGGTCGCCGCCAAAAAATCGGCAGGT
>TARA_R110002072_G_scaffold172296_1_pt1 | contig 30289 bp, 27 predicted proteins | sample TARA_R110002072 | Tara Oceans TARA_R110002072 (sample SAMEA4397118) | marine metagenome | biome: Polar Biome; feature: [SRF] surface water layer (ENVO:00010504); material: water (ENVO:00002006), including particulate matter (ENVO:01000060) such as... | depth 5 m
TTTTACTTTTATCAAAACTTTTATGTTTCTCTTTGTAAATCGAACAACATTTAGATTTCAACAGCTTTCTTTTTCCGCCCAAGAACCCAACCTACCGGCCCAGACAAGACGTAAATCATAAATGCCCCAAACAGAACCAAAGACGGCTCCAGAGCGATAACAGCAAACACCAAGACCATAATTAACAGCGCAGTAAATGGCACACTCTTCTTCATATCAAATTCCTTGAAAGAATAGTATTTAACATTGCTCACCATCAACACACCAGAAGACGCAACCACAACCATCGTCAATAGCGTTAGAGCCATTGTCTGCTCATACCCATGCGTAGCCCACACAAAACCAGCCACAATCGCTGCTGCTGACGGGCTAGGCAAGCCAATAAAGTACTTCTTGTCCACCACATCCATCTGGGTATTAAATCTAGCTAAACGTAAAGCAGCGCCTGCCACATATATAAATGTAGCAATCCAACCAACATTACCTAATGTTTGCAAATTCATTGTGAAAGCAACAAGAGCAGGAGCGACGCCAAAAGCGACCATATCCACCAAACTATCATACTCAGCACCAAACGCACTCTGAGTGTTTGTCATTCTCGCAACTCGCCCATCCAAGCCATCAAGTATCATTGATATAAAAATAGCGACTGCGGCATTATCAAAATTTCCATTCATTGCCGCCACAATCGCATAAAAACCAGAGAACAACGAGGCTGTGGTGAACAAATTAGGTAGCAAATAAATCCCCCGACCCAATTTTGTTTTATTTTTTTGCACTTCTGAATCACCTAACGACTCAGACTCACTTTTTTTCTCTTCCATTTTTTTCTCCATACAAAAAAGCTCTCAAGCCTAAGGACTTGAGAGCTTTATATAATATAACTTAAATTACTGACTAATTTTTAGATTTATCAACAATTTTATTAATCCAAGGCATCATTCCACGCAACTTCTCACCAACCTGCTCGATTGGGTGAGCCGCATTATTTCGCCTATAAGCAGTCATCGAAGGGTAGTTAGTTGCGCCCTCAGAGATAAACATCTTAGCATATTCGCCATTTTGAATACGCTTCAGCGCATTACGCATAGCTTCGCGCGACTGCTCATTAATAACCTCAGGCCCAGTCACATACTCGCCATATTCTGCATTATTGGATATAGAATAGTTCATATTCGCAATACCACCCTCATACATTAAGTCTACAATAAGCTTCAATTCATGCAAACACTCAAAATATGCCATTTCAGGCGCATAACCCGCCTCAGTAAGCGTCTCGAAACCCATCTTAACAAGCTCTACAGCACCACCACAAAGTACAGCCTGCTCACCAAACAAGTCAGTTTCTGTCTCATCTTTAAAGGTAGTTTCGATAATACCCGTTCTACCACCACCAACACCACACGCATAGGATAAAGCCAGCTTCTTAGCCTCACCTGTTGCATCCTGATAAATAGCCACTAAATCAGGAATACCACCACCCTTTACAAATTCAGAACGAACCGTATGACCTGGCGCCTTGGGAGCAATCATAATGACATCAAGATCAGCTCTTGGGACAACTTGATTATAGTGAATAGCAAAACCGTGAGCGAAAGCCAACGTTGCACCTTTTTTCAAATTCGGCTCAACTTCATCTCTATACAAAGCTGATTGAAACTCATCAGGTGTCAATATCATGACAACATCAGCACTTGCAACCGCTTCTGCGACAGGCTTAACAACCAAACCATGAGCCTCCGCTTTCGCTACCGATGATGAATTCGCTCTCAACCCAACCGTAACATCTACACCAGAGTCTTTTAAATTACATGCATGAGCATGCCCCTGAGAGCCGTAACCAATAATTGAAACTTTTTTTCCTTTGATTATCGATATATCACAATCTTTATCGTAATAAACTTGCATGATTTTCCTCTAAATATCAGGCCATAATACTGGCATTAATTTTAAACTAAAAAGACAAACCCATAGATACCTACAAGCTCAAAACCTTCTCACCTCTAGCAATACCAGAAACACCTGTTCTAACAACCTCCAGAACACCATTTTCGGCAATCGCATTGATAAACGAATCCAACTTTTCACTATTTCCAGTTAACTGAATGGTATAGACAGAACTACTAACATCCACAATCTGGCCACGAAAAATATCGACTGAGCGCTTCACTTCAGCCCTTTGTGCACCAATAGCTTTCACTTTAACTAACATCAGCTCACGCTCGATATGCGCACCTTCCGTTAAATCAACCAACTTAACCACTTCAACTAATTTGTTAAGCTGTTTAGTGATCTGCTCAATCACCTTGTCAGAGCCACTTGTTGTTACCGTCAAACGCGACAAAGAACTATCTTCAGTAGGTGCGACCGTTAAAGTCTCAATATTGTAATTACGCTGAGAGAACAACCCAACCACGCGAGACAAAGCACCCGGCTCATTTTCTAACAAAACAGAAATAATACGACGCATACTTTAAGTCCTCTCCGTTTTGCTCAACCACATATCTTTCATTGAACCCTTAGCAATTTGCATAGGATAAACATGCTCTTTTGGGTCAACATAGACATTTATAAACACTAAGCGGTCTTTCATTGCAAACGCCTTTTCCATCGTCGCATCAAGCTCACTCAACTTTCGAACCGTTAAACCAACATGCCCATAGGATTCCAACAGCTTTTCAAAATCTGGAAGAGAGTCCATATATGAATGAGAATGTCGCGCTTCGTAGTTCATATCCTGCCACTGTTTCACCATCCCCAAAGACTGGTTATTTAATATCAGCACTTTAACAGGAAGATTGTACTGCTTACACGTTGAGAGCTCTTGAATATTCATCTGAATACTCCCTTCACCCGTCACACAAACCACTTCCGCATCTGGATAATGAAGCTTAATACCCATCGCCGCTGGCAAACCAAATCCCATTGTCCCCAAACCACCAGAGTTAATCCAACGATTAGGTTTATCAAACTTATAATATTGTGCAGCAAACATCTGATGCTGACCAACATCAGAGGTTACATATGCATCTCCCTTTGTGGCACGATAGAGCGCTTCGATAGCAGCCTGAGGCTTAATGCTGTCTTCGGTAGACGCTTCGTAGCACCCCCCATGGCGCTGACGCCATAGCTCTATCTTTTCCCACCAAGCATTAATTGCTGTCGCATCAGGTTTAATGTCTGATTCAGCAATAAGCGCCAACATATCATCCAAAACAGATAAAACAGGCCCGACAATAGGCACATCAACTTTAACTGTCTTAGCTATGTTTGCCGGATCTATATCGATATGAACAATTCGAGCACCGGGACAAAACTTATCAGTCCCGTTAGTGACTCGATCATCAAACCTAGCGCCGACAGCTAATACTAAATCGGCGTTATGCATGGCTTCATTTGCTTCATAACTGCCATGCATACCAAGCATACCCAAGCTGTTCTTACCCGTACCAGGATAACCACCTAAGCCCATCAAAGTATTCGTGACAGGATAATTAAGCGTATCTACCAATCTCACCAAACGATCAGATGCTCGACCTAAAATCACACCACCACCAGCGTAAATAACAGGCCTTTTTGCTGCAAGCAGCATGTCGACTGCCTTTTTAATCTGACCTGAGTGACCCCGAACGGGCGGAGAATAAGATCTTAGTTTAATCTTTTTAGGGTAAACATACTCAAAACGCTCATTGGGCGCTGTCATGTCTTTTGGTATATCAACAACCACCGGACCAGGACGACCAGACTCAGCAATATAAAAAGCCTTCTTTAAAACCTCAGGAATTTCTGAAGGATGCCTAATTGCCATATTATGCTTAACGATAGGGCGCGAGACCCCCATCATGTCAGTTTCTTGAAACGCATCCTCACCAATCAAGTTTGATGGCACCTGCCCGCACAACACCACCATAGGAACAGAATCCATAAATGCAGTTGCAATGCCCGTAATGGTATTTGTTGCCCCAGGACCAGAGGTCACCAAAACAACACCAGCTTTGCCCGATGCACGTGCATAACCGTCCGCCATATGAACAGCCGCTTGCTCATGACGAACCAAAATATGTTCTACCTTATCCTGCCTAAACAACGCATCATAGATATGAAGCGCCGCACCGCCAGGATAACCGTATATCTTTTCGACACCCTCGTCTTGTAAAAAACGAGTAATCATATCGGCGCCAGATAATAGCTCCACGATAATTACCTTCTATTAATTAGTTAGTTGGAAGCTTAATCCGAGTTAACTCTAACTTCTTTTGGAAGCCTACTGGATACAATCTAGCAAATTTATGTAGCAAAATGGCGCGGAGTTTCGCCCAACCTGATATGTTTTATGAAATACCGAGTTGCATTCGCTGCTGCCAAAAAAGCCGGCAAAATTCACTTGGGGATACTATTAGCGTAATTAAACGACTCGTGTAAAACCCTAGAAAAAGCAACCAACAATTCTGACACCTTAATAAACAGAGTCAACAAGAAATACAGACTTTTCTTTTGTTTTAGCCTTATTTAATCAATTTTCAGCCAAAACGTCGATCATGGTTTATAGTTAGTTTAGATTTGCAGCCGATTAAGAGGAAATATTAAACATGCACTATTTAGTCACAAAACTCTTACAACCCTCCATTAAAGGTGTTTTTTATTCAGCCATCATACTCTTAAGCGCATCATTTTATTGTCAGGCGGAAGTTTATAAATGGACAGACAAATACGGCAACACTCACTATTCAGACATTAAACCCAATGAAATGCTTAGCGAGAAACTCGACATCAAAACAACTTTTCAAAGCCAAGAAAGGGAATCACCACAAAGCGCCGCCCAGCGCTTAGACCAAGACAAGGCAAAAGAGCTTCAAACACAAGCGGAAAAACTGCAATCCGAGACTCAAAAAAGAGAACTCGACGCTCAATGCCAAAACATTCGCAACAACCTAAAAACCCTTCAAGAAAACAACCGTATCAGGCTCAGCAAAAACGGCGGAGTAATACGTTACTTAACACCCACTGAAATAGAAAACAAAAAACAAACCTACCTGCAACAAATAAGAGAACAATGCTCAAACTGAAGGCACAAAAAAACCGGCATTTGCCGGTTTTTTTGTGCACTGCAAAATCAAATCACTTAATATCGTCAACTGTTTTTAATGGATAATGCGCAGGATATTCAAATCTTGCAACACCAGAGTCTACCGCAGCTCTTGCAACCGCAGCCGAAACATCTCCCAATAAACGCTCATCAAGCGGCTTAGGAATAATATATTCCTTGCCGTAAGATAACGGAGCACCACCATATGCATCAATAACGTCTTGAGGAACAGGCTCTTTTGCCAAGTCCTTAATTGCATGGACAGCCGCAACTTTCATTTCTTCATTAATAACGGTTGCACGAACATCCAGAGCTCCACGGAAAATAAACGGGAAACCCAAGACATTATTAACCTGATTTGGGTAATCAGATCGACCGGTAGCCATGATCAAGTCAGACCTTGCAGCTAATGCAGTTTCCGGCTTAATTTCAGGATCAGGGTTTGAGCATGCAAAAATCACAGGATTTGGCGCCATACGCATCAAATCTGCAACTGGAAACAAGTCTGGGCCCGACAAACCAACAAACACATCCGCACCCTCACAAGCATCTGATAAAGTACGCTTATCAGTATCATTAGCAAACATGGCCTTATACTGATTCAAATCATCACGACCCGAGTGAATAACACCCTTACGATCTAACATAAAGATATTTTCAGACTTCATACCACAACTAATCAGCAATTTCATACACGCTATTGCCGCAGCACCCGCCCCCAAACAAACAACCTTAGCATCTTCAATTATTTTACCCTGAAGCTCTAAGGCATTAATCATACCGGCAGCCGTTACGATTGCAGTACCATGCTGATCATCGTGAAATACTGGAATATTACACTGCTCAATGAGTACTCTTTCAATTTCAAAACATTCTGGCGCTTTTATATCTTCAAGATTAATACCACCAAACGTGTCTGCTATACGCTTTGTTGTATCAATAAATGCTTGCGGGCTTTCTGCGTCAACTTCGATATCAAAGACATCAATACCAGCAAAGCGCTTAAATAGAACACCTTTACCCTCCATAACCGGCTTACTAGCCAATGGACCAAGATTACCCAAACCAAGAATCGCAGAACCATCAGAAATAACCGCAACAAGATTACCTTTAGCCGTGTACTTGTATGCATTCTCAGGATCGGCAGCAATTTCTCTTACTGGCTCAGCAACACCAGGACTATAAGCCAAAGCCAAATCCCTAGCAGTTTCAGTAGGTTTTGAAATTTCTACGCTAATCTTACCTGCGCGCGGTTTTGCATGATAATCGAGAGCTGCTTTTTTAAAATCTTCTGACATTATATTGTACCGTTTAACCATGAATTGTAGACATTAAGCCTGAAATTTTAGGCAAATCATTGATTGCCCACCCTATAAAACCATTACAACACCAAGCGTTACCGTTCAACACCCATATCTTAAGGTTTTCTATGGCGTCCTTCATCTATAAAAGCATTTAATAAAGCCGGCTATAGAACAAAGGCTTCATCAGCTTACCAAGTTACGCAATGCTATAGAAAGGAAAAAAGAGCGTCATGCGCTCTTTTTAATGTAATCTTCGTAGCAAAACATCTCTTAGCTGCTGATTCTGCTGCCAAAACGCTTCTTAAACTTATCAATACGACCGCCCGTATCCATTACTTTCTGCTTACCAGTATAGAATGGATGACACGCAGAACATACGTCTAAAGTAAGATCTTTGCAAAGCGTTGAACGCGTTTTAAAGACATTACCACAACCACATTTTGCTTCAATTTCTTGATACTCAGGATGAATACCTTCTTTCATGACACACCTCAAATTAAATTATGCCGCCACTGAATGTTGTCTTATCTCTACTTTAACAAGTACAAAACAGCACCGCACAAGGAAAAACTTAAGCCATTTCTTAATTTTGAGTTCGCTAACAAAAAACCAATATAAAGCTTCAGCCATTTTTAAGACGGCGAATAGTAACAAATTAAGCATAATTAGCAAGTATCGTTTCTTTCAAAACATAAATACTCTAAGATTATTTATGTGAATTTTTATTGAAAGCAATCATGATACTAACAGTCGCTATTCCAGTTCCTCTCCACAAAACCTTTGATTATCTTGCTCAAGACAAAGATGACTTATTGACAGCCCATAAAACACCAGCCATGCACATAAAAACCGGCATGAGAGTCGAAGTCCCTTTTGCTGGTCGACGACTAAGCGGCATTGTACTCGGAACAAAACAACAAACACCCGACACTTTACCAGAAAACTACACATTAAAAGCCATTATTCACTGCTTGGATAAAGAACCGACCTTCCCTCAAAAATTAATTGAGCTGATCAGCTGGTCATCACAATATTACTGCCACCCTATTGGGGAATGCTTTCATACAGCCCTCCCAACAGCATTAAGAAAACCCTATAACATAGACAAGCTAAGCACGCTTACCGTCATTAAATGGCATAGGTCTGACCTAGCGTTTGAAGAAAATAAGCGCAACCATAAACAAGCCCGAATACTGGATCATTTCGCTAACCAGCCTCTTGGCATATGGCAAGAATCCCTCAAACTGCTCGGCATCACGAATAGCCAACTAAACACTTTAGAAAAAAAAGGGCTATTACGGCGCGAGGAGCTGGACCCACTAACCGCAGCTCAAACCACCCCAAATAAACTCACCACACTAAACTTAAATAAAGAACAACAATACGCAGTAGAAACCTTAAAAGAAGATATCGATAAGTTTGGAATTTTTCTTCTACACGGCATAACGGGCAGCGGGAAAACAGAGGTTTACATAGAGCGCGTAAAACACTCACTAGCCAAAAACGAACAAGCGCTTATCTTAATTCCGGAGATCAATTTAACCCCGCAAACGCTTGCACGCTTCCAATCTCAACTGAACACCCCTATCGGTCTTATTCACTCAGGAATGAGCGAAAAGGAAAAATTAACGATGTGGCATTTGGCCAAAAACGGTGTGGCGAGCGTGATTATCGGCACAAGGTCAGCCGTATTTACGCCATTCAAACATCTGGGTTGCATTATTGTTGATGAGGAACATGATTCTTCATACAAACAAAATGATGGTTTCAAATATTCCGCACGCGACCTTGCTGTTAAAAGAGCTCAAATTGAGAATTGTCAGATCATACTAGGCTCCGCCACACCGTCACTTGAATCACTCTTAAATGCCAATCAAAAAAAATATCGCTACATACACCTCAGAGAGCGAGCAGGCGCCGGACAAAAGCCAGACATTCACCTCATTGATATAAAAAGCAGAGCACTCGAAAACGGCTGCTCAAGACCCTTACTAAATAAAATAAAACAGGAGCTTGACGCCAACAATCAAATTATTATCTTCCAAAACCGAAGAGGTTACTCCCCGACCCTATTGTGCAATAGTTGTGGATGGATAGCCCTATGCCCTCATTGTGATGCTCGCTTAACCGTTCACAGAAAACCACCTCATTTACATTGCCACCACTGTGACTTCAAAGAAGTAATACCCGGCAACTGCAAAAACTGCCAAGACACTCATTTATCTCCTCTAGGCTCTGGTACTGAGCGTATTGAGACAGGCCTGACACAACGCTTTCCAAATACAAAAATCATACGCATAGACAGGGACAGCATTAAAAAACAACAAGACATGAAAAAGCTTGTTGTGGATATCAATAAAGGCGAACCCTGCATCTTAATCGGCACTCAGATGCTCGCAAAGGGTCATGACTTTCATAACGTTACTCTTGTCGCCATCATTGATGCCGACTCAAGCTTATTCAGCTCAGATTTCAGAGCCTTCGAACAAAGCACACAACTATTACTTCAAGTTTCAGGCAGAACAGGAAGAGGCAATAAAGCAGGCCTTGTCCTTATCCAGACAAAACACGCAGAGCACCCCTTATTTATACCCATCATTGAAAATAACTATGACCTTGCTGCAAAAAATGAATTAGTAGAAAGAGAGGCTTGCGGACTCCCGCCTTATAGTAAAATGATATCTATTCGAGTTGAGTCCCCTAATCAAAAAACAAATTTCGAACAGTTATCACTACTAAAAAATGCCATAAAACAGGCAATAGGAAACACTCCTAATTATCAACTATCGGGTCCTCTTGAAGCCAGCATGTCTCGAAAGGCAGGCATATATAGATCCTACCTGCACATATTCACAACAAATAATACGACGCGATATAGCATTCAAGCAAAGCTCCCTGAATTAACAGAGAAGATAAAACGAAAGGTAAAAGTCATCATCGATGTTGACCCGCACGAATATATTTAAATTCATACCTTGTCGAAGTGGTAAGAGTTTCAATACAGCGAGGAATCATAGATAATATGCGGCAATTATTTTTACCTTCTTAGCCACTATATCTATTTCTTGGAATCACATGAAAGAACTTATCTCTGAACTTGTTCAAAATGCAATTACCCAGCTAAGCAATGCACAAACTATCCCCTCAGAGTTAACATACTCAATCAATATTGATGCGAGTAAAGATAAAACCCATGGTGACTTCGCATCAAATATTGCACTTATTCTCTCCAAACAAGCCGGAATGCCACCAAGAAAACTAGCAGAACTGATTATTGAAAAGCTTGTTCAAAACAATAATAAGAGTATTGAAAAAATTGAAATGGCAGGCCCAGGCTTTATTAATTTTTTTATTAGCAGCTCAAGCAACTTCACGATTATCAAAACTATTTTCGAACAAAAAAACAACTTTGGCCGAGCCACTAAAGCAAATGGCAAAAAATACCAAGTTGAATTTGTCTCAGCCAACCCTACCGGCCCACTTCACGTTGGCCATGGTAGAGGCGCTGCTTACGGCGCATCCGTTGCCGACTTACTAGAAGCCGTCGGGTTCGAGGTTAGCCGCGAATACTACGTCAATGACGCCGGCCGGCAGATGAATATCTTAGCTGCGAGTGTTTGGTTACGCTATCTTGAAAGCTACTTTGATTTAACATTCCCCGTAAATGGCTACAAAGGCGATTACATCAATGATATTTCAGTCGACTTAAAAGCAGAATATGCTGATCGCTTCCTAAAAATATCAGAACAAGTATTTGATGGATTACCGAAAGATGAAAATGAAGGTGGTGACAAAGAACTGTATATTGATGCCATCATCAGCAAAGCAAAAGAGCTGCTTGCTGATGATTACGAACTCGTGTTTAACCAAGGTTTAAATGCCATCGTGAACGATATTCGAAATGATCTAGAAGGCTTTGGCGTTCGCTTTCAAAACTGGTTCTCTGAAGCGTCTATCAGTAAAGATATCGATAACGCACTCAGCAGGCTCGACAAAAATGGCCATCTATATGAAGAAAATGGCGCACTTTGGTTTCGCTCCACTTCCTTTGGCGACGATAAAGACCGGGTGGTAAAACGAGATAATGGTGAAACCACTTATTTTGCTTCAGACATTGCGTACCACTTAAATAAGTTTGAGCGCGGTTTTGATAAAGTTATCAATATATGGGGCGCAGACCATCACGGCTATATTCCTCGAGTCAAGGCGGCGCTACAAGCTCTCGATATCAACCCAGAAAAGCTAGACATCAAATTAGTTCAGTTTGCCATCTTGTATCGAGGTAAAGAGCGCGTTCAAATGTCTACGCGAAGTGGTTCATTTGTCACACTTAGAGAACTTAGAGAAGAAGTCGGAAACGATGCAGCACGCTTTTTTTATGTGACACGCAAAGCAGAACAGCATATGGACTTTGATTTAGATCTTGCCAAATCCGAAAGCAAAGATAATCCGGTTTACTACATACAATATGCACATGCACGCATTTCAAGCATGCTAAGAAAACTGAATGAACTTGAATTAAGTCATGACACGCAAGAAGGTCTAAGCGCACTTTCTGCCATTGCGGGAGAAGCAGAAATAGCTATGTCTAAACGACTCGCAGCCTACCCAGAGCAATTAAGTATGGCCGCTATTAATTTAGAGCCACATGTTTTGACCCACTATCTGAGAGACCTCGCCAGTGAATTTCATACTTACTACAACTCACACAAAGTACTAGACGATGACAAACAAATTCGTGACGGGCGAATAAGCTTAAGCATGGCAGTCAAACAAGTTATTCAAAACGGCCTAGAATTACTCGGTGTCAGTGCTCCGGAGGAAATGTAACCGCTTTATGACTCAGGATTTCGCGAAACCCAGCACAACCAGAAAACCAGGCCAAGCCAAGAAAAAAAACGGGCATACGGATCGTCCGTCCTCAAACAAACCTAAACCTAAAAATAGGAAAAAAAACACACCCTTGCCGCCAGAGATAAAACCAGAAAAAAACAACAAACGCGTACTTTTCGTTTTCACACTCCTTGTATTGCTAGGTGCTTTTGTATATGGGCTGTACTTACTTCAAAGCATTCCAGAAACACATTCTATAAAAGAAGAAATCCCAAATATCCAGCCCAAGAAAGCCCTGGAAGTTGAACCTAAAGCTGAAAACCGTTTTAATTTTTATGACCTTTTACCTCAGCACGAAGTTGTAGCACCTAAAGTAGACGCCTATCAGTTCAGAGAAAAATCAGCATCTGGTGAATTTTATTACATCATTCAAACAGGCTCATTTCGTAACCTGAAGGATGCCGAAAGACAAAAAGCCATGATTGCCTTCCAGGGTCTAAAAGCCGACATAAAAAGCGTCACCAATGAGCAAGGCTCTACTTGGCATAGAGTATCAACAGGGCCTTTCTATAATCGTAGCAAAATGAATAGCGCATTAGACAAACTCGTATCCATGCAAATTCAGCCGCTGGTAAAGAAAATCAAGAAATCTTCTTAAGTTTTCAGCAAGTCATTCTTGAAATTATTAAGCAAGCCACCATATAGCTTGCTTAAATACTTTTTACGGCCGTCTAATACTAGACTTTTTCTTTAGAGGCTAACGCTCATCACACTCAAGTAAGCTAAGGCTAATATCTGCCATTAGTATTACTTTGGAGAACTCAATGACCACCATACTATCAGTCCGAAGAGAAGGCGAAGTTGCATTAGGCGGCGACGGCCAGGTATCTCTTGGCAACACAATCATGAAGGGTAATGCTAAAAAAGTGCGTCGCCTTTATCATGGCAAAGTAATCGCAGGTTTTGCCGGCGGCACAGCGGATGCATTTACATTATTTGAACGCTTTGAAGCCCAACTCGAAAAGCATCAAGGCAATCTAGTAAAAGCGGCTGTTGAGTTAGCAAAAGACTGGCGCACCGATAGAGCGCTCAGAAAACTAGAAGCATTATTAGCCGTTGCAGATGAGAATAATTCACTTATTATTACCGGAAACGGCGATGTAATTGAACCTGAAGACAGCTTAATCGCTATCGGCTCTGGTGGACCATTTGCTCAAGCCAGCGCCCGCGCACTACTTGAAAACACAGAACTTTCTGCCGAAGAAATTGTCCATAAAGGGCTTCAAATAGCAGCAAATATCTGTGTCTTTACCAATGATAGTTTTACCATCGAACACATAGCTAAAACAGATAAAAAGTAAGCACTAAAGCTAATTACATATACTCGCTCATAACATCGAAAGCAGACACCATTATGGCAAATATGACCCCTAGAGAAATTGTTCACGAATTAAATCAACACATTATCGGGCAGGATGAAGCAAAGCGGGCCGTTGCCATCGCCCTTCGAAACAGATGGCGCAGAATGCAGCTTGAACCATCTCTTCGTGAAGAAATATCGCCTAAGAATATTTTAATGATTGGCCCAACCGGCGTAGGCAAAACAGAAATTGCCCGAAGACTGGCCAAGCTCGCTGACGCACCATTTTTGAAAGTTGAAGCAACCAAGTTCACTGAAGTCGGCTACGTCGGAAGAGATGTCGAGTCTATCGTCAGGGACATTGCAGACAGCGCATTAAATATGCTTCGACAAAAAGAAATGAAGCAGGTAGCAAGGCGCGCAGAAGATGCAGCTGAGGAGCGCATTCTAGATGCCTTGCTCCGACCAGCACGATCATCAGGGAATACCGATAACGCACCTCAAGAAGAATCATCGACACGTCAAATGTTTCGTAAGAAGTTACGCGAAGGCGAGTTAGATGAAAAAGAAATTGATATAGAAATCAGCGCTTCTCCGGTTGGAGTAGAAATTATGGCGCCACCAGGCATGGAAGAAATGAGCAATCAGCTTCAGAATATTTTTTCAAGCATGTCTGGCGACAAAAAGAAAACCAAAAAACTCAACATTAAAGATGCGATGAAACGCATTCAAGATGAAGAAGCGAGCAAACTCATCAATGAAGATGACATTAAAGCAAAAGCAATCCAGGCAGTTGAACAAAATGGCATTGTTTTCTTAGATGAAATAGATAAGGTCGCTAAACGCTCTGAAAATGCCTCGTCTGACGTCTCTAGAGAAGGCGTACAAAGAGACTTACTCCCTCTTATTGAAGGCTGTACAGTTAACACCAAGCTAGGCGCTATTAAGACTGACCACATTTTATTTATCGCATCTGGCGCATTTCACCTTTCCAAGCCTTCTGACTTAATTCCCGAGCTACAAGGGCGCTTACCTATTCGGGTAGAACTTAAAGCCTTAACACCGTCAGATTTTCAAAAAATACTCACCGAGCCGAATGCCTCATTAATTGATCAATACATTGCATTAATGGGTACTGAAGGATTGAAACTCAGCTTCAGCGAAGATGCTCTTGAAAAAATTGCTCATATTGCTTGGAAGGTGAATGAGAAAACAGAGAATATTGGCGCACGAAGGCTACACACGGTATTGGAACGCCTTCTTGAGCAAGTGTCTTTTGATGCTGGCGATACTCAACAAGCACCATTCGAAGTAACAGCTGAGTATGTCATAGAACAGTTAGATGAATTATCTGAAGATGAAGATCTAAGTCAGTACATTTTATAAATAGAGCGCTTTGCACGACACTACGTTAAGAGTGATCGTACAACAAGTTTAACCACCCACTAAAAAAGCGCTCACTCGGAGCGCTTTTTTCTTATATTTTTACAACCTGATAGTAGTGTCTAGAATATCGAACTTACTTTGTTAGAGACTCTTTCCAAATAACTATTACTCGCCCGTCCAGTGGTTATTTTTCTTATCTTTGCCTGATAGGCTGGCAATGCCGTGCCATACAGACCGGCGCTTAATGTTCGGGTTTCATCGTTTAGAATATCATGACGAATACGAATATCTGCTGGCGCCAACAAAGCTTCTAACTCTTCAGCACGTGAGCGAATAGATGCTCGAGTTAATTGATAGGCCTGTTCACACATCATTTTTCGCGCATTAAAACTAAAGACACTAGAGAAGAATAAATTAGAGTCGTTGCGAATAGGCTCAAAGAGAATGACCTCTTTACCGGGGTAATCACGCTTGATATTTGTTAAGCCTGAATTTAAGCGAGAATGAACCATCGTCCGGTATGCTTGAGATAAAACATTCGGCATCCCTGATTGAGTAAGCTCATGTCTAGACATAGAACCCGAATCAACAGCCTGAGAAACATCTATCGGCACAACCGGATTAATGGCAAATACGATATCAGCACCATCATCAAGTGCCACCGAAGTATGCATCCCCTTGTTTAAAGTGCCATCCACATAGTAATGATCATCAACTTCTACAGGCCGATATAAGCCAGGAGAAGCCATACTGCACTGTATTGCTTTAGATATCTGGATGTGCTGCAAACCATCAGAACCAAAACGAACTGTTTGACCCGACTCAAGGTCTGCGGCAATGACGATCAAACTTTTGCGTAACTGTTTGAAGTCATTTGTCCGCCCTATGGCATTATAGGATCTCGCAACATACTGGTGAAAACCTTCATTATCAAAAATGCCCGATGGAATAGCTTGAGCAAGCGCAGTTAAAGACTCTAAGACACTTTGGTCATTCGGCTGACTTAAGAAATTCATCCATGCTTTTAATAAGATTTTAGGCACGGCCTTGGTTCTTTGGAAATATTCAGATAATGCAGGTTTATAAAATACTGCAGGATGAAATGGATGTATATCTGCTTCGTTACGTACAAAAATTCGACACATTTGAGCCGGCGTCATCTGATTGGCTAAATTAGCAGCCACAAAAGACCCCGCATTAACGCCCACATAGGTATGTAAATCATTCATATCCAAGCCATCAAGCGCTTCATCTAATGCCCTTAAAGCACCGATTTCATAGATTCCACCTAATGGACCACCCCCACCGAGAGCCAAGCCAAGCTTTAAGCTTTTTTTATTCTTCAATGTCTGACTAGGCATTTATTGACCTCTCAAAACCTAAAAATGTATTCATCTACCCTATGCTTAATTTATAGAGCATTCATACTAAACAAAATTCTTAGCTATCAATTTCTTCCAGTAGCTTCCCCGGCCGTAAGTACCTTGTAAACCCTGCACCTTTCAATGCCAGATTAAGCGTGCTCTGAATAATATATGGCGAATCCAGCTCTAATACATTCTCTAATAAAGCCTTAGCCCAGTTTAAATCAATCCCTCGAATAACGGATTTCACCTTCAGTAAATTAGAGGCATTCATGGAAAGCGCATCATAGCCCATCGCCATCAACAGAACCGCTCCCGCAGGGTCTCCCGCCAACTCTCCACAGATACTCAATTGAATGGACATATCCTTAGCATCTTTAGCAATACTGTATAAAGCTCGAAGAACCGCAGGATGAAATGAGTGATATAAGGGAGCAACACGAGGGTTATTTCTATCAACAGCAAGCAAATATTGGGTTAAATCATTTGAGCCAACCGAGAGAAAATCGACACGATCAGCAAACTCTTTCACTTGATAAACAGCACCCGGAACCTCAATCATCACACCAATTTGAGGCATGGTAACATCGAAACCTTCGGCCCTGATTTCATGATATTCTCGATAAATCAAATGTAAGGCTTCTTCGATTTCATTTACGCTCGAAATCATTGGCAACATAATGCGAAGGTTATCTAAGCCCACACTCGCTTTCAACATGGCCCTCATCTGAACAAGGAATATTTCTGGGTGATCTAGCGTGACGCGGATTCCACGCCAGCCAAGAAAGGGGTTTTCTTCGGTAATCGGAAAGTAAGGTAAAGACTTGTCACCACCAATATCAAGTGTTCGCATGGTGACGTAATTCGGTGCAAATGCTTCTAGCTGCTCTCGATAACAGTCAATTTGTTCTTGCTCACTTGGAAAACGCTCATTAATCATAAAAGGTACTTCGGTTCGATATAAACCAACCCCTTCAGCACCTTGATTAAGAGACCGAACGACATCCGTCATTAACCCAGTATTCACCCAAGCAGATATCAAATGACCATCTGTTGTTTCACAGGGTAAATCCTTTAGTTTCTCAAGCCCCTGATCCAGTAGTTTCTCTTCTTCAACTATTTGCCTGTAATAGTGTATGAGCCTTTCAGAAGGGCTAACAAATAATTCACCATTATAGCCATCCACAATAAGGTCTTTGCCATCCAAACGATTAAGGGGCACATCTAATACCCCCATTATCGTCGGAATCCCCATCGCTCTTGCTAAAATAGCAACATGAGAATTACCCGAGCCTTTAACAGAGACCAGACCTAACAGTTTTTCTCTAGGCACCTCTCCTAACATGGTAGGTGTCAGCTCATCACTAACCAAAATGGTATTATCCGGGAAGTTTAACTGAGACTGGGAATCTTCCTGCAAATAAGACAGCACCCTGCGTCCTAAGTCTTTTATATCGATAGCGCGTTCGCTTAAATAGGCATCATTCATTAATTCAAAATGCCTTGCATATTCGCTAATAATCAGTTTTAAAGCTGTTTGCGCCGACTTGCCTGACTGAATTTTAGCTCTAACCTCACCCGCTAACGCATTGTCATCCAACATATTAAGGTAGACATCGAATAAAGCCTGTTCTTCTGGCCTAAGCTGCGTAGAGAGACGCTCACCAACTTTTTGAATATCCAGACGTACCGCCTGAATAGCATGTTCAAATAATGCGATATCACCGTCTACATCGCTGGAATCCTTATCTGGAACTGCATCGAGGTCGGCCACCGGAAACACAACAACACTCCGCCCAATGGCAACTCCTGGTGCACCAGCCACACCTCGAAAGGTAATATCTTGCGCTGCTTCACCAGTGATTGTGCGCGACTCAATAACCCGAGTTATTTCAGAGTGAGCAATCACACTCGCAAGCTGTGCAGAGATCGTCACGAGAAAGGCTTCTTCACCTTCATCAAACTTTCTGCTGTTATTTGCTTGTTGGACAACAATCACACCGAGCACTTTTTTATGATGAATAATGGGCACGCCCAAAAAGCTCTCGAAGCGTTCTTCACCGGTCTCAGGGAAATATCGATAACGTTCATGCTCTTGCGCATGTTCTAGATTAATCGGTTCCTGGCGTACCCCCACCAAACCAACCAAGCCTTCTGAATAACCTAAACTAACACGCCCAACAGCATTTTCTTTCAAACCTTTAGAGGCCTTCAGCACATAGCGGTCTTGCTCCGGATTCAAGAGATAAATAGAACAGACCTCTGTCGTCATAGCATCCTGAACACGACGCACGATAATATCAAGCGCCTCATCCAAACTAGATGCGTTATTAACTTCCTGAACAATGCTACGTAGAACACTCAGCATTCGTCGACATCCCTTGGTTATGATTGATCGCTTTAACTCAACCCTAAGCTAGTCACTTAGGGTAAATGCCACGCAGTTTAAATAAATCAGAAGACAATTCTTTCATTGCCCGTCGGTACACTTCTCGCTTAAAAGAAACAACTTGCCCAAGCGGATACCAGTAACTCACCCATTGCCATTGATCAAACTCAGGACTTGTACTGGTATTCATAGACACCACGGAATCTGCGCTTAACATACGCAACAAATACCACTTTTGTTTTTGCCCAACACATAAAGGTAATGAATGATGACGAATCATTTTTTTCGGTAGGCGATAACGTAGCCAACCTTTTGTTTTAGCAACTATTTCGACATCTGAAGCCTGAAGCCCTACTTCTTCGTGCAGCTCTCGATATAAAGCTTCATCAGGCGTTTCACTTACTTTGATACCACCTTGAGGAAATTGCCAGGAATTTTGTCCGATTCGTCTTGCCCATAATACTTCATTGAATTGGTTTGCGAGAATAATTCCGACATTCAGCCTAAAGCCGTCAGAATCTATCACTGTTCAATTCCTTTAAAATTTATATTGCCTGCATTCTTCCAGAAATTACCGGCTTCGGCAAACCAAGATGCATGCAATTTATTCATATTTAAATAAATTTTAGACTAGATCAGGATTTTTTCACCTTAGTTCTGATATGCTTTTCATCTTCTGGCCAATTTATTGTGTTAATAGAGGAAAGCCTGTGGCTTTAGCAATTTTTGATTTGGATAATACTCTTTTAGGCGGGGATAGCGACTATGCATGGGGCGAATATCTTGTCGAGAACGGTATCGTGGATGCCGATGTATATAAACAGGCTAATGACCAATTTCTAAAAGACTATCAAAACGGGCAACTAAATATCCAAGAATATTTAGAATTTGCACTCTCGCCTTTAGCAGATAATGATTTAAGCACACTAAATAGCTGGAGAAATGATTTTTTCATTCAGAAAATCAAGCCTATCATGCTGCCAAAAGCCTTTAGTTTACTCAAAAAACATAAAGATCAAGGTGATTTTCTATTAATCATTACGGCAACAAACCATTTTATCACCGAGCTCATCGCCAATGAATTTGGTGTTGATGACCTGATTGCCACAATGCCAGAAATGAAAGCCGGTCGATATACCGGCAAGGTTTCTGGCACACCAAGCTTTCAGGAAGGAAAAATTGCTCGTTTACACGACTGGCTAAAAGGCAAACAGCACAGTATCGAGGGAGCATTTTTTTATAGTGATTCGCATAATGATATCCCCTTACTGGAATTAGTCGACTTTCCTGTTGCTGTTGATCCTGACGATATCCTAAGACAGACGAGCAAAACCAATAACTGGCCAATTCAATCTCTCAGAGACTAAATAAAATGTCAGATTCTTCTATGTTTAGATCCATATTATCTATTCTAGTCATTTTCTATGTTTTTTTAATCTCTGCATGCTCAGACCCAGTGGAGCAAAACTTAATAGATGACTCTCAAAATACCCATGAAGCAGCTATATCCTCACTAGCAGAACAAGCGCCATCTGCCTCAAACCTAGAACTGGATCCAACAAGCGCTCTTTTTATCAAGATAGTCGATGAACACTTTTCTCAGCTGGTCAATGAGAGTAAAAAATTGCATGGAAACGTCACTACATTTACCAAGAAACCTACTCAAGAAGGGCTTCAAATAACGATCCAGAGCTTAGAAAAAACACATGCCATATTTATAAGTGGCTATTTTTTAGATACTTGCTGTTCAATATATACCCCCCCTCAAGCTCAAGATGTGAGTGAGATAAGCGCCATTAACATTAAAACAAGCCTGGACCAACAACCTTTATTGCCGGGCTATTTAGATGCAGTAGATGGCTACCCCTTTAGTGGCTTAATTTATTCCGACATTCCCATTACCCGTGAAAATATGGAGCAAGAATTCCAGCTAGGTGATACAGCCTATGTAACCTTAGGCTTCCATGCTTTAGAGCTTATTCTTAAAGGCAGCAATCTAAAACGAAACGTGAGTGATTTTTCTATCTTAACAAACGCTTCAAATACTAGTTTAGCCCCCCCAGAACTGAGAAGAACGCTTTACGCTGTTTTGCTTGCAACTGAAATCAAGAAGGATATTTCGGCATTAAAACAGGCTTGGGAAGCAAACCTAAAAAATCAACTTCAACAAAGTACTCGCACCCAAACAAAAGACTTTTTTGACAGACTAAATGTGAAGATTAAAAAAGAGCGTCAAAATAAAGAAGACAATCCTGAGAACAACAATAACCAAGAAGATAAGCACTTCACTTTAGAAAGCACCCCTATCAAACAGCGACTGATGGAAAAACTTGCTTCATTAGAGGGTCTAAAAGTAGCTTCTTAGATATCTCTTGTGGTTTTAAGTAAGAGATATCTAAATAAAGTGAAGAACACTAGGCAGGTAATACACGAACAAAAATTGCTTTTAAATAATCTGTCTCTGGAATCGCGGGAATAATAGGATGATCCGGGCCTTGCCCACCCTGCTCAATAATCTGCAACTGTTTTTCTAAAGTTTGCCCTGCAAGACTCACTGCTTTTACAAGCGCTGTTTTAGACATATGCATAGAACACGAAGCCGAAACTAATAAACCATCTTTGCCAAGTAAGCGCATGGCTAACTGATTTAGACGCTGATAGGCTAATTCACCGGCTTTTTGATCTTTTCTTCGGGGAATAAAGGCTGGAGGGTCGGCAATCACGATATCAAAACGTTCATCCAGTTCTTTGAGTTTTTTGCACACTTCAAAGACATCTCCTTCGATACAATCAACCTTATCTTGGAGCTCATTTAATTCAGCATTTTTAATGACATAGTCGAGAGCCAGTGTCGAACTATCAACACAGGTAACCGAGTCAGCACCAAATGCAGCGGCTTGAATACCCCAACCGCCAATATAGCTATAAAGATCAAGAACACGCTTGCCCTTAACGTAATCTTTAAGGCGCGCACGATTCATACGGTGATCATAAAACCAGCCCGTTTTTTGCCCCTCAATAATAGGCGCAACAAATTTCACGCCGTTTTCAGTGAACTGAGCATCTTCTATCGCATCACCTTTAGCGACCTCAACATAAGATTCTAAACCTTCTGGACCACGCATCTTTCCATTATTTTTAAATACGATATGCCTAGGCCGACAAACCTTTTCTAGAGCAGCCATAATCTCTGTTTTTAGTAATTCCATACCGACTAAAGAAATTTGAACAACATAATCATCTTCAAAACGATCTATGACTAAACCTGGCAGACGGTCACTATCACCAAAAACCAAACGATAACAGGGCTCAGAAAAAGCATTTTGTCGCAAAGAAAGCGCAACATTTAAACGGTGCACAAGTAAAGACTGATCCATCAATTGCTTTGGATCACGACTAATGACTCTGCCAGCAATTAATGAAGAAGGTGACATGAACGCTGTTCCCAACAATTTATCAGCATGATTTTTAATCTGAACTTGCTCACCAGGCTCGAATGACTTCAATGGCGTCTGTTTAACATTGATTTCGTTGCTGTAAATCCACAAATGGCCTTGTTTTAAGCGTTTTTCGGCGCCTTTATTTAATTGAACATATTTCATAAGATTCCTCATTTTTTACATTTGCGCCTGAATATTTTGGGGCGAAGTATAACAACTCAGATACAAAATCGTGCATTTATTTCACATAAAAACGATAGCACTTTGGCTAAACAGACCTACAATGATAGAAACATTTTTTAAACATCTTCTAAGTGGAGCCATTTGGAAATGCCCAATCAACTTTCTCAAGAACAGGTATCACAAATACTTCAAGGTATCTTTGTTCCACCTCAACCTCAGATCTTAGTCGATTTACAGATGGAACAAATCTTACCGGAGCCCGACATTAGCCGAATTGCTAATTTAATTGCTAAGGATGTCGGTTTATCTGGCACCATGCTTAAGTTTGTGAACTCACCATTTTATGGTTTGGGCAACAAAATCTCTTCTATTGAGCAAGCAGTTTCTTTGCTTGGCATCAATACAGTGATTAATATCCTCAATGGCTTAGCCATAAAGGGGCAAATGTCTGATGAGAATATCATGGAGCTAACATCCTTTTGGGATACCGCCAATGATATTGCCATGGTCTGCGCTACAATCGCCAAAAAGGTAGGTTTTCCAAACCCGGATGAAGCCTATACATTAGGTCTTTTCCATAATTCCGGCATTCCATTAATGATGAAGCGTTTTGATAATTATTTAGCCGAATTAGAAAACGCCTATGGCAGTGAGTATGAACGCACCATCGATTATGAGAATGAAAAGTTTAACACTAACCATTGTGTAGTGGGCTATTACACGGCTAAGTCCTGGAATCTTCCAAGTCACATCTGCCTGGTCATCGCAGAGCATCACAACACCTTACAAACATTCAGCACGAAGGATGGAAGGAATCAACTTCAAAAAACACTGCTTGCCATCTTAAAAATAGCCGAACATATTTGTGGAAACTTCAAGGTATTAGGTAAACAGGATACGGATACAGAGTGGGAGCAAAGCCAGAAAGACATACTTGAGCATTTAGGGCTGACAAACTACGATTTAGACGATTTAAAAGAAGCCTTTATCGAAATGGGCATTACGGTCTATTAATAAAAAGATCTCTGTCAATAATTGGCAGAGATCTTTTTATATTAAGGACATATTTTCTAAGCATCACACACTTAAAGCAGTGGCGATCTCGTTAACCTGAATATGACACATCCAACTCACGCGCTGCTTTCACATCATCCAAACGCCTTACTGGCTGAGTCACGGGTGCGCCTTTAACAAGCTCTGGTGAGTTTTCTGCTTCTTTCTGAATAGCGACCATCGCCTCCACAAAGCCTTCGAGCTCATCGATAGACTCAGTTTCAGTCGGCTCTATCAAGAAACATTCTGGAATAAGCAAAGGAAAGTAGGTGGTCGGAGCATGATAACCATAATCCAGCAAACGCTTCGCAAAATCCATCGCATTCACACCCAGACCTTTTGCTTGTTTGCTTAGTGTAATGATAAATTCGTGCGTTGCTCGTCTATCTTTATACGCTAATTCGAAACCTGCATTCTTCATCAGAATAGCCATATAATTTGCATTTAAGGTTGAAAACTCACCAACACGATGCAAGCCTTCACGACCTAATAAAATGGCATAAATATATGCACGAAGAATAATACCCGCATTGCCCATAAAGGCACTTAAACGGCCAATCGAATCGGGTAAATCATCTTGGCCAAGCCAATGATAGCGCTTGACGCCAGATGTATCTTCTTCACACCCAGTAATCGGTGTAGGTAGAAATGGCAGTAAACGCTTACCAACGGCTACAGGGCCAGAACCTGGGCCACCACCACCGTGTGGCGTAGCAAAGGTTTTATGCAAATTCATATGCAGAACATCAAACCCCATATCACCGGGCCTTACTTGCCCCAGAATGGCGTTCAAATTTGCGCCATCATAATACAAAAGGCCACCCGCATCATGCACCGTTTTTGCTATTTCTTCAATTTGGCGCTCAAAGACCCCGCAAGTGGACGGATTTGTCATCATAATACCCGCAGTTTGAGGGCCTACAGCCATCTTTAGCGCTGAAAGGTCGACATCGCCATTTGCTAAAACAGGGATTTCTTTCACCTTATAGCCACACATTACTGCAGTGGCCGGATTAGTGCCATGTGCCGCTTCTGGAACGATAATCTCTGTTCGTTCATGATCATTGCGGCTTTCATGATAAGCCTTAATCATCGCAACACCAGCGAATTCACCTTGCGCACCCGCCATAGGACACAAAGATACACCCGCCATACCGGTAACTTCTTTCAAAATATTCTGCAAATCATACACACACGCTAAGTAACCTTGGCTGTGAGACTCAGGTGCAAGCGGATGACGGTTGATAAAACCCGGTAAAGCAGCGGCACGCTGAGCTCCTTTCGGGTTGTACTTCATGGTACAAGATCCTAAAGGATAGAATTGAGTATCAATTGAAAAATTTTGACGCGATAAATTAGTGAAATGACGTACCGCCTGTAACTCTGACACTTCGGGTAAGATAGCAGGCTTTTTACGCAACATCTTTTCTGGCAAATCAGCAATATCAGCAAGCTGTTGCGGTGCTTGCGCTGTTGCGAATCGACCTTGACTACCTTTCTTAAATATCAACATGCGTCTTTCACCTCTTTAATCGCTCGAACAAGTGCTGACTTATACAAGGTCAAATCATTTTCAGTCTTCACTTCTGTTGCACAAACAAGTATGCAATTTTTCAGGTCTGCCCCAAATACTGACAAGTCTAAACCACCTAACACACCCTGTTCTGCCATATTAGCGAGAACACCTTCAGCAAAACCATCCTCTCCGTCACCCAGCTGGATAACGAACTCATGAAAAAAGGCTGTATTTGATCGACTGAGGACATGCTCAACATCTGACAGGCTCGCCAGTAATTGACGGGCATTTTGATGACTGGACTTAGCCACGCGTGATAAACCTTCAAACCCCAGCAAAGTCATGTAAATAGTCGCTGCCGTCACAGCTAAGCCTTGATTAGTACAAATATTTGAGGTCGCTTTAGATCGGCGAATGTGTTGCTCTCTAGCTTGAAGCGTCAGGGTAAAACCCTCTTTGCCTTCAAGGTCAACCGTTCGGCCAATAATCCGGCCGGGCATTTGCCGCACTAGCTTTTGTTTACAAGCAATAAAACCAAAATAAGGCCCGCCAGAAGCTAAGGGGATACCTAAAGGCTGGCCTTCTCCTACTGCGATGTCCGCACCCTGTTGACCCCAGTCACCAGGCGGGTTAAATAATGCCAGGGCCGTTGGATTCACTAAACCTATGACCAGCATGCCTTTCTCCTGCGCCCAATCCGTTAACTCATCAACAGACTCTAGAGCACCGAAAAAGTTAGGCTGAGGAATAACAAGCGCTGCAAAATCTTCTTCGGCATACTGCTTAAGCGCATCGATATCAACAGATAGATTGCTCGGATCGATTGGCATAACCTCAATGGAAATCCCCTGATTACTCACAATATCGGTCACAACTTTTTGATATAGGGGATGAACCGTACCGGCAAATAAAACCTTCTTGCTTTTAGATTTACGATTTGCCCGGATACTCATTAACACCGCTTCAGCTAAACCTGAAGCGCCATCATATAAAGAGGCATTCGATACATCCATCGCCGTTAATTGACAAATCATCGATTGATATTCATAAATAAGCTGCAGCGTTCCCTGGCTTGCCTCAGCCTGATACGGGGTATAAGCCGTCAGAAATTCACCTCTCATGGCTACATCCCAAACAGCAGCCGGTATATGATGCTCATAAGCACCCGCACCAATAAAGCATAACGCACCTTCATCTTGCTGAGCCCGGTCAGACATTAAGCGCATCATGTCCATTTCAGTTAAGCCATCCGGTACGCCAACCAAAGGTTTAGCGCGCAAATGTGTAGGAATCTCATCAAATAAATCATTGATAGACGCAACACCAATCACATCTAACATTTTCTGAATATCTTGTTCCGTATGCGGAATAAAAGGCATGTTTAACCCTCGTCAAATCATAAAGCCGAGCAAGCTTACTGATCTATTTCATTAATAAGCGACTTTCTTTAAAAATAAAACCTTTGAAGCACTGCTTATATTTAAACAGTGTTATCAAAGGTCTTGAAAGCAGTGTTGACTTAACGCCAGACTACCAATAATTAGTGATCGTCTGCTTCGCAAGCTTCAGCGTAATCTTCAGCATTCAATAACGATGACAGCTCGTCAGCGTCTGAAATCTTTAATTTATAAAACCAGCCATCATCATAAGGGTCACTATTCACCAGCTCAGGGGAATCTTCCAAAGCCTCGTTAACCTCAATGACAGTACCGCTCACAGGCGAAAATATATCAGATGCTGCCTTTACCGATTCAACAACACCAGCCTCTTCACCCGCTGTAATCACAGCATCGACCTCAGGAAGTTCAACAAAGACAACATCACCTAATAAGTCTTGCGCATGGTCAGTAATACCGACTGTTACTGTTTCGCCATCTTCTTCAAGACGAACCCACTCATGGCTAGATAAATACCGTAATTCACCGGGAATAATACTCATGATCAACTTTCCTCAAACTAGAATAAACTGTGTTCAATACTTAATGAATTTCTTAAATTAATATGCTTGTTTACCAAAACGAACAAAAGGCGGCTTCACAATTTTTACGTCTATTTGCTTACCCCGCATATCCACCTGGCAAGCATCATTTAGTGATTTCTCGACCCTTGCCAAAGCAACTGAATACCCCAGGGTTGGCGAAAAACTTCCGCTGGTAATTTCGCCTATTTCTTCGCCATTAAGACATACTTTCTGATGACCCCGCAGTACACCTCGTGCTTCAAGCACCAAACCAACAAGCTTTGTGGGCACACCGGACTGCTTTTGCTTAACCAGTGCTGATTTCCCGATAAAATCTCGGTCGTCAGAGAAAGAGACTGTCCAGGCCATGTTAGACTCAAGGGGGGTCACTGACTCATCCATATCAGAACCGTACAAATTCATACCTGCTTCTAAACGTAAAGTGTCACGGGCACCCAAACCACAAGGTTTGACGCCAACGGCCAGCAAATCATTCCAAAAACTCTCTGCTTTATCATTTGGTAATAATATTTCCAAGCCGTCTTCGCCCGTATAACCCGTTCGACAATACATCCAGCCAGCCTGCTCTAAACCTTGAAATACGGCTAAACCGTCAATAAGGCTGGCATCATTTAGCTTTAATTGTTTAACCGATGTTATTGCGTCGGGTCCTTGTACAGCAATCATCGCTAGATCGCTACGCTCTTTCAATTCGACATCAAAGCTTTTTGCTTGTTTAGTCATCCATGCTAAATCTTTTTCGCGAGTACCGCAGTTGACAACAAGACGATAGTCAGATGGCATACGGTATACGATAAGGTCGTCAATCACGCCGCCATTTTCATCTAACATGCCGCTATATAAGGCTTTGCCATCGACAAGAAGTTTATCAACATCATTGGCAAGCAAATAACGCAAGTAGTCTCTTGATTGTGGGCCAAGTACATCAACGATCGTCATATGTGACACATCAAACATACCGGCATTTTTGCGAACAATATGATGCTCTTCGAGCTGGGAACCATAATGTATCGGCATATCCCAACCACCAAAGTCGACAATTTTAGCGCCGGCTTGTTTGTGAGCATTAAATAAAGCGGTCTTGAAACCCAAGAGATTCTCCTTGTTCAGCCCCGCATTTAGTCAAATTAAGCTAGCCCTTCAGGCATATTCTGCGTGACCAAATGAGGAACGATAAATTCGAAAGCGGCATTTTACCTGATTGGTTGAGTGAAAAACCACCTATAATTTCTAGACGACAGAATCATAAGCTAAAGACTTACCCTGTTTGATTTGAAATCACAGAAAACCTAGACCCTTTCGAAAAAGCCCCGGATACCTGGCAACACATTTAAGTAATGATCAAAGGCATGACTGCCTCCAAATTGAATCCACATGCTCACCCCTGCAAGATAACTAACAGCATCTTGATAATTAAGCACTTCATCAGCGGTTTGAGTGAGTAAAAATGTCAGCTTAGGGTGCGATACTGGCTGAACGATCAGAGAGCTCAGGTCATCCATATGCTCAGGCTCAATAATATATTTCTCGCCCGTGTACAGATTCTGGTTTTCACCTAAATAATCCTGTAGCAGGTTATAAGGCCGCACAGCAGGATTAATTAAAACTGCTTTTGGTGTGACTGAAGATGAAGCATAAAAACGCTGAAGGTACAGACTATAAAAGCCCCCTAAAGAGCTTCCAATAAAACCCAGCAAATTATCTCGACCATTGTGCTCAATTAAGCTATGAATATAAGCGATGGCCTCTAAAGGTGCAGGTGGCAAAGCAGGCACAATCACATTTATTAGTTGACCACAATGAGCTTGAAAATAGCCCTTTGTCAGCCGGGCTTTCTCAGATTGAGGCGAACTGTTAAAACCATGCAAATACACTATATATTTCAATAGCCTGTGCTCTTCAGATCTAAATTAAACTTAAAATCTTCGGCTCTATATACTTTTGTTTCAATGATTCCGTCTGCATGCAAGCTGAGTGACCGGTACCCTGGCGCCACCGCCTCTACCGCAAAGCCTGATGATTTTGGCAAGAATTGAATACAGGTTGACGGTGTAGCCAACATAGAAACACCACGACGTTTGGAGTCCCACTCTTGATGAATATGTCCCCAAAGTACGCCTCGAACATTGTCAAAACGATCTAAAATATCGAAAAATGCATCACGATTATGCAAGCCTATTTTATCTAGCCATGTGGAGCCAATATCTAGTGGATGGTGATGTAAACATACCAAGGTATGCAGGTCGGGTGCCTCCAGCAGCGTCTTTTCCAGCAAATCAAGTTCGCTATCATTCAGATGCCCATGTACCGAGCCACGAACAGAACTGTCTAACAAAATAATTTGCCAGTGATCAAAACGACGAACTTTTGAAAACACTTCTTTGTCCGGGAGCGACTGCGTCATGACTTGAGTGTCATCGTGATTACCAGAAAACCAACCAGATAACTCACATAGAGACTTCGTTTCTTCTCTAAAATACTGATAAGCCTGTGCCGATGCATCTTGGGCAAGGTCACCACTGGCCACCATAAAATCTGGCGCAGCATGCACTTGGCTCTGTATATTCGCAGCAACTCGCGCCAACACCGCGCCCAAGCTATCACGAGTCACCACGCCAAGCAGGTCGCTCTTTGCATCCTTGGTCAAATGGCAGTCGGTAATCTGCAATAGATTCAAGGTCTGAGCATTTGCATTTTTTTCCATTTTCATTCTTTCGTTCGGCTCTATATGGTTTGATTACTAGGCAACAGAATTTAGCAAGCGCCAAATAATTCTCCGAGTAATATAAAAGCTTTTCAGTTATTGTTGCTATTTTTATGCGAAAAGCGAAACGTTAATAATATCGACCATATCTACAAGGTAGTTTAGTAGCAAATAGTAAGCCCTATATTCAAACAGTAATGATAAAAAAATCACAAATCATTCGCAGAAAAGGGACTCTCTTCGCAATAACCATATGAAATACAGAAATTCAGCCACTCTGCCAGAAATAAATTTAATTGATTCTTTTCATCAGGCAAATGCATTTTTTGATTCGGATAGTGATTCACCCCATCAACAGCTTGCCGGCCATACTTGCCCACCACTTCAGCAACCAAAGCATCATGATATAACCTGACACGCAATTTTGGGTTATTCACCCATTTACCTGCTGCCGCTGTTTGTTCAAGCAAAAATGTATCTGTGTATTTACAATTTTCAAGCAATATCAAATTCACTCTTCCAATATAACCATGGCCATTATGTAAATCGAAATCCATACTATCAAGGTCACCCATCATTCTGATTAGGCGCATTAAACGGCTATAGTTACCTTCGTACAGAGCCCCCATATGGACAAGATCAGGCACATATTTTTTCCTCATGAGTCTGATAAACCCCACTTGGAATCCAAGCGAGCGCGGTTCAATGCTAGCCATTGCAAGGCAATAATGGCGGAGGCATTGTTAATTTTTCCAGTGTCAACCATTTTCATGGCCACTTCGACACTCACCGTATGAACTTTAATATCTTCATCCTCCGACTCAAGCCCGTGCATGCCACTCACACCTTTACTGTTTACCTGCGCACAAAACAAAAATACCTTTTCAGTAGTGCCACCAGGTGATACTAAAAATTCACAAATCTTCTCCATTTCACCTAATGTCAAATCTGCCTCTTCTATTGATTCCCTTCGTGCCACTTCTTCGGGCTCTTCGCCTTTTTCATTAATACCTGCCACCAACTCTATCAACCAGGGTGACTGATCCTCATTTACCGCGCCTATTCTGAATTGTTCCAATAGCACAACTCTGCCTTCCACCGGGTCATAGGGAAGTACGCAGGTCGCATTGCCACGGATAAAAATTTCTCGCTGAATTTCACGACTCCAAGCGCCATTAAAACGCTTGTGTCTAAAGTGGTATCGATCTAGCTTGAAAAAGCCGTCATAACAGGATTCACGCTGACTTAACACGAAATCCCGAGACCCGAATTGTTGTACAATACTGCCTTTACTCAATGCGCTGGTTTCCTCTTTATCTAGAGCGGAAATATCTATTAATTTCCTCTATCCTAAACCTGACGTTTTAGGGGCACGTTAAGATTACGACTTTTCAGTCTAGAGTTATGGATACTTTTTGTCCATAATGCTGTCCCATTATCCATTTTCAAATATACGCATAGGCATTTTACTTAAATTTAATGAGCAAAAGCCATTTGATACATAACGCAGTGAGAGTTATATGAAAAAAACATCCAAGGTCATCCTTTCTAGTTTAGCCAGCGCATTACTTATGCCTACGCTCACCTATGGTGCTGACTTGTTCAGCCTATATCGCGCTGCCGAGTATTACGATGCAGACATTGCCGCTGCTCAATTAGCTTACGAAGCAGAAAAAGAAGGGGAAAATCT
>TARA_R110002072_G_scaffold86774_4_pt1 | contig 30273 bp, 25 predicted proteins | sample TARA_R110002072 | Tara Oceans TARA_R110002072 (sample SAMEA4397118) | marine metagenome | biome: Polar Biome; feature: [SRF] surface water layer (ENVO:00010504); material: water (ENVO:00002006), including particulate matter (ENVO:01000060) such as... | depth 5 m
CGAGCTTGTGCATGAGGGCGCCGACAAGGGCGGCGCGGTGCGCGCGTTCATGGCCCAGCCCGGGTTCGCGGGGACGCGCCCGGTGTTCGTCGGCGACGATATTACCGACGAGGACGGCTTTGCCGCCTGCGAGGAACTGAGCGGCTTCGGGATCTTGGTGGGCACCCCGCGCGAGAGCGCTGCTCAATTCGCTCTTTTGGACGTTGACGCAGTGCACAATTGGCTGGAGTTGTAGATACCTTGGATACACCCAACCTCGAACTCTGGCCGATCGGCAATTGCCAGGTAAGCGCATTGGTCGACACCGATGGGGCATTCGCCTGGGGCTGCGTCCCGCGGGTCGATGGCGATCCCGTTTTCTGCACTTTGCTCAATGGCGACCGCCGCGACGAGGGCGTCTGGCGGTTCGAGATAGAAGGGCAAGTGTCCGCGACGCAGCGTTATCGCCGCAACACCCCCATCCTGGTGACCAGGCTCGAGTCCGAGGACGGGAGCGCAGTGGAGATCCACGATTTCTGCCCGCGCTTCGAACGGTCGGGAAGGATGTATCGTCCGGTTGCCTTCGTCCGGATCGTGCGGCCGGTGGCGGGCACCCCGCGGCTGCGAGTGGTTCTTGCGCCGATGAAGAATTACGGCGGCGCGCGCGCCGAAAGCACCAATGGCACCAACCACATCCGCTATCTGCTCGAACCGCAGGCGCTGCGGCTGAGCACCGATGCGCCGGTCGGTTACGTACTCGAAAACCGGAGCTTTCGTCTCGAGCACGATGTTCATTTTTTCCTCGGGCCCGACGAGCCTTTCGTCGGCAATTTGCGCTCCGAAGTGCGCCAGATGGAAGCTCTGACCGAGAAGTACTGGACCCATTGGACGCGCGGTCTGCACATTCCGCTCGAGTGGCAGGCTGAGGTGATCCGCTGCGCCATCGCGCTCAAATTGTGCCAGCACGAGGAAACCGGCGCGATCGTCGCCGCGCTCACTACTTCGGTCCCGGAGGCACCCCACAGCGAGCGCAATTGGGACTACCGCTTCTGCTGGATCCGCGATTCCTATTACACGGTGCAGGCGCTCAACCGGCTCGGTGCGCTCGACGTGCTGGAAAAATACCTCACCTATTTGCGCAACATCATCGATGGCGCCAAGGGCGGGCGCATCCAGCCGCTTTACTCCGTGATGGGCCAGAGCGAGCTCAACGAAGGCCATGAAACCGCGCTGGCCGGCTACCGCGGGATGGGGCCAGTGCGGCGCGGCAATGCGGCCTTCGAGCAGATCCAGCACGATTGCTACGGCCAGATCGTGCTTCCCACGGTTCATGGCTTCCTCGACAGCCGCCTTTTGAGGATGGCCGACGAGCGCGATTTCGAGAGCCTCGAGCAGGTCGGCGAAATGGCGTGGGCGATGCACGACCAGCCCGATGCAGGGCTGTGGGAGTTTCGGACCCGGCAGGAAGTGCACACCTATTCGGCGGTCATGAGCTGGGCAGCCTGCGACCGCCTCGCCAATGTCGCCGAGCGGCTGGGCCGCGAGGATCGCTGCGAATTGTGGCACCGCCGCGCCGCTGCCATTCGCACCAAGATCGAAACCGAAGCGTGGGTGGAAAATGGCGAGGGGGGTGGTCATTACGGCGCCAGCTTCGAGAGTGATTATCTCGATGCCAGCCTGCTGCAGATGGTCGAGCTGCGGTTTCTCTCGCCCGACAACGAACGCTTCCTATCGACCTTTGCCGCAGTCGAGCGCGAATTGCGGCGCGGGGATCACATGCTGCGCTATGCGGCGGAAGACGATTTCGGCGCGCCGGAAACCGCGTTCAACGTCTGTACTTTCTGGCTGATCGAAGCGCTTCACCTCGTTGGGCGCGATGCCGAGGCACGGGTGCTGTTCGAGACCATGCTCAGCCATACTACCCGATCGGGGCTGCTGAGCGAGGATCTCGATTATGTCACCGGCGAGCTTTGGGGGAACTTCCCCCAGACCTATTCGCTCGTAGGGGTAATCAATTGCGCCGGATTGTTGTCAAAACCCTGGAGTGAAGTCCGATAGGCAAACTCATCGTCATCTCGAACCGCGTCGCCGTCCCCAAGGCGCGCGGGGCCGCGGGCGCGCAGGGCGGACTCGCCGGTGCGCTCAACTCTGCGCTGCGCGATCACAAGGGCATCTGGTTCGGCTGGTCGGGTGAGGAAAGCGACGAGGAGGACGGCAACATCGCGATGCAGCGCCACGACGGCGTGACCACCGCGACGATCGACCTGTCGCACCGGGACATCGACGAATACTACAACGGTTACGCCAATGCGACGCTGTGGCCGCTGTTCCACTTTCGCCTCGATCTCACCGAATACGAGCGCGAGACCGGCAAGGGCTACGAGCGGGTCAACGAACGCTTCGCCGACAGCGTCACCCCGCTGATCGAGGAAGACGACCTGGTCTGGGTGCACGATTACCATCTGATCCCGCTGGGCGAGAGACTGCGCTCGCGCGGCCTGAAGAATCGGATCGGCTTTTTCCTCCATATCCCTTGGCCGCCGACGCGGCTCTTCGTCTCGCTGCCGTATCATGAGCGTCTGGTGCGCACGATGCTGCAATACGATCTGGTGGGCTTCCAGACCGTCGACTGGCGCGAGAGCTTTCTGCATTATTGTTCCGAAGAGCTGGGCGCCGAGGTCGACGAGGAGAGCGGCGCGGTCACGCTGGACGGCTGGACGACCTATGCGCGGGCCTATCCGATCGGGATCGACTGGGACCATTTCCAGGCCGAAGGCGAGACCGGCGAGGCGCGGCAGGCGGGTCAGCGCCTGCTGTCCTCGACGCGCCGCCGGACCGCGATGATCGGCGTCGACCGGCTCGACTATTCCAAGGGGTTGCCCGAGCGAATGGACGGGATCGGGCGCTTCTTCGACCAATTTCCCGAGCGCGTCCGCGACCTCGTCTTCATCCAGATCGCGCCGCCAAGCCGCGAGGATGTCGAAAGCTACAAGCAGATCCGTACCGAGCTCGAGCAGAAGGCGGGCCAGATCAACGGCGCGCGCTCCGAAGTGGACATGGTCCCGATCCGCTACGTCAATCGCGGCTATAGCCATGCCGAACTGTTCGGCTTTTTCAGGGCGGCGAAAATCGGGCTGGTGACTCCCTTGCGCGACGGGATGAACCTGGTCGCGAAAGAATATATTGCCGCGCAGGATCCGCTCGATCCCGGAGTGCTTATCCTGTCGCAATTCGCGGGCTCGGCGCTGCAGATGCCTGAATCGCTGATCGTCAATCCGCACAGTCCCGACGATCTGGCCTATGCCATCCACACCGCGCTCGACATGCCGCTGGCGGAGCGCCAGCGCCGCTACGAAGCGACCATCGACACCGTGCGCGACGACAACGTCAAGCAATGGACCGAGGACTTCGTCACCGATCTCGCGAGCGCCGGTATCAGGTAAGGGGGGCGATGCGCGCGCGTCGCCGGAGGGGCTAGTTAGCCCACCGCGCCCAGGCTGCGCTCTCCAGAACGTCTGACTGTGTGATGATGCGCGCCGGAATTGCATTTGTGTCGGCAAACCTCTTGCCTTTGTCCAAACCCAGCACCGCAATGGCCGTGGCCAGCGCATCGGCTTGCATGCAGCCCGGATGCAGCACGGTCACCGAAAGGATTTCGTCGGATAGAGGCAGGCCGCTCACCGGTTCGATCGTATGGCTCCACGATTGCCCTCCCGCGCCGCGCCGACGAGCATAATTGCCGGATGTGGCGATGGACCAGCCGGTCAGACCGACGCGCGTCGCCGGTGCAGGGCTGTCCGGTGGAATCTCGAGATCGACCCACCAAGGCAGGCCATCGGCTCGCAGACCGCAACCGCGCAATTCGCCGCCAATGTTCAGCAGGGCGTGATCCACCCCGATGCGGCCCAGTGCATGCACCCCGGCATCGACCGCGAACCCCTTGGCGATGCCGGAAAAATCGAGGGTAAGGCCGCCCGGTTGGCCCAGGACCCTGCCGCCTTCTTCCAGCTCGATATTCCGCCAATCGTACCCGCGCCCTGCTGCCGCAGCCTCGCGCGACGGTTTTCGGACCGGGGGTTTCGATCGCCCGAAACCCCACAGTTCGGACACTGCGCCGATCGTCGGATCGAACGCTCCCGAACTCGCCCGGGCAATGGTGAGCGAACAGTCGAGAACATAGGCGAACTCGTCCGCGATCCGATGCCGGCTTCCTGGCGTCGCGCGGTTGAAGCGGCTGAGGTCGGATTGCGCATCCCATTGGCTCATCTGACCGATGATACGGTCGAAAACGGTTTCAAGCGCGCCGCGGATGACGGTGTCGGTGAGGGCAGGGCGCGCGATTGCCTCGAGCGACCAGTTCGTCCCCATCGTTTCGCCGCCAAGCAGAACCGACCGCCCATCTGCCGGCGCGGTTGCAGTCTCGCGCGGCCGTCCAGGGGGCAGGAGGAGTTGCTCCAGTCTCGGGCCTGCCACGCCCCCCGTATCCTTCAAAGCGGCAGGAACTCGAGCACCGCGGTGTAGGAGGCGCGGCGTTCGGGCTGGCCGTCCGTGGCTTCCTGTGCGCTGGACGCCTCCAGGTAATACATCCCTGCAGACGCCGCTTCGAGCGTCAGTCGGCCTTCGGCATCGGTCCGCAGCATGGCGATGCCGGGATCGTCGCGGTAGCGCGTACCGCCCGCGACGAATTCGACCTCGAGATCCGCCGCCGGCTGGCCATCGAGAAGGAAGCGCATCACCGCAGGCTCGCCCGCGACGATGTCGTTGGGGTGCGTGACCGGGACCATCTCGAGCCCGCTGTTGGTCGGCTGGAGCGCGGTATCGCTGGGCGCGCCGAGCGTGACGAAGGTTTCGGTGCGCGATTTGTTGTGGGTGGTGCGGATGTCGGTGGCGCCGGCGGGCAAATCATCGACGCTGCCGCGGAAGCGCTGGCGCTCGCCATCCAGTTCGTAGGACCCCATCACGCCATCGCTGACCAGCGCGATCCGGTAGGTACCCTGCGCCGCCAGCGGCACGTCGAAGACGCTGCGATAGGCGCCCGAACCCAGGATTGTCGGATCGACGGGCTCGCCGTCGGGTCCGGTGATCACCAGCGAATCGAGCGACATCGGCCGGTGCTCGAACAGGAACAAGCCGTTGGAGGCGGCGGCGTCGACCGTCACCAGATCGCTCTCGCCCGCCATCACGGTGGCGGAAGGCAGCAGCCAGCGGCGATGCGCATCCGCCTGGGTGGGGAGCAGGGTGGAGAGGCCGAGTGTGAGGCCGAGGGCGAGCAGGCTGGGTTTGGCGAACATGATTGGGTCCTTTTCGTGCGGATGAAGGTAGCGGGCGGGCTTCCCCGCGCGGCTTAGCGCTTGGTTGTCAGGCGCACCGCGCCCAGTTCGGATTTGCCCCGTGCGGTGGCGGAGGTGCTGGCCTTGGGGGGCCACTGGAAGGGCAGCGCCACCAGTTCGCGCCCGCCGACCTCGCGGGCCGCCTCTACCCGCAAGGTGTAGCTCCCGGCCGGGAGGTTCGCGAGCGGACGGCTGCCCTGGCGATAGGTTCGTGCATGGGTGCCTGGCGCCTTGGTCGGCGCGCTGACGCCATTGGCGGGCATCTTCATCGCTCGGCCCGAGCGGCGCCACCAGGTGCGCATGTCGGGGAGCCATTTGGCGCCGTCCTCGGGCGAGAGATCGACATCGTACCAGACGTCGAGCGTCCGCACGGATTTGCCGCTCGCATCCTCGATCCAGACCGCGACGTAGGGCCGGTGGTATTCCGCGACGCGCAGCCGCGGGATCTCGACGCTGACGGACATTTCCTGCGCGGCGGCAGGGGCGGCGGCGAGGCCGGTGGCGGCGAAGGCGAAGGCGATCGAGGTTCGCATGGGAAACTCCGGGTTCAATGGATGAGGAAGACGAGCAGGAAGAGCGGGATCAGCACGCCCGCGCCGGCGATGGGCCAGGTCGAGCGGCGCTTCTTGGCGTGCAGCTGGAGCAGCAGCAGACCCGTGAGCGAGAAGACCACGCAGGCCGCGGCGAAGATATCGATGAACCACGACCACGCGGTGCCGGTATCGCGGCCCTTGTGGAGGTCGTTGAGATAGGCGATCCAGCCGCGGTCGGTGGTTTCGTGGATCACCTCCCCGGTCGCCCTGTCGATCAGCACCCAGCCATCGCCGCCCGGCTGCGCCAGCGGAACGTAGAGCTCGCTTTCGCTCCATTCGGGCGTGCGGCGCGAGACATCGACATCGGCGGTCTCGTCCAGCCATTCGGCTACGGCCGAAGGAACGACGGTTTCGGGCCCGGCGCTGTCGGGCACGGCTGCGAGCGTGCGAAGCAATTCGGCGGGCAGCGTATATTCTTGGGTGGCGACTTCGGGATCGGCTTCGATCGAACCGGCGTGGTTCAAGGTGATGCCGGTCACTGCAAACAGGATCATTCCTGCGAGGCAGATCGCGCTGCTCATCCAGTGCCACGTGTGGAACTGGCGCACCCAGAAAGCGGGAATGCGGCGCTTGCCCGCCTTGCGGCGAACGGCTCCGGAGCCGCAGACCGGTTGCTGTGTCGATTGCATGTCCATCGGGTATCGTATCCTGCTACGCCATTACGCGGTGCTGTAATTGCAAATCAGCCTCAATAGCAACAAAGCGTTTGGTGGCCTGGCGGATCGGCTCGGGTGAGGGGCCCGCCCAACCCGAGCGCCTAGAACCTCGCATTCACGCTGACCCAATAGCTGCGCGCCTTGTCCTTGTTGTTGTAGTCGTCGACGTAGCTGGGGGTGAAGGTGCCATCGCCATTGTCGAGGAAGTTGGTCTCGTAGCTGGTAAAGTCCTGATTGAGCAGATTGTTGACCCGGCCCGCCAGCGTGATGTGATCGTTCAGATGGAACTGCGCGCCCGCGTTGAGCACGGTATAGCTCTTGTAGAAGATCTGCTCCCCCGTCACCGCATCGACCCCGCGATAGCGGCGCGAGCGGTGCTCGGCATTCAGCTGCGCGCTCAGCCGGTCGGTCGCGTCCCAGTCGAGCGTGGCATTGGCCATGTGGCGCGCCGAATTGGTCAGCGGCAGGCCGATGTCGGCGCCGCTCAGCTGCTCGCTATTGGTCAGCGTGTAGTTAGCGCGCAGGTTGACCCCTTCGAACATCCGCAAGCGACCCGCGACCTCGATCCCTTCGATCCGCGCTTCGTCGATATTGATCGGCTGGTTGATCGTTCCGCCAAGCCCCAAAACCTCGAAATAGTCGCCCAGATTGGCGCAGGGCCGCACCCCGCCGGTTACGGCACAGGGCTGGACCGTGGTACTCGACAGCTTGTCGTCGAATTCGTTGCGGAACACAGTGACGTTGATGCCGGTACCGGGCAGCGGGTCCCAATAGGCTGCTGCCTCGTAATTGACGCTGGTTTCGGGAACGAGGTCGGGATTGCCGATGAAGGGGCTGGTGCCCTGTCCGCCGAATCCGCGAATGCCGTCATACAAATCTGTGGTCTTGGGGGTCTTGAACCCGGTGCTGACGCCGCCTTTGACGGTGATGGTGTCGCTGACGGTGAACACGCCATAGAGGCGGGGGCTGAACTGGCCGCCGAAAAGGTCGTGTTCGTCATAGCGCAAGCCGCCGGTGATGGTGAACCAGTCAGTGGGTGCCCAGTTGTCCTCGAGGAAGAGCGACCACTGCTTCTGCTCCTGCACCGCTTCGAGGCCTTCATTGCTGGCTTCCAGGCCGAACACGGCGTCTTCCAGTTCGCCGTCGATCACCTGACCGCCGAAAACGACTTCGTGATCGCCAGCGAACCCGATCAGCGGCACGACCATGCGCGCATCGAGCGTGTACTGGCTGCTGCGCAGATCGCGGTCGGGGCGGGGCAGGAAGGTGTCCTCGGCAATCTCGCGGCGCGCGGCCTCGCTCAGCCCGGCATATTCGCCGGTGCCGTCATAGATCTCCTGAAGCAGTACCCGCTCTGCCACCGAGAACGGGCGCGTGCGGCCGCGATTGACCGTATCGATATGGGCAAGGCTGACGAAGCTCTGTCCGAAGCCCCAGTCGCCGCGATAGGTGAGCGACCAATTGTCGCGCTCGAACCGCTGCTCGTCCTTGTAGCCCACGCGCGGAGCCACCACGCCGCGCGACGCGCGCCAGATCGTGTCGATGCTGTCGACCGTGCCGAGAGGGAAGCTGACGGTCCCGGTGTCGGGATCTGTAATTGGTGCGTTATCGTATTTCTGCCGCGAAACATCGTAGTCGAATTCGAACACATGTCCTTCGACCGGGTTGAACGAGAGCGTTCCGCCAAGGTTGTAATTGGTGCTGTCCACGGTACGCCCGCCGCCGCCAAAGCCCAGCCCGCGCACATGCACCACCCCGGCGGGGTCTGTCACCGGCGCAAAATCGGGGCTCGAGGGCTCGCGCTTGTACAACGAGCCGCGCAGCGAAATGCCCAGCAGATCGCCGATCAGCGGCCCGTTCAGGCTGGCATCGAGGGTGGTGTCGGCGCCGAAGCGGCTGTCTTCCTGGATGCTGCGGCTGACCGTCGCCGACCCCGACCAGACCATGCTGACCGGCTTGGTGATGATGTTGATCACCCCGCCAAGCGCATCCGCGCCATAGAGTGTGGAGGCAGGGCCGCGGATTACCTCGATCCGTTCGATCGTGTCGAGCGGCGGGATGTGGTTGAACTGGTTGCCGCCGAAATTGTTGGGATAGATGTCGCCGTGATTGTTCTGGCGGCGCCCATTGATCAGGATCAGCGTGTAGTCGGCGCCCATGCCGCGAATGCTGATCGTGCGCTGCCCGGTCTTGTCCGAGGTCTCGCCCACATCGACGCCTTCGAGATCGCGCACTGCGTCGATCAGGGTCATGTATGGCCGCTGCGCGAGCTCTTCCGCAGTTACCACGCTGATGCTGGCCGGGGCATCGGTGATTTTCTGCTCGAACCCGGCTGCGGTGACGACGATTGTCGGATCGCCGGCTTCTGGGTCCTGCTGTGCTTCCTGCGCGAACCCCGGCGCCGCACCCAACCACAGGCCAAGCGCCGCGACGGCGCAGCCCGATGGGAGTCGCGTGGCGACGGAGAAACTCGATCCCATGATAATGCCCCTGCTATTGCGAAGTATTCGCATTTGCGTTTTGGCTCTCTGGCGAGATCGGCATGGCTCGTCAAGCAGCTTGGTGTGGGCAGGGGGAAATGTCGCTCCGGGACGCTCCGGGTCCTCGACCGGTGCCGCATTCCCGGGGCGCCGGCGTGAGTACAGCCTTCCGAACGCCCTCAGACGCGGATGATCGGGCCACTGGCTTAGGGAATCGGCCCGATCCTTCTCCCCACATTGGAGGGGCTTAGGAGCGGAAAGGGCAGCTTCGGAAAATCTTGATCGCTTATGACGATCGAGTGAGCGCCGCTTCGGCATGGCGCATATAATCCCGGGTCAGCGGGAGGATGCGGCGGTCCCGGCTATACTGGATCTGGTAATTGCACATTCCACCGTTTTCGAAACTCGATGTCGCGCCCGCCAGATAGAACGTCCACATCCGGAAAAAGCGCTCGTCGTACAAGGCCACGATCGCATCGCGGTTGGCCAGGCAATTGGCGTACCATGCCCTCAGGGTCTTGGCGTAATGCAGCCGCAGCATTTCGATGTCGCTGGCGATGAGCCGGAATTTCTCGCTGGCGGCGATCGTCTCGGACAGGGCAGGAATATAACCGCCGGGGAAGATGTATTTGCGCGTGAAGGCATCCGTCGTTCCGGGCGATCCGATCCGCCCGATCGTGTGCAGCAACATCACGCCGTCATCGGCGAGCAAATTGGCGCACGCCTCGAAGAAGGTTTCGAACTGCGGACGCCCGACGTGTTCGAACATACCCACCGAAACGATCCGATCGTACCGTTTGCCGCGCTCGGGCAGGTCCCGGTAGTCGATCAGCTCGAATGAAATGCGGTCCGCGACGCCCGCGTCTCTGGCGCGTTCCTGCGCCAGCGCGAGCTGTTCGCGGGATAGCGTGATCCCGGTCACCCTAATGTCGAACCTGCGGGCCAAATAAATCGCCATGCCGCCCCAGCCGCAGCCGATGTCGAGGACTGTCTGGCCGTCGCCAAGCGCCAGCTTGGAGGCGATGTGTGCCAGTTTGGCTTCCTGCGCCTGCGCCAGCGTCTCAACGCCATCGTCCCAGTAGCCGCAGCTATACTGCATGTGCTCGCAGTCGAGCATCAGGCGGTACAGCTCGTTGCCGATGTCGTAGTGATGCGAGACGTTGCGCTGCGATCGCAGGGTGTCGTTGATCGCTTCGCGGGCGAAAGCGATGCGGTTACCCAGGCTCCGGCGCAGGCTTGGCCGACCGATGGATCCGCCGCGATCCCACGGCGCATTGGAGCGCAACAGTTCCACCAATTCCATGATCCCGCCCTGCTGCAGGATCAGCCGGCCATCCATATAGGCTTCGGCTGCCCCCAATCTGGGATCGAGCAGGATATCGCGCGGCACGGCCTTGTCGGTGAAGGTCAGGGCGACATCGGGGAACCCCGCAGCCGGTTCGCCGAAATTGTTTTGAGTGCCATCGGCGAACGTGACGTGGAGAGTGCCTCTCTTCACGATGGAGGCGAGATAACGGCTGACCAGGATTTTACTCATGGGGCGCCCTTATGAAGGGTACCGCTCGCCTCAGCCAGCCAAAATGGGATCGAATGAAGATCTTTCCTTTTGGTTCTTTGTTCCGGGAGCGATTTCCTGTCATTTCGTTTCGTAGCCGCACGAGCAGAGCTAACGAATTCGTCTGGCGCGGCACCGATCCACCGGAGTGAAATGCTAGAGAGGGCGGCTTTCGCCTTTCTCTGTGGAAGCAGATGAATAGATTTCGGCTTCGAGTTCCTCATCATTCCGAGTACCAGCAGGACCAGTCAGCGTCGGTAGGCTCTAACCCGGCTTGCTGTAATCATCGAGGTCATCGAAATCGTCACAATCGGTCAGCAGCAGGGCGACCGGCTTGAGGCGCTCGGAATGGGCCATGACCACGGTGGCGAATACGGTCAGCGGAACCGCCAGCACGGCGCCGACCGCACCCCAGATCAGTGTCCAGAAAACCAGCGCCACCAGCACCACCAAGGGCGAAACGGCCAGTCGCCGGCCCATGAGCTTGGGGTCGACAAAATTGCCCATCACCTGCTCGATCACCAGCAACCCTCCGGCCACAATCGCAGCCGACAGGGGATCGCGGACGATCAGGACGTATAGGACCGGCAATGCGCCCGCAATTATCGATCCAACGGTTGGAATGAAGTTGAGCAGGACAGCTAAAACGCCCCACAGCAGGAGATAATCGACATCGAAAGCGGCGAGCCATGCGACGTAAAGAGCCGCAGTGATGACACCCAGGATAAATCGGGTCGTGAAGTAGGCGCGGAACTTTTTCCCAACGGACCGGCCGATCTCCGGCCAGCGGCGCTCGCCGCCGGGGCCGGCCAAGGCCAGCATTTTCCGATGCCAGTTTTCGGTCTCGGTCAGCATCAGCAGCATCAGGAACAGTATCAGGATAATACCGGACGCCACTCCGGCGGTGATGCCGAGCGCGGCGAGTGCGCGCGATGCAAGGCCGCCAGCCGAAATCAGCGATTGGGAGCCGGGATCGGGCCCGTCGGAGACAATGTCGGGCAGCGGCAGACTGCCAATGCGCTCGTTCAATTGCGGGGCCAAGGTGCTGGAGAGTTCGTAGATTTGCTGCAGCGCGAGGCCAAGTCCGATCAGGAAGGCGAACAGGATCAGCAGAACGATCAACAGCCCGCTCGCCGCTCCCAGCCACTTCAGATGTTTCGGCATCCGGTCGCGTAGCGGCTGGACGACGGGCCAGACGGCAAGCGCCAGCAGCAGGGCCGCCAGGACCGGCATGGTCACTGCATAGGTTTCCCTCAGTAGCCAGAAGCCCGCCGCGATCGCGATGATGCAAAGGGCGACGGCGCGAGCAGGGTAGCCCGACCTCGCCTGGCGAACGAAACTGGACGAGGGTGGCCCGTTGTTGCTCATGGTTTTGCAATGCGCCTACCGCTACGACGTTCCGCGCGTTGCCGCATGCGGAGCTTCGCAGGAAGACACAGCTTCGCATTCCAAGCTGAACGCTGGCGCCCTGCTCTTGGAAGCCACTGAGCCCGTTGCCGGGCCGGATCACCCAATCAGCGGCGGAACGGAATCGTAGAGCGTCCCGACAGTGGCGATCGCAAGGCCCAGTCCCGCGACGCTGCCGAGCTTTGGCTTACCCGCTCGCAGATAAAGCCAGGCAAGCGCAGCCAGCGCGATCACCGTGAACGCGAGCGCCAGCCAGCGCGCGGCGGGCTCACCGGGGAACGTGATGCTTGCTGCCCAGAGCAGCGTGAAATGCGCTGCCCAGATGGCAAAAGCTGCGCTCAGAGTCCGGAAGTCGTGGTGGTTGCGAAAGTCCTGCATTCTCTCACCCGCCCGGGAGCAGCCGGATCACGAAGGCAAGGACGGCGCCCTGCACTCCGACATAGCCGATGAAGCGCGCGACCGTGTCGAGCGTAACGCTGGCCGGCGGGCTTATCAGCCCGCGACCGCTGCGAAAGCCGAGATAGCCGGCCAGAAGCGCGCTTATTGCGGTCAGGCAGCCTTGATAGCCCACCGCTGCGAACACCGTCGCGCCTTGCCCGCTGGCCACGGGATCGAGCCCGGCGCCGCTCCAGCCGGACCAGTCCCAATACACCGCCAGGGCGGAACAGGTCGCAGCGAGCGCCGCGGTGATCCAGGGCAATTGTCCGGCGGGGATCCCGGGCTTGCGCCAGGCCAGCATGCGGCGTGAGAGCCAGGCGAGGGCCGTCGTCGCTCCGAACAGCGCAAGGATACCCAGCGTCTGTTCCAGCGGCGGCGCGGCGATCCAGACGTCGGGGTGAATGCCGAACAGATAGAGATAGGAAAACAGCATCATCACGCCGATCATGCCCATCACCACCATCAGGACGTTGAGCCCCCACCAGCCGTGGCTCTTGGGGCCGGTGATCGCGATCGGAACCATGATACCGCCACCGATGTCGGCCGTCTTCTGTTCCACGGGCGGATCGCTGTCCCACATCCAGCGCAGCATACAGCCCACTGCGATCACGCCGCAGAACACTGCAAAGCCATAGGCCTGCACCGTCAGCGACAGGAAGAATGCGGCGGTGAGGAAGGCCGCAGCGGCTGGGAAAGGGGAGGGGCCGGGAATGATCTGCAGATATTGCGGCTCGGCATTGACCGGGCTGGTGATGATCGTCTCGCGCAGGCCGGTGGCGCTGTTGGGCAGGAAGTAGCGCCCTTCCTGCGTATCCTCGGCGAGGTCGGGATCGTCCCACAGCGGATTGCGGCTTTTCACCAGCGGCAGCGAGCGACTGGAATAGAGGCCGGCGGGCAGCCATTCCAGCGTCCCGGCATCATAGACGTTGCCCGCCGATTCCGCGGCGGTGAAACGGAAATTGCGTGCCAGATCGAACAGGAACAGCGCGACTCCGGCGGCAATGACGAAGGCGCCGATCGTGGAGATCAGATTGACCAGATCGAGATCGCGGCCCGGCAGATAGGTGTATACCCGGCGCGGCATGCCGAGGAACCCCGTCAGGTGCATGGGCAGGAAAGTGATGTGCACGCCGCTGAAGAAAAGCGCGAACACCCACCGGCCAAGCCGGTCCGACAGCGCGTTTTTGCTGGTCATCCCGGCCCAGTAGTAGAACGCGCCGAACAGGGGCATCACCATGCCGCCGATCAGCACGTAATGCAGGTGGGCGACGACGAAATGCGTGTCGTGCGCCTGCCAGTCGAACGGCACCATACCCAGCATCACCCCGGTCAGGCCGCCAATGGTGAAGGTCACAATGCTGCCGGTCACGAACAGCGCCGGTGCCGACCAGCGTATCTTCCCGCTCGCGAGGGTCGCGATCCAGCAGAACACCTGTATCCCCGCCGGCAGGCTTACCGCCATGCTGGCGGCGCTGAAATAGCCGGTCGAGACGCGCGGCATGCCGGTGGCGAACATGTGGTGCGCCCAAACGCCGAAGCTGATGAACCCCGTTGCCACCAGCGCGACCACGTTGAGCCGGTAGCCCACCAACGGCACGCGCGCGATCGTCGCCACCATCATGCTCATCATGCCCGCGGCGGGGATGAAGATGATGTAAACTTCCGGGTGCCCGAAGAACCAGAACAGGTGCTGCCACAAGAGCGGGTCACCGCCGCGGGTCGGGTCGAAGAACGGCCAGTTGAACGCCCGCTCCAGCTCCAGCAGCGAGGTGGCGGCGATAATCGCGGGGAAGGCCAGGATGATCATCACGCCGAACACCAGCATCGCCCAGGCGAAGATCGGCATGCGGTCGAGCGTCATCCCCGGTGCCCGGGATCGCAGGACACCGACGATGATCTCCACCGCGCCGGCAATGGCGCTGATCTCGATGAAACCGATCCCCAGCAGATAGAAATCCGTGTTGATCTCGGGCGAGAAGGCGATGCTGGTCAGCGGCGGATACATGAACCAGCCGCCGCTGGGGGCGAGGCTGAAGAAAATCGAGGTGAAAAAGGAGAGACCGCCGATAAGGAACATCCAGAACCCGTAAGCGGCCATACGCGGGAACGGCAGTTCGCGCGCTCCCAGCATCTGCGGCAGCAGCAGCATCCCCGCCGCCTCCACCGCCGGCACGGCGAACAGAAACATCATCATGGTGCCATGCATGGTGAAGAACTGATTGTAGGTCTCCTGCGGCAGGAAATCCTGCAGCGGAGCGGCCAGTTGGACCCTCATCCCTAGCGCGAGTATTCCGGCGAGCAGGAAGAACAGAAAGGCCGTGGAGAGGTGGAAAAACCCGATGTAATTGTTGTTGATGCCCTTCAGCAGCCCCCAGCCGGTGGGTGCTTTCCAGATCCGGTCGAGTTCCTCCACCTCGCCTTCTGGGCGCGGGGCGTGAACCGGGAAGAGCTTGTAGAGATCGTGATCGAAGCAGGTTTCGGATTCGCGCCCGGCCATCACGTCGCCTCCGCCAACTGCGCTCACCTCTGTTGCTCCAGCCAGATCGCGATAGCCTCGAGCTCGTCGGCGGAAAGCCGGTCGTAGGTCGGCATGCGGTTGCCCGGCTTGATCGACTGGCTGTCGCCGATCCAGCCCATCATCGTCCCGCGATGATTGGGCAGGATGCCTGCGCCCAGGGTCAGGCGTGCGCCGACATGCGTTAGGTCCGGGCCGGCAAGCCCGTTCGCTTCGGTTCCCGCTACACGGTGGCAGGCGCCGCAGCCGCTATCCATGAACAGAGCGCGGCCAGCAGTCGCGGCGGCGGCTTGATCCGTTCGCGCGGGCAACTCTGTTTCTCGGACCACCGCAGGCATCGGGCCGGTTCGCGCTGGCAGGGCGGCGGGGCTGTCGCCGCCCTCGAGCCGCGCCTGCAACCAAACTTCCCATTCAGCCGCTTCATGCGCCACCGCGACTAAGCCCATCAGTGCATGCGGCCCCCCGCAATACTCGGCGCAAACCCCGCCGAACCGTCCGGGCCGGTCCGCCTGAACCAGCAGTTCGTTGAGGCGACCGGGGACCATGTCCTTCTTGCCCGAAAGATGGGGCACCCAGAAGGAATGGATCACATCGTCGCTGAGCAGTTCCAGCACCACCTTTTCGCCGACCGGCAGATGCAGCTCGTTCGCATCGCGCAGCAGCACATCGCCATCGGCGTCCAGATATTCGACATCGAACCACCACATATGCCCGGTCACGCGCACACGCATTTCGTCGCCGCTGATTTCCTCGGTCAGCGAGGCGGTGAGCAGCAGGCCCCACACCAGCAGAACGGTCAGTACCAAGCCGGGAAAGGCGATCCCGCCGATCCAAACCGCGCGCTCGCCGCCCAGCCTTCGACGCCATTTTTCAGGTCCTTTGGCCGCCACCCACAAGGCGGCCACGACGACGGAGGTGACGATGACGCCCATGCCGAACAGCGCCCAGGCGAGCACGGTTACGCTGTCCGCATAGGGACCTGCGGGATCGAGCACCGGCGGCGGCCATCCCCACAGCGCGTCAAACATCGTCGAGGCCGTACAGGTAGGCAGCGACATCGGAAGCCTCTGCCCTAGTGAGCGGCATGGCAGGCATCGTCGAGCCGGGCTTTGCCTCGGGTGCGTTACGAACGAAGTGGGCGAGGTTAGCAGGGGTGTTGGGAAGCGCTCCGGCAATCAGGCCAATATCGTCGAAGCCGACCAGCGAGGGCCCCAATCGCCCCCTGGGCCAGTCGATGCCCGGAATTTTGTGGCATGCTGCGCAGCCTGTTTCCTTGATCAGCGCCAATCCCCTCTCTGCATCGGCTCCGCTGCGGACATAGCGCGGGCCGGGAACCTCCTTGCAACCGGCCAATGCCAGCGCGGCAGCGGCGCAGCCTGTGGCAGTCGTTCGGCGCCACCGCCGCCAGCGGCTTTCTTGCCCTTCGCGATTCCCTCGGCGGGTCACTCGCTCGGGAACCGTCGCGGCGGCGGGAAGGTTCCCGTCGGGATGGCCCGGCTCTTCCGTATGTTCGCGATTCTGTTCGCTTCCGCCGCGGCGACCGCCTGCAACGAAGCCGAGCCGACCGTCGGCGAATGGGAGCGCACCGGCGAACTGGTGGCGCTGTCGGGCGGAGATGCCGGCGCGCGCGGAGCCTGTATCACCTGTCACGGCCTTCGCGGAGAGGGCGATGGCAAACTCGTGCCGCGGCTCGCCGGGCTCAACCCCGGCTACATCGCCCGGCAGCTCGACTATTTCGCCACCGGCCTCAGACGGCATCCGCAAATGGTCTGGATTGCCGAACAGCTCGACTGGCACTCCCGCCAAAAGGTTGCGTTCCATTATGCCGCAATGCCCTTGCCCCCCGAGGTGCCGCGCACCATCGCCGACGGGCCCTTGCCGGACGCGATCTGTTCTCCCCGCATCGCGCGGCTCTATTTCTTCGGCGATCCACAGCGCGGCCTGATCTCCTGCGCAGAATGCCACGGCCGCGACGGGATGGGTGTAGGGCTGGGCAATCCGCCGGTCGCTGCGCAGCCCGCGCCCTATCTGGAGGCGCAGCTGCGACACTGGCGGACTGGAGAACGCTACGGCGATCCGAACGGCGCGATGACGCATATCAGCCGGCTTCTGCACGAGGAGGAGATTGCTCCCCTTGCGGCTTTCGCTTCGCGGCTGCGGGATTCCAGTCGGTATCCGGCACTTCCGGAAGCATGCCTTCGAACACGTCGTCCCGATCCCAGAAGTGGTGCTTGATCGCCGCTCCTGCGTGAGCCGGGATCAGAAGCGCAAGAACCACGACGCAGAAGACATGCACGTCGAGCGAGCTTTCCAGCACCCAGGACTGCCACTCGGGCGAGAAATCCTGAAACGGCATCGAAGGCACCCGGACCAGTCCGCCAATATACAGCGGACGCGCCGGCTGGATCGCGGACCACAGCATGTATCCGCTCAGCGGCATGATCGTGAACAGCGTGTAGAACATCGCGTGGATGATATGTGCCACATTGCTGCGCCATCCCTGATTGTCGGCATCGTTGATCGGGCCTGGCACCATCATCCGCCACAGCAGCCGCAGCGCGCCGAGCAGCAGCAGGGTGAGACCCAGGCCACTGTGGCGGGCATAGGCGTCCAGCTTGTCAGCCCCGACGAGATAGCGCTGCATCCACCAACCCGAGAGCAATTGATAGATCACCAGCGCGGCCATGGTCCAATGGAAGGTGACTCCGACAGGAGTGTATTTCCCGCGGTCGCGATAGCTTTTCGACCAGTCGCGGAAGAAGTCGGAGAGGTTCACCGGGCAGGTTCGAGCCGCAAGGACCGGTAGAGCACCGCAAGCGCGACCAGCAGGTAGATGGCCGATCCGGGCACCCACATCAGGATGCCGGCCAATTGCTGGTCCTCGAGCGGCGAAAATCCCCACGCCTGAGTGGTCAGCCAATGCGGTTCGTAGAAGGCGCGGCTCGCGAAGATGAGTAGCGCGGCGAGCAGACCCATCAAGACCATGGTGGCGAGCAGTGCGATCACGGCGGCGCCCGGCTCGGCCTGCCGCACACGGGCCCACCAGACGGCGGCGGAGAGCAGCAGGCTTGCCTGCATCGCCCAGAACAGGGCGTCGTTGGAGAGCGCTGCTGAGTAAAGCGCGGGGGCATGCCACGCCCAGAAGATCAGCATGTGCAAGGCGGTCAGCTGCGGCAGCGACAGAGAGCGGGCGGCCCGCTCGAAGGGAGCAAATCCGGCAAGCAGCGGCGCCAAGGCAGCAACCAGCACGACATGATGAGCTGCCCGAACGGCAAACAGAGACGAGCCCAGCGCGCAGAATGGCGAGATATACAGGAAAGCGAAGATGGCGGCAGCACCGACGAGCCGTCTGCGGCCGCCCGCATCGAAACCGCCGCGAAGCAAGACCCAGCCGAGTCCAGCAGCGAGCGCCAGGATCAAAACCGGATCGGAGTTGAACCGCATCCACCACTCGTCAGGAGCGGGCGCGACCCCGCAATATGGTACCCAGGAATTCGTCCCAGCCAGCATCAAGAGGGCCCAACCTGCTTGCTCTTGGTCATGACCCTCTACGCATGCCTTTTCGGCAGGTTCCTGCACCGAGCAGTCAGACGGTCTGCGGCGTGGGTGGAAACATCGCGCTTATGACGCGACTGCAAGGCGGCACTAAGTTTCGGTCCGGCCAGTCAACGCGCGGATATCTTCCAAGTCCTGCGGTTTGTCGACATCGACCGCTGCGAGGCCATCCGACGCCCTGACCAGGCGCACCTCGATACCGATGCGGCGCCCAAGCCGCGCAATTCCATCGCCCAGACCCAGACGGCCGAGAGCATAGGCGGCGAGCGTGGTCAGTCCCAGCCTGCGAACTAATCGCCAGGGGTGCTTGCGATCCGCCTCGACGCTGCGCCAGGTTGCCAGCGCGGCTTCGGCGCGATGAGTTCGCAGGTAGAAAAGGTTGCAGCCCGACCATGAACCGTCGGCAAACCGCAGGTAGGTGCGCCTGCTGCCGGGCATGGCGTTTTCGATATCTTCCCGCTTCGCCATCGCGACGCCCAGATCGGCATCTGCAGGCGTACCTTCTAAAAGTTCGCGCACCCATTCTGCTCGCAACAGGGCGTGGTCCGCGGTCGTAATGAGGAGCGGAGCCCCGAAAGCCGCGAAGGCGATGCTGGCGCTTTCACTGGGTCCGGCTCCTGTCCGCATCACCTCGCATCCCAGCGTGCGGGCGAGTTCGGCGACAGGCCCATCGTCGCAGGATACGCCGATGCGATCCATCCCTGCACCGCGCAGCGCCGTTACCACTCTCTCGAGGAGCGTCCTGCCCTCGATCTCGATCAGCGCCTTGTGCGGCTTGCCCTCGACCCCCGCAAGCGGATCGCCGCCCGGCCGGGTTCCCGCCAATATAAGCGCCGAATTCATGCCGCTTTCTCCGCCAGTACCAGGCTGCGCATCACCCGCAGGACGGTCGCGCTCATCAGCATCCACGACACGGCCATGCCGCAGGCGACAGCGATGCCCACGCCGATCGGTCCCATCGGCAGAAGAAAGAAAATGCCGACGCCCAGCACAGCGACCGCAATCAACCGGATCACCAGCGGATATTGCGCGTGTCCCGTCGAATAGAGCATCGGCTCGTAAGCCACCGACGCAAGTTCGAAAGACGCAGCGACCGCCAGCGGGATGAGGATAACCGCGCCGGCCGTATAGGCGTCCCCGCCGATCAAAGTGAGCAGCGGCTCCCCCAGGAAAATGGCGACCAACGTTACGCCCACGCCGCCGAGCGCAGCGATCAGCGTCACCTGTCGAACCAGCCGGCGGAACAGGTCGATCGCCTGCGTGGTATGCGCCACCGCGAACTCGGGGAAGATCGCGCGCGTCAGCATTCCCGATAGCTTACCGATCCCCTGACCCAATTGATCGGCGAGGCGGTAAAGACCCGCCGCGCTGGTGCCAAGGAGGAGTCCCACGGCCAGGACCGGCCCCTGCTTGTAGATCGCATCGAGCGTCGAGCTGGCATAGGTGATGCCGAAGAACTTGGGCACATCCGAATTGGCGGTCAGCGTCTCGCGGAAATGGCCGAATGTCTCACGGCTGAGAGCCTTGGGCACAAGCCGCCAAGCGACGATCCAATACAGCAATCCGGTCAGCAGGTCAAAGAAGGCCCAGGCGAACAGGAAGCGGCCCACGGTCGGCCCCAGAAGAATGATCAGCAACGAGGCGAGCAACCGGCCCGCCGGGACCACCGCTTCGACATAGGTGCCGAGGTCGAAGCGGTCGAGAACGCGAACGATGCCGTTTGGTGTGGTCATCCGCGACCACAGCAATGCCACGTTGAACCAGAAGGCCATGTCGATGAATTCGGGATTGAGGCTGAGCGCCCCTCCGAACCCGTAGTAAACGACGAAGGCGACCAGAGTCCCAACCGCCGCACCGGAAACGTCGATAGCCCCGCACAGCCACACGAGACGCCCGAAACTGCGCCAATCCCTGCGGCGCGAAGGCTCGGCACCGAACTTCACCACTGTCTGCCAGGTCTGGAAGCTTGCCAGCGCAACCAGCGCTAGGCCGGTCGCAAAAATGAGCGAAAAGTGGCCGAAGTCCTTGAGACCGAGCGAGCGCGAGAGGATGGCAAGATAGGCGATGGAGCAGATCGCCCCGAAGCCCTTGCCACCCATCAGCCAGGCGACATTCTTGAGGATATTGAGCAGACCGCCACGCCGGGGCTCGCCGGGCCGATCCATCTCCTCTGCCGCAAGTTTCATCATCAATCCCAATGCGGCGCGCAGCCTCAGGCTCGACGGCGCGGTAGCCGTTGGCGTCTATCTAGGCAAATGGCGCAAGCCGGCTATTCGCTTTGCATCGGCGAGCCGTTGCCTTATCCGCGCGGCCTATGTCCCGGGCGGTTTTCCTGTTCAACCACGACGCGGCGCATCAGGTGGCCCATCTCGCTCCGGTCGCGGGCGCGATGGCTCGCCTCCATCCCGGGGTCGAGACCTTGGTGGCCTATGCCAGCGGCGCCGTCCGTGCACAGATCGAGAACCTCATCCGGCCGGAAGATGCGGCGCGCATAAACTGGCAGGAACTCTCCCTGCCGCGAGTCATCGCTGGCGCTACGCGAATGCTGGACAGGGTCGCTCCTGCCACCCGTCTTGCACGCCTTCGCTTGCACTTGCCGCTTTTCTCTTCGAGCCATGCGGTAGTTTCGACCGAGCGGACCTGTCTGAGGATCAAGCAACGCCTCGATCCTGACACTGCACCGCTGTTCATCAGGGTGCCGCACGGGACGGGCGACCGCAGCGTCACCTTCCATCCCGACCACCGGCGCTTCGATCTCAGTCTCGTCGCCGGTCCGAAAATGGAGGAGCAGCTCGTCGCCAACGGCGTCGATCCAGCCAAGATCGAGGTGACCGGCTATTCCAAGTTCGAAGGCATCGATCTTCATGCGCAGCCGGACTTCTTCGGCAACGGTCGCCCGACATTCGTCTATAATCCGCACTTCGACCCGCACCTGTCGAGCTGGTACGATACTGGACCCGAATTGCTCCGCTGGTTCGCGAGCGAGGCCGGGCAGGCTTACAATGTGATCTTCGCACCGCATGTCATGCTGTTCCGCAAGGCCATCCACATCTCACCCGAATACAAGGTCGGTAGAGTGCGCCCCGAAATCCCGGAGGAGGCGATGGCGGCGTCGAACATCCTTATCGACATCGACGGGCCGCGCCTGTTCGACATGTCCTATATGCTCGCCGCGGACGGCTACATCGGCGATGCATCGAGCCAGATCTACGAGTTCCTCGTGCGACCGCGGCCTGTATTCCTGCTGGATCCGAACGGCGCATTGGGTTCGCAAGGCGAGACGGCGCTGCCCTTTCTGCGGACCGGGGAGAGGGTGGAGAGTACCTCGGGTGTGGTTTCCGCACTTGCCCGGTGGGAAGCAGTCGGCGAGCGCTATCGCCCCGAGCAGAAGCGGCTGATCGCGCGCACTTTCGCGCTGTCCGAAACACCCGCATCCGAACGAGCCGCCAACGCCATCGCGGCTGCGGTCGCAGGCCGTGAGGGCGGAGCGCGATGCGGATAGCATATGTGATCAATTCCATGGAGGGAGGCGGCGCACAGACACCTCTGCCCAAGATCGTCCGGGCCTTGGAACGAGCAGGTGCGCGGGTTCGCATCATGGCACTCACCAGGCGCGACGGACTTGCCGTAGAGCGGTTGAGGGCAGAGGGCATCGAACCCGTCGTGCGCGACGGCGGCGAGAAGGACCAGGTGGCCGCCTACCGCTGGATCCGCGATCAGACGCGGGGCTGGGGCGCGGACGCACTCTGGACCTCGCTGACCCGCGCGACGCTGCTTGGACAGCTTGCGGGCCGAAGTCTCGGCATCCCGGTCGTGAGCTGGCAGCACAATGCGTTTCTCAAGCCATGGAACGAGCGGCTGCTGCGCTGGCGTGCAGCTGCGACCGACATCTGGGTAGCGGACAGTTCGCAGGTCGCCGCGCTGACCGGCGAGCGACTGGGCATTCCGGCCGATCGGCTTGTAACATGGCCCATCTTCGCGGCCGAACCGAATGCTCCCCGGGCGCAGCCCTGGCAGCCGGGAGAGACCCTGCAGATCGGCAGCCTCGGCAGGCTCCACCCCAACAAGGGGTACGACATCCTTATCGACGCACTCGCTATCATGCACTCTGGCTCCTGGGCGCCGAAAACACGCTACCGAATTGCGATCGCCGGAGCCGGCGGGGACGAGAGCGCGTTGCGCGCGCGTGCTAAGGCCCTCGCCCTCGATACGATCGACTTCATCGGGTTCGCCAGCGACCCCGCAGGCTTCCTGGCGAAGCTTCACCTTTATGTGCAGCCCTCGCGCCGAGAAGGCTTCTGCATCGCCGCGCACGAGGCAATGCAGGCGGGCCTTCCCGCCATCGTGTCCCGCACAGGGGAAATGCCCTTTACCGTCGACGCGCCCGCTACGGGACGCGTCGTCGAGGTCGCCGACCCTAATTCGCTGGCCAGGGCGCTCGGCGAGTTGCTGGATGCCCCGCAAGACCTTGCTGCGATGGGCCGCGAAGCACGCGCACGGGTGCTGGACAGGTTCTCGCGGGAGAGGTTCGACGCAACGGGGGCGGTGATCGTTGGCCGGCTCGAAGAGCTGCTCAGTCGGCGCTGAGCACCCGCCAACCGCGGGCCTGGGCCCTTGTCCTCTTGGCAGAACTTGCGCTGATGAAGATCGGGTCGTCTGCCAGTTCCAGCAGCGGCGCATCGGCAAAGCTGTCGCTCACGAAGCGCAGCTCGCTTTCCTCCAGCGAGTGGCCCTCCTGATCGGCCCACTGCCGAACGCGCGCGAGCTTTGTCTCGCCGTGACAATTTCCGCCCGGGATCGAACAATCGTCCCAGCGCGTCCCGATCACCGTATCGATCCGGAGATGGTCGGCGAAAGCCTTGGCGTAGAATTCGAACGCTGCTGTCGCGACGACGATACGCGCGCCTTGGGTTCGATCTTCCTCGAGCAAGGCAAGGGCCGCAGGCATGAACCCGTCATTGTCCGCACGACGGGCTGCGAACTGCCGGCCCAATTTCTCGAGCGTTGCGATGTCTGCCATGCCGAGCATCAGCCGCATCCCGCGGGTCTTGAGCCTGCTTCGATCGTAAAGCCCTGCGCGATATCCAATCATCATCGCCACCCAGACCGGCAGCAGCGCCAATCGCCAAGGCGCGATCCGCTGCGCGGCGAAGACCAGAAATGGCGTGAAGGTGGCCCGCCGGGTCAACGTGTTATCAAGGTCGTAAATGGCGAGCCGCATTGTCGGCGTCTGCCAGCGAGGCACGGCAGGATCAAGCTGACGAACGATTCGCTCCGAGGTCGCGGTTCGACATGACGTGTTGAGAAACTGGCTGGGGTGGCAGGGATCGAACCTGCGAATGCCGATACCAAAAACCGGTGCCTTACCACTTGGCTACACCCCAGCACGAGCGGGCCCCTATAACGGCTTGCACGGCGATGAAAAGGGGGGACCTCCCGGAGCCGTCCATGGGACCAGCGGACGCAACCGCCGGTCGCGTCCGGACTTCAGCAGCCTAGAGAGCCTTGCCTTCGAAATCCGCAGCCGAATGGCGCTCGCGCAATTGCTCGTCCTCTTCGCCCCAGGTTTTGTTGACGATCCGGCCGCGCTTCACCGCGGGTCGCTCGGCGATGGCTTTCACCCAGCGGTCGACATGCTCGTATTCGTGAATCGAGAGGAACTTGCGCGCTTCGCCGTAAATTCCGCCGAAAACGAAGGGCGCGATCCAAGGGAAGGCGGCGATGTCGGCGACGGTGTAATCGTCGCCGCCGAGATATTGCGAGCGCTCGAGCCGCTTGTCTGCGACGTCGAACAGCCGCTTGGTTTCCATCGCATAGCGGTTGATCGGATATTCGTATTTTTCGGGCGCATAGGCGTAGAAATGACCGAAGCCGCCGCCGATGAAGGGTGCGCTCCCGACCTGCCAGAACAGCCAGCTGAGCACTTCGGCGCGGGTGTGATCGGTCGGCAGAAAGGCACCGAATTTTTCGGCCAGATGCATCAGGATGGCGCCGCTCTCGAACACCCGCACGGGCTTGTCGCCGCTGCGGTCGAGCAGGGTGGGGATCTTGGCGTTGGGGTTGAGATCGACGAATCCCGAGGCGAACTGGTCGCCATTGCCGATATCGATCGTCCAGGCGTCGTATTCCGCGCCCGAATTCCCGGCCTCGAGCAGTTCCTCGAGCATGATCGTCGCCTTCACGCCGTTCGGGGTCGCGAGCGAGTAGAGCTGGAAGTCGTGCTTGCCCAGCGGCAGCTCCCTGTCTTCGCGCGCACCCGCGGTCGGGCGGTTGATGCTGGCGAATTTGCCGCCGTTCTCGGCATCGTGCGACCAGATTTCGGGCGGAGTATAGGGGGCGTCGGGCAAAGCAAGTCTCCTGGCGTGTGTGCGGCACAGGTGGGGCGCGAAACACCGGGAGGCAAGCGGAACCGGATCGCTGCCCGGGCGGTTTGGCCTTCACCATGACGAAGCTCATCTATGTCGACGACGATCTCCCCGGGATCACCCGCAAGCGCGCCGGCCGGGGCTGGGCCTATTACGACCCCGACGGCAAGCTGATCGCCGATCGCCTGGAGAAGCGGCGGCTGAGTGCGATCGCGCTGCCGCCGGCCTATATCGATGCCTGGTTCTGCCCGGCGCCCAACGGGCATATCCTTGCCACCGGCTATGACGCCAAGGGTCGCAAACAGTATCGCTACCATCCCGATTTTCGCGCCAAGCAGGAAAGCGAGAAATACGACGGCTGCATCACCTTCGGCAATCTGCTGCCGCTCGTGCGTCGCCGCGTCGAGGAGGATTTGCGCGCCCGCACGCTGACCCGCGAGCGCGCGGTGGCGAGCGTGGTGCGGCTGCTCGATCTGGGCGCGGTCCGGATCGGGAACGAGGGATATGCGGCGCGCAACAAGAGCTACGGTGCGACGACCCTGCGGCAGCGTCATGCCGAGGTAACCGGTCACACGCTACGGTTGCGGTTCAAGGGCAAAGGCGGCAAGCTGCGCGAGATGACGGTCACCGACAGCAGTCTGGCACGGGTGGTGCGCAGGATGCAGGACCTGCCCGGGCAACACGTTTTCCAATATATCGATGACGAGGGCGAGCATCACGCGGTCGGATCATCCGACGTGAACGCCTATCTGCGCGAGACGATGGGTGAGGATTTTACGGCGAAGAATTTCCGCACCTGGCATGCGAGCGTGCTTGGTTTCAGCCTGCTGGCCGCCAGCGAAGAGGTGCTGACCATCAAGGCGGTGCTGGAAGAGGTCGCTGCGCATCTCGGCAATACTCCGGCTGTGACGCGCAAGAGCTACGTCCACCCGGCGGTCATCGATCTGATCAGCAAGCAGGCCGCGTGGCGAGAGACCTTGAGCTTGCCGCGCAGCACCAAATGGCTCAGCCGCGAAGAGCGCGGTCTGCTCGCCCTGCTGCAGGACGGACCGCGTGCCGCCGAGCTCCTCGCCGCGTGAAGTCCGGTCTGGTCGATTGCGTGGCGGAGTGTCTGCCGATACGGAAGACGGCATGACTCAGGCCCACCCCTTCTTCGACATCCACACCCATGGCTTCGTGCGTGTAGCGACCAGCACCCCCAAGGTGCGCACCGCCGATGTCGCCTATAATGCCGAAGGGATCGTCAGCGAAGCGCGCAAGGCCGCGGATCGGAATGTGGATCTGCTGCTCTATCCGGAATTGTGTCTTTCTTCCTATGCGATCGACGATCTGCATATGCAGGGCGCACTGCTCGACGCGGTGGAGATTCATCTCGAGAAGGTGGTCGAGGCGAGCCGCGAATTTCCGACTGTGCTGGTGATCGGTGCGCCGCTGCGCCGCAACGGACGGATCTACAATTGCGCCATCGCCATCGCGCGCGGCACGATCCTGGGCGTGGTGCCCAAGAGCTATCTGCCGAACTACCGCGAGTTCTACGAAAAGCGCTGGTTCGCGCACGGACGCGATTGCATCGATCTCGCGATTTCGATCAATGGGGCGGAAGTGCCGTTCGGGATCGATTTGATCTTCGCGCATGAGAGCATTCCGGGTTTCGTCTTCGGGATGGAGATTTGCGAGGACTTCTGGAGCCCGGTTCAGCCGGGCACGCAGGCGGCGCTCGCGGGCGCGACTATCCTGCTCAACCTGTCTGCGTCCAACATCACCATCGGCAAGTCGGATGAGCGCCATCTGCTCAGCCGCGCCAGTTCCGCGCGCTCGGTCTGCGCTTATGCCTATTCAGCGAGCGGTCACGGTGAAAGCACCACCGATCTCGCCTGGGACGGGCAGGGGATGATCTACGAACTGGGCGATCTGTTGGTCGAAAGCGTCCGCTTCGATCGCGAACCCGAGTTGAGCATCGCCGACATCGACTGCCAGCGGATCCTCAGCGACCGGATGCGGATGCAGACGTTCAACGATGCCGCAGAGGCTTCCGGACGGCCCGAAGATCACTTTCGCACCGTGGTTTTCGATCACGAGCCCCGGGGCGGTGACATCGGCCTGAACCGTCCGGTGCGCCGCTTTCCCTTCGTCCCCAATCGCAAGCTCAAGCTCGACGAGGATTGCTACGAAGCGTTCAACATCCAGGGGGAGGGCATCGTCCGCCGGATCGAGGCGACCGATCCGCAGTCGCTCGTCATCGGCGTTTCGGGAGGGCTCGACAGCACCCACGCGCTGATCGTCGCCGCCAAGGCCTGCGACACGCTCGGCCTGCCGCGCTCCACCATTCGCGGCTACACGCTCCCCGGCTTCGGCACCTCGGACACCACCAAATCGAATGCCTGGAAGCTGATGGAGGCGCTCGGTATCACCGCCGAGGAGATCGACATCAAGCCGACCGCGCGGCTGATGCTCGAGAACATCGGTCATGCCTTCGCCGGAGGCGAGCCGGTCTATGATGTGACCTTCGAGAACGTGCAGGCGGGGCTGCGGACCGATTACCTGTTCCGGCTGGCCGGCCAGCATGGCGGCTGGGTCATCGGCACCGGCGATCTGAGCGAACTCGCGCTGGGCTGGTGCACTTACGGCGTCGGCGATCAGATGAGCCATTACAACGTCAACGCGGGCGTGCCCAAGACCCTGATCCAGTATCTGATCCGCTGGACCACGACCACCTCCCAGTTCGATGCGGAATGCGATGCCGTGCTGCTGGCGATCCTCGGCACCGAAATCTCGCCGGAGCTGATCCCGGTGGGCGAAGACGGGGAGATCCAGAGCACTGAGGGCAAGATCGGACCCTACGAGCTCAACGACTTCTTCCTGCATCACATCATGCGGTGGGGCCACAAGCCCAGCCATGTCGCCTTCCTCGCATGGCACGCCTGGAAGGATGCGAGGGCCGGGCTGTGGCCCGAAGGTTTCGCGGAGGACCGCAAGAACGAGTACAGCCTCGAGATCGTCGCCGGCTGGCTGGAGAAGTTCCTGAGGCGCTTCTTTCAGTACAGTCAGTTCAAGCGCAGTGCGCTGCCCAACGGGCCCAAGGTCAGCCCGGGGGGGGCGCTCAGCCCGCGCGGTGACTGGCGCGCGCCGAGCGATGCGGTGGCGGATCTGTGGCTCGCCGAGCTGCGCGATAATCTGCCGCGCTAGGAAACCTGCGCAGCGCGCAACCGTTGAAGGGAGCAATCTAGGATGTCTTCCCGCATGACCGCGCGTATCAATGCCATCGCCACAGCAGTGCCCGCTTGCGACTTCGAACAGGATTATCGCCACTGGGCGATGCGCCGGCTTGAAGGTCGCCGCGAGGCGAAGCTCTATGCGCGGATGGCGGAGCGTTCCGGGATCGAGCATCGCTGGTCGGTACTTGATGAAGAAGACGCGAAGCTCGACGAGGGTGCCGGTTTTTACGCCGCCGAACCACCGAGCACTGCGGATCGCATGGAACTTTATGCCAGAGAAGCACCCGAACTGGCGCTGACGGCCATCGCGAAGCTGGGCGATCTCGGTTCAATCACACATATCGTCGTTGCAAGTTGCACCGGGTTCGTGGCGCCGGGGATCGACCAGATCATCGCCCGGCGGCTTGGGCTGGCGGGCTCGGTCGAGCGGGTGCTGATCGGCTTCATGGGCTGCTACGCCGCGGTCACCGCGCTGCGCACCGCGCGCCATATCGTCCGCAGCGAGGCGGGTGCGCGCGTGCTGGTGGTCACGGTCGAGCTTTCGAGCCTCCACCACCAGGACCACGACGAGATCGAGCCGCTGCTCGCCGGCGCGCAATTCGGCGACGGCGCCGCGGCGGCGATCGTCAGCGGCGAAGGTCCGGGTCTCGAACTGGGCGAGGGCCTTTCCGCGACGCTGGAGGACAGCGACGGGCTGATCACCTGGCATATCGGCGACACCGGCTTCCACATGCATCTCTCGGGCGAGGTCCCGGGCCGGATCCGCGACGCGTTGCTCAACCCCGAGGTCCGCGCGCGGATCGCGCCGCAAGCTCTGCCAGAGGCCTTCGCGGTCCATGCCGGGGGGCGCTCGATCCTCGACGCGGTCGAGAGCGGGCTCGGGCTCGCGCCCGATGCGCTCGACCATTCGCGCGCGGTGCTGCGCGATTTCGGCAATATGTCCTCCTCGACGCTGATGTTCGTGCTCGAACGCACGCTGCGCGACGCCCCGCGCAATGGGGTCGCGCTGGCCTTCGGCCCGGGGCTGGCGATGGAAGGCTTCCGCTTCGGCTGGAGCGGGTGATCGCGCATGCTTGACGACCGCCTGATTGCCCAGGAGATGATGGACGAGCCCGGCATGGATCTGGCCACCTATCGCGACGTCCTGCAGGATCTCGCCAAGGTCAACCGCCTGACCCAGGCCTATCGACCGACGCTGGACTATCTCGAGCGCGCGCTGAAGGGCCGCGATACCTTTCGCCTGCTCGATGTCGGTTTCGGCGATGGCGACATGCTGCGCGAGATCGCCGCCTGGGCGAAGCGCAAGGGCAAGACCGCCTATCTGGTCGGGGTCGATCTCAATCCCAAGAGCAAGGTCGTGGCGCGCGAGAGCACGCCCTGCGACCTGCCGATCGAATATTGGACCGGCGATTATGCCGAGGTGATCGCGCGCGATTTCGACGTCGTCATCTCCAGCCTGGTCGCGCATCACATGACGCATGACGAACTGGTCGCCTTCCTGACTGCGATGGATACGCACGCCAGATGCTGCTGGCTCGTCAACGATCTCCACCGTCACGGCTTCGCCTATTTCGCCTATCCGCTGCTCGCGCAGCTGGCCGGCTGGCACCCGATCGTGCGCCACGACGGGCATATGTCGATCGCGCGCTCCTATCGCCCTGCGGAATGGAAGCAGCTCCTCGCGGAGGCCGGGATCAGCGACGCGCGGGTACGGCGGGTTTTCCCCTTCCGGCTTTGCGTCGAAAAGCGGGTCTGATGGCGCCGGCGGACGCTCCGGTGATCCTCGGGGCAGGACCTGCCGGGTGCGCCGCCGCGATCGTCCTGGCGCGGGGCGGGGCGGAACCCCTGCTGATCGATCGCGACGCCGAGGTCGGCGATGCGCTGTGCGGCGGCTTCATGAGCTGGCGCACCGCCGCCACCCTTCGCAGCCTCGGGATCGATCTGGCCCAGCTCGGCGCGCAGAGGGTGACCGCGCTGCGGCTGTTTGCCGGAGACAAGTCCGCGCGGAGTACCTTGCCCGAACCCGCTTGGGGGCTTTCGCGCCGCGCCTTCGACACCGCGCTGCGCCGCACCGCGGTCGACGCAGGGGCACGGCTCGAAATCGACACCATCCGGTCGCTGGCGCCGGGCTGCGCCAGCGGCGCGGCGCGCGACTACCGCTTCGATTCGCTGTTTCTCGCCAGCG
>TARA_R110002072_G_scaffold299403_2_pt1 | contig 30265 bp, 23 predicted proteins | sample TARA_R110002072 | Tara Oceans TARA_R110002072 (sample SAMEA4397118) | marine metagenome | biome: Polar Biome; feature: [SRF] surface water layer (ENVO:00010504); material: water (ENVO:00002006), including particulate matter (ENVO:01000060) such as... | depth 5 m
TACGCACTTCTAGGTGAGGACCACTAGGACGACGAACCAGGCGCAGAAGGAGAACAGCAGGCTGTCGACCAGGTCGAGGACGCCGCCGTGGGCTGGTAGCAAGGTCGAGGAGTCTTTGGCGTTGCAGCGGCGCTTGAGAAGGGACTCGATCAGATCGCCGGTTTGGGTCGTGAAGTTGAGCACAACCCCGGTTAGCAGCGCGCCCCAGACTGGCAGTTCGACGACGCCGCCGAGCATGGGTGCGTTGAGGAAGTAGGCGAACGCTACCGAGGTGATGAGGCTGCCGAGGGCACCTTCGATCGTCTTGCCGGGACTGATGTGTGGGATCAGCTTGTGCTTGCCAAACAAACGGCCAAAGCAGTAGCCGCCGATGTCGCCGCCTTTGCAAATCAGCACGACGTAGAGCAGGGATGGCAGATGGCGGAAGCAAATGCCCATCGCGAGATACATCGGCCAGGCAACCATGATGAACCCGAGCAAAGTGGCACCCTGGCGCTCGAGCCCGTGATGCATGTCGCCGCGGCCTAGCGAGCGCAGTGCCAACGGGAACAGCAGGAGCAGCGTGCCGACAACCAATGGGTAGAGTTCGCGGTCTAGCTGAGCCCAGCCAAAGACGAATGCGCTGCTTAGCAAAATCGTAGTGGCGACGACCAACGTGCGCTTGCCGACGGCGAAGCCGGCACCGCGCAGCAACGTCGCGAACTCCCAAGCGCCGCCGATTCCGAGCAGGCCAAGCAGACCCGCGGACAATGCACCGGCCTTGATGCCAAGGATGCCGGAGACATCGAGCCAGTAGATCCCCGCGATGATCGCGAGCATGGTGGGCGCGAGCACGGCGCGCGTCTTCAGATCACTCACTTAGAGCACCTTCCCGAACTTGCGAACGCGGCGGCCGTAGTCGCGGAAGGCTTCGTGCAGTTGGTCTTTGCCAAAGTCCGGCCAGCAAATGTCGTGCACATAGATCTCCGAGTAGCTGACTTGCCAGAGCAGGAAGTTGCTGATGCGCAGCTCCCCCGCCGTTCGAATCAGAATGTCCGGATCCGGAAGTGACGGCTGGTAGAGGGCATTGTGGATGGCTTGCTCGTCGATCGCTTCGGGCGCGAGATCGCCGGCCTGCACGCGCTTGGCCAGCGTCTGCATCGCGTCGATCAACTCCTGGCGACCGCCGTAGCTGATCGCGAGGCTGAGCTTCATGCCGTCGTTTTCGGCGGTCAACGTAACGGTTTCATCGAGCAACTTGATGACATCGGGCGCCAGTCGCGCGCGGCGCCCGGAATGCAACAAGCGCACGTTGTTGTCCATCAGCGTGCCACGCTCATCGAGCAGAAAGCGCTTCAACAGCTTGAACAGCATGTCGATCTCGCGCCTTGGCCTGGCCCAGTTCTCTTCGGAGAACGCGTAAAGCACCAACGCCTCGACCCCGAGCTTGGCACATTCAGTCACCGTCGTTCGCACCGCGTCGATGCCACGCTCGTGGCCACGGATGCGTTCAAAGCCGGCATTCTTGGCCCAACGACCGTTGCCGTCCATGATGACGGCAACGCTGCGTGGCACGACCATCTCGTCCGGCGGATTGTCCTTGGAGTCGTGCTTTGAGCCTTTGAACACGTCGGTGACCTTCGCGCTACCGCTTGATCAATTGGTCGCGGCCAGGGCCAACCGAGATCGTGCCAACGCGCAATCCGGTCTGCTCTTCGATCGCGGCGACGTAGTTCTTGGCGTTCTGCGGCAGCGCGTCGAAATCGCGCACGTCGCAGATGTTCTCTTCGAAACCAGGCATCTCCAAGAACTGCGGCTCGACCTTGTCGAGGTCAAACGCCGGCAAGTCTTTACTCATCGTGCCATCGGCCAACTTGTATTCGACCGCCATCTTCAACGGGAACCCCTGCAGTACATCGAGACTGGTCAGAACCAGTTCGTGCGCGCCCGAGATGCCGCCGGAGTAGCGCACGGCGACGGCGTCAAACCAGCCGATGCGGCGCGGACGACCGGTCGTCGAGCCGTATTCCTTACCGGCCGCACGCAGCTTCTCCGCGGTGTCGTCGAACAGCTCCGTCGGGAACGGTCCTTCGCCAACGCGCGTCGCGTAGGCCTTGACGATGCCAACCGTGTGCATCTCATGCGGCGGCATGCCGGTGCCACTGAAGGCGCCGCCGGTGCTCGCGTGCGAACTGGTCACGAACGGGTAGGTGCCGTGTTCCAGGTCGAGCAGGCAACCCTGCGCGCCTTCGAGCAGGATGCGCTTGCCAGCCTTGCGAGCCTGACGCAGCACTAGGCCCGCGTCGACAATCGCCGGACGCAGCTTTTCGCCAGCAGCGACCAGTTGCTCGAACATCGCATCGACGTCGAGCGGCTCGATGCCGGCCGGCTTGAACAGCGCGTTCTTCTGCGTGGCCAATGCGGTCAACGCTTCGCGCAGCGTGTCAGGACGGATCAGGTCGCCGACGCGCAGACCGATCCGGCTACAGCGATCGCTGTAGGCCGGCCCGATGCCGCGACCGGTGGTGCCGATCTTGTTGCCGCGACCAGATTCGGCGAGGTGGTCCTGACGCTGGTGGGCGGCGAGGATCACATGGGCTCGCTCGCTGACCAGCATGTTGCGGCCAAGTTCGATTGAGATGCCGCGCTTCTGCAGCTTCTCAATCTCCTCACACAGATGAATCGGATCAACAACGACGCCGTTGCCGATCACGTTCACGGTATGCGGATGCACGATGCCAGAAGGCACCAGGTGCAGAACGAGCTTGCCTTCACCGGCAATCTCAGGAGGTAGCACAAGGGTATGGCCAGCATTGTGGCCACCACCAAAACGAACGACGAAGTCCGTCTCAGCGGCAAGGTAGTCAATGACTTTGCCCTTGCCTTCGTCACCCCAGAGGATGCCCACGACACAAGTTGTCGGCATGGTTCAGCGCAGCGGAAAAGGGCGGCGAGCATAACGACTTGCCCCCGGAACACCACTCAAGCTTCGGAGACACGACGATGAGCCGAACGGAATCCGACCGCACCACCGCCCTGAAGCTTCTGGGCCACTTCCGACGCCGCATTCTGCCGGGCGCCCTACGCAGGATTGCCAGCTGGAAGGGCATCCCCCGACAGCTCCTACGGGATTGGCTTGACGATGTGCTGCAGGAGCTGGCTGTCGACTGCCTTGAGCACGCCAGCACCATCGTGGAGCTCCCCGAGCGCGACCGGCACGCGCGCTGGATGCGTCGCGCCGAGAAGGTGATCTACCGCCACCGCCGCTACCTGACCAGCCAGCAGCTGGCGGTCGAGGAGCCGGCCCTCGCTGCCTGGGCCCCCAGCGACGAGCATGAGGTGCACATCCCGCCCTTGGTGGCCCTCAACAACGGCCGGCCCAACGTCATCGCCAGCATTCGCAAGAGCGGCATGGCCCGTCGCGACCTGCGCCGCCAGCTGGATGTACTGGCGGCACGGCTTGGCTGGGACCATGAGCAACAGAGCTTCTGGCAGGCGCGCGTCGTCGAGGCGCTGACGGGCCTGGCGGCGGACTTACTGCAAGCACAGGGTGCCGTGCGTCTGCTCGATCCGCAGCCGCCGACCGACCTCGACGGCCGCAGGGCGCGACTTCATCGCCTGGCCAATCGCTTTCCGGTCCAGCCGTCCACCCAATGCGTGCGGCGGGCGTTGCGGCCGTGGGTCCGGCGTCGCAGCAAGCACCCAGTCACGCCGCGCATGTTGCTGCAGCAAGCCCTCGCCCTGCAACCGGAGTCCGCGGCGGCGTGGCTGTGGCTGTTCGAAGCATGCTGCAGCGAACGCGACACCCGAGCGGCGCTGCAAGCACTCTGCGAAGCCCGAAAACGGGCAGCGGTATCGCGAGCTGCCATCGTGCTGGGGCGTGCTCGCGTTCTCGAAATGCGCGGCAAACTCGATGCGGCATTCGCCCTGCTGCGACGCAGCGCCAAGCGATGGCCTCGCGATCGAGAGATCGAGAAGGCACTCGCCGTCACCGGAGCAGCGTGAATGCCCGAGGCGGCGTCCATGCATCTGCCGGGTCGCTACTTCGGCTTCGATCCGTCGACAGCGACCTGTCCGGCTTCGGCCGCAACACCCGTCGTTTCCGGATCCCTCAGCGATTCACGGAGCCATTCCGCCAGCTGACGTTCGGAGTAGGCATCACCGCGAGAGGTCGTCCAATGCGGGATCCCGATCAGCGGCACCGTGAGCCGACGCAACTCGACGACGACCGCGAGCGACGCCGGCCGGGATTCGTCGCGGTACACGGTCGCCCGCCGTTCGCCCGGCGGATCGGAGATCGGCAGCCACTCCGTCTCCAACCGGAAGCTCTCTGCATTCGAATACGCGATCGTGTCGTAGTAGCGCAGCAACACTTGGCGACAGCGCGCGAACGCATCGGGCGGCAACTTGTGGTCTAGATCGAGCGGATACGGGCTGTAGCCCGTCGTCGCACAAGCCGAGGCGAGCGCGAACAACACAACCGATGCGCAACCCAGTTCAAACCTTGCCATGACCACCACCTCCCGGAGTTTCGACAATCAGCACGTCGCCCTTCGCCAAATCGAACGAGGTCTTCGCCGGCAACCGCGTTTGCTTGCCACCGCGCTCGACCGACAAGCGTCCCGGCGCGCCGGCTTTGCCGCCAGCCGATCCTGGCGGCCCGGCTTCGTGCCGCTCCCCCATGAACGCACCGCGCAGCGGCTCGAGCACTTCGACTTCTTTGCGGAGGCCGTCGCCGCCGCGATGCTTGCCGCGACCGCCACTACCGCGACGCACCGACAACGCGCGGATACGCAACGGCGCGCGCTGTTCGAGTTCTTCGATCGGCGTGTTGCGCGTGTTGGTCATGTGGGTCTGGATCGCCGACTGCCCAGCGCGGTTGGCACTCGCGCCGGCACCACCGGGCAACGTTTCGTAGCTGGCGAACTCGCGGCCATCGGCCATGACACCGCCAAACGTCAGGTTGCTCATCGTGCCGGCCGAAGCAGCCGGCACCCGGTCAGGCGCCGACGTCGACAGGGCGCTGAGGCAGACATCGACCAGGCGTTGGCTGGTTTCGACGTTGCCGCCAGCCACCGGTGCCGGCGAACGTGGATCCACCAAGCTGCCGGGGCGAGTCGCCAACGTCAGCAAACGGAACAAGCCATCGTTGGTCGGCAAGCGACCGGGGCACAGGCACCGTAGCGAGTAAACACACGCGGCCAGTGCGATGCCCGGATTGGCGTTGACGCCGCCAGCGGCCTGGTCGCACGTTCCCGTCCAATCAAACTCGGCGTGCTCATTGTGCATGCTGAGCCGCAATTCGATCTGCAACTTGCCACTGCCGAGGCCGTCTCCCTCGAGGTGGTCCTCGGCTCGGTAGGTGCCGTTCTTGAGGCTCCGCAACAGAGTTCGGCCGGCGCGCTCGGTGTAGTCCATCAACGCCGAGGTGGTCCGCCGCACGGTCGTCAAGCCGTGCTCAGAAACCATCGCGTGCAGACGTTGCTCGAGCTGTGCCAGGCTGGCTTCTTGGGCCGCGAGGTCGATCAGGCGCTCGTCGGCACCGCGGACGTTGCGGGCAAACAAGCGCATCAAGTCACTCTGCAGAACTGAGCGACGGCGCAGGTGCACGGGCGGAATGACGAGTCCTTCGGCGAACAGGTCGCGCACGATGCCCATCGAGCCCGGCGTCGCGCCGCCGATGTCGGCATGGTGCGCGCGATTGACGACGAACCACTCAGGCTGGTTGTGACCGCGCTCGAACACCGGCCGCACCATGGTCACGTCGGGAAGGTGCGTGCCACCGCAGTAGGGATCATTGAGGATCGCGACGTCACCCGGTTCGAGTTCGAGCTCGCGGCGAACGGCATGAACAGCTTCGCCGGCGCTGCCAAGGTGCACCGGGATGTGCGCCGCCTGCGCAACCAAGCGCGCATCGCGATCAAACACGGCGACCGAGTAGTCGGCACGCTCGCGAATGTTGGGGCTGATCGCACTCAGCCGGAGGCGCGCCCCGGCCTCTTCGCAGTAGGCGCCCAACAGGTGATGGAACACCTCTAGCTTGACGGGGTCGATCGGTTTCCGGGCCACCGCCCCATCGTTGCGCTTCGCGGCGCGCGCGCAAGGGCACTGATCGCTTGGGTGTTGGTGACAACCGAGAGGTCGGGGCTCGACGCAGCGGGTGCCCAACTGCGGCACGCTGCGACGCTTCTATGTCGTCTGTTGCGATGCCCTTATGCCGAGATTGCCGCGAACGGATTGCGCCGTAACTCTCGCGGCGTTGCGGCCTGAAGCCGGGTGGGAGACACGTTCCTGGCCACCAACAACCAAGCGATCAGTGGGATGCCGGTGGTGCGAACCCAAATGCGTACATGCAAAGGCGGCCGTGCCTGGCAGCTCTTTGCAGAACTCACCGGGCACGGCCGCCAGTTGCCAGCGTTTGCTGCCAGCGATTGCTAACAGCTGGAGCTGTGGTGCTGTCGCTTAGCGACCGCCGCCACCGCCACCGCCTGCGCCGGTGCCGCCACCGCCGCCGCCTTGGCGTCCGCCGCCGCCGCCTTGGCGGTTGCCGCCACGGCCACCACGGCCGCCGCCTTGCTCACCACCGCGGCCGCCACGGCCGCCGAGCATGCCGCTCATGGCTTCCTTCAGGCCGTCGAGCGCCTTTTGCGCCGCCGCCTTGTCGTCACCGTCGAGCGCCTTCTTGAGAGCAGCAGTGCCCTTCTCGAGCTTCGCGGCAACCTCGGGCATGCGATCACGGAAGCGCTCGATCATGGCGCTCGAGCTTTCGATGCCAGTCTTGAGCTCTTCGATCTGCTCCTTGGTCATGTCGGCAACCTTGGTCTCGTTGCGCAGCAGACCAAAGATGCCACCGCCGCGACGGCCGCCACGTTGACCGCGAGCGCCTTCACCGCGAGCGCCGCGCTCCGGACGAGCACCGCCTTCGCCGCGAGCACCACGCTCCGGACGATCACCGCCAGCGTCTGCGCCGCGGGCCGGACGAGCCGTCGTCGTGCCGACGTTGGCGAGCAGCTTGGCGTACTTTTCCTTGAACGCGTCGCGCTCCTTGGTCTTGCCGGTGCGATCGAGCAGACGGAATTGCTGCTTGGCAGCTTCGCCGGCGAGCTTGTGGGTTGGGGCCGCGGCCAGGAACGACGAGTACAGCGCCATGGCGCCATCGAAATCGCGCTTACCCTTCTCAAGGTAGTAGGCCTTGTAGAAGGTCGCCTCGACCTGCGGGGCGGCGGCGGGTTCTTGGGCGACCAGCGGCAGCGCCAGCGCGAGCAGGGTGGAAGCGATACGGATCTTCATCATGATTCCTGAGGTTGGATAGTGTTGGTCGGGAAAGTCCACGACGCGTGGTTCCCACGATAGGCCTCACTAACGCAGGGTCGCGCAATTGCCCACGTAACGGATTGGTCCCGTGTCGCCCCCCAAGGCACACAACTGGTCAGAACCCCGAAGCCAAGTCCTTATGAGCAAACCCAGTGACTCGTCCACGAACGAAATCAGCGCAGCCAAAGAGAACGTCAACTTGTCGGGGCCGTCCCCCCAGCCGCCCATGCCGAAGCCGGAATCTCACCCGATTCGCTGGTGCATCCCGACGGCCCCACCCCGTGTGTAGGCCCGATCCGGCGCCCGCGCCGCGCCTAACCCCCGCGGAAACGCGGCGTCTGAGGAAACCCAATCACCGAGGAAACCCTGTCACCAAGGAAACCCTGTCCACCGCGGAAACCCTGTCCACCGGGGCACCCCAGTCGCCGGGGCACTCCAGTCGCCGGGGCACCCCAGTCGCCGGGGGCCACCAGTCGCCGGGGGCCACCAGTCACCTGCGAAACCAGATCAGTAGATCAGCGTGCGAAGCACTACCGACGTGCTGTGCACCGACCCGGCCCCGGACAGGGTGTCGATCATCTGGGAGTAGAACGGGAATCCCGTCAACACCGCCGGAACTACAGGCACAGTCATCGAGGCCATGCCGCGCGCGTCCAAAGGCCCCATCCACAGCGTCAAGAACTGGGTCATGACCGGGAAGCCCTGCAGCGGCGTCATCGTGTCCACCAGGCTGACCCCGAGGTAGCCCGTACCGTTTGGCCAGCCGCCAATGCGCCACGTGAACGGCAGGCCGCCTTGGGTGTTGATCGGCGCCACGACTCGGCACGGATCGGAAGCTTGGTAGATCAAGAACGTCGCGTTGCTGGTTCCAGCGGGATTGGTCACGGTCGCCGACTGCACGCCAAGGGCCAATCCAACCGGAGGCGAGAACCGCATCAGGGTGTCACTCAGCACCTGGAAGCCAGCGAACGTTTGCCCCGCAACGGTCATCGTTGTCGTACCCAAGAACCCGGACCCGCCCAGTGTCACTTCCGGCGGGCTGACCGTCTCGATCAAGACCGGGGAAGCGGACGATATTTGCGGCACCGACGGCACCAACGCAAGGCAGTTGACCGTTTGCAGATAGGCATCCATCTCGGCCAACGCCGTCGGGCCAAACGACGCCGCGACGCCGGAGCAGCCGCCAATGCTCGTGCACATGATGTTGCAGTTGCCGTTCAGGTCGCAGTGATCGGCGCCAAAGTTGTGACCGATCTCGTGTGCGGTCAATGCCACCCTCAGCGCGTAGTTGGGGCTCCAACGCGTCTCCGACAACCCGTATGCGTTGCTGACATCACACGCCGTCGCGGTGTAGGCCTGCCCAATCGAACCCGCACTGGCAGCGCCAACTTGGCGACCGGTGAACAAGTGGGTCACATCGCGAGCAACACCGGCATGATTCGCGTTCCAGTACGACTGAAACTGACCGAGCAAGACACTCGCATTGGAACTGTTGTAGGGATCCGGAACGACATCGACGATCAGCTGCGAAACCTGAAAGGACACCGTCAGCCCGCCTTGGTAGATCACGTCAGCGGCATTGACGATGCCGAGCAGTTCACTCTGGGTCGCCAAGGCATTGCTGTTGTTGAGCAAGAACAGCGCGTGGTCCGCTTCGAGCGCCAATTCACATTCGTAGACCGAGTCCGTCTGCGCCGTCCCGGTCGAACTAGGTCCCGTCGAACTAGGTCCCGTCGAGCCCGTTCCCGGTGAACCGACGCCACAATGGCCGTTGCCTGGCAAGGTATCGGAGCCGTGGAAGACGACGTAGGCATTGCCCGCAGCGCCGGGAATCGCATCACGCAGCGGCTGCACGATCCACAGGCCGTCGCCACGAAGGATGACCGCACGCAGCACGCCATCCACAAACGAAACGGCGACGCGGCTCGCAACATCACCGACCAGACCACCGCGAAAGGTCGTGCACGGTCCGGGCCGCTTGGCAATCAGGCCAGATGCCGTTCGCTCCAGCAACTGGTAGCCGGCCGCACGCACGTCGGCCGCCTGCACAGCAACGAACTGCTGCACCCCGGCCAGCGCGACCCGGAACGAGAACTGGCGAAGCTCCGTGCTGGCAACAGACAAGCGATCTGCGCGTTGGCCTTGCGGCCCGCGCCCCGTGCTGTTGCCGCGCGCATTCGGCAGCGCGATTGCCTGCAACGTAGCGGCCTTGATGTCGAGCGCCGCCAGGACGCGCGGCGGAACCATGCGACTGACGTAGCCTGCGCTCAGATTCGGGGCCGAACCGTTGCCGCGAGTGCCGCTGCCTTGCGTGCCGCTGCCAGGAATGCCGTTGGCAGGAGTTCTGTTGGCGGCTGGCTGCTGCGCGGTTTGCTGTTGCGCGATGGGAGTTGGCCGTTGCGCGACGGCCATCGGCGCGACCGCAAGCAACGCGGTGGCCAAAACGGCGGACAGAATTAGGCGAGGGAGCAACATGGAGGACGTGGCGAGGCGGCCTGCGAAGCAGTCTAACCAACGACCACTGCGCGCAACTACGCACGCGCCCCGCCAAATGGTCACAAATGATTCACGTTGGAATGGCGGCCAACGAGATGCGCCTCGCCAGTACGAGTGCGCTTCGTCACCGCTCTCCCTACGCGAAAATTACTGTGCGAAAAATACTGCGCGAGCATTACTGCGCGAGAACTACTTGGCCTGCCGCGCGCGCGCGAGCAGCTCGTCGCGAACCAGGTCGCCAAGTTCGCTGCACTTGTGTTCGCCGGTGCGCAAGCTGCGGATCTTGCCGCCTTGTAGCAGGCTGGCAACTGTCGCTTCGAGTTCGGCCATCGCGTCGGACTGGCCAAGATGGTCCAGCATCAGCGCGACCGCAAGGATCGTCGCGAGGGGACTGGCGACGTCCTTGCCGGCGATGTCTGGCGCCGAGCCGTGGATGCCTTCGAACATCGACACCTTGCCGGGGTGGATGTTGCCGGACGCGGCCAGCCCGATACCGCCAACCAGTTCGGCGCCGAGGTCGGTAATGATGTCGCCAAACAGGTTGGTCGTGACCGCAACGTCAAAGCGTTCCGGATCCTTGACCATGAACATGCATGCGGCATCGATGTAGGCGTGATCGGTGTCGATGTTCGGGTAATCGGCCTTCACTTCGTGGAACACGCGCGTCCACAGATCCTGCGAACGCAATGCATTGGCCTTGTCGATCAACGTGACCTTCGAACGCTCCCAACCTGGCTTTGGACCGCGCTTCTTGGCGAGTTCGAACGCGTAGCGAATGATGCGCTCGGTACCCTTGCGGGTGTAGAGCATCTGCTGCACAGCGATCTCGTCGGGCGTGCCCTTCTTGGTCGCGCCATACATGCCGACGTAGGCATCCTCGGTGTTCTCGCGGCAGAACATCATGTCGAGGTGCTCGGGCAACTTGTCCTTGAGCGGGCACAGCGACTCGTCGTAGAGCTTGATCGGACGCAGGTTGACGAACAGGTCGAGCTTGTGGCGCAGACCCGCGATGATCGCGAACTCCAGCTTGCCGACTTCGATGCGCGGATCGCCGACGGCGCCGAACACCACAGCGTGCATATCGCGCAATCGTTCGAACGCGATATCTGGCATCATTTCGCCGGTCTTCAGGAAGTGCTCCGCGCCGTAGGGCAGCGGCTCGCGCTTGGTCTTGAAACCGTAGATTTGCTCGACGGCGCTCAGCACCTTGAGGGCTTCGTTGACGACTTCGGAACCAATGCCGTCGCCTGGAAGAACGCCAATATCGTAGACCGTGCTCATTCTTGGATCTGCTGCTGTTGCCGACGGACCGAATCGGCCCTTTCGAGGGCAAACAGTATGGCGACTGCGAGCCGTCGTGCAACGAGCAACCGACAGCGGCCCCGGCCCCCGCTGATCAGTGCAATTGGGCAAAACCCGTTGGCAGATCTGCAATCTGGGACGTAATCCCCTGGCCACAAACAGGAACGTCAACCCGATTGGCACTAGACTGGCGCCCGATCCTCAGGCAAAGGCCGACCGAACTATTCATGATCCAACGTGTACTGCAGCTGTCCCTACTAGCGCTTGTGATGACGACCTCAGTGGTCGCACAGGGCGAAGAAGCCAAGTTCAACCAGCGCCAGGCGAAGTCGCTCAACGCGTTCGCCAAGGCGGCCTTCAAGAAGGGCTTCCCGCGTATCGCCAAGGTCGTCTGGATGCAGACGATCAAGCTCTACGACCCGGACAACGAGGAAGCGTGGACGGCGACCGGCTACCTGAAAAACGGCTCGAGTTGGGTGCTCGACACCAAGAACCCCTACCCTAGCAAGGACACCGGCAAGGGCTCCGACGGTACGCCGCTGGAGAGCAAGTATCGCGCGCTGCAGAAGTCGCTGGCGTCGCAACACCGTTCGCAGGCCAAGAAGTATGCGAAGGCCGGCCGCAAGGATCGCGAACTGCACCACTGGCAAATGGTGCTGCGCTGGGTCAAGAATGACTCCGAAGCGGCGGCTGCGCTCGAGCACAAGGAGATCGGTGGCCTCAGCGGAACCGGCCTGGAGAAGACCCTGTTCGATCGCAGCAAGATGATCGAGAAGGCGATCGAAGACCAAGCGCAACAAGACTACGAGACCGAGACGGTCACCGACATCAAGTGCGAGCCGCTCGACGTCGCGCAAGTGCCCTACATCAGCGTCAAGTCCGAGCACTTCACCGTGCACGGCGCGCCCGACCAGGAAGAGAACCTTCACAAAGCCCTGAAGTGGGCCGAGCGCGCGCTGCGGGTCTGCAAAGTCGCCTTCCCGTGGGGCCGAGCCGACGGCCGCTGGCCCCTGGAGTGGGCCTGCGTCGAAAACAAGGAGACCTTCCAACAGGTGCTGACCGCCAACAAGGTGCCGGATCTCGAATGGAAGATCGAGAACTCGAGCGGCTCAGCGATCGGCAACACCACCGTGACGACCACTGGCGGCGTGCAGGTGATGTTCGACTCCTGCGTGCGCAACGTCGCCCAGGGCTACGCCGGCTTCGGTTCGACCAGCTACCGCGAAGGCATTGGCCACACGTTCGTCGGCATGATGTTCAACAACAACCGACTGTTCGCCGTCGATCGCAAGAAGCAAGAAGGCACCTCGGCCAGCGAAGAAGATCGCGAGTTCACGTCGCCGGACTTCGATGTCTGGAAGAACCTCAGTCTCGAAATGGCTTGGAAGAGCACCGGCGGCGTGCCCGCCAATTCGCTGCCGTTCTGCGACGCATCCAACTTCACCAACGAGCAGCGCATCAAGTCGTGGTCGTTCACCGACTACATGATGCGCCGCGATCCGGTGATGCTGCGCTCGATGGACGCGATCGCGATGCAGATGAAGCAGCGCCGCGCGAAGCAGCCGGCCGAGTTCGAGAAGATGTTCAACGACGAGCACAAGTCCGTCACGCTGCCGCAGCTCGAAAAGGAGTGGGAAGACTTCTGGACCGAGGCATCCCCAGTATTGAAGGCGATCCGCAACAACACGCCGCCGGTCAGCGCGATCAGCAAGGGCGTCGACAAGTGGCTTATCGAGTTCAATGACGCACGCAAGGCGCGGAACCGCGCACCGGTGACCTGGTCGGCCAACTTCTCGACGCGCTGCAAGGACCACGCGGAATACCTGAAGAACAACAAGTCCGAACGCGGCCCGGCGGCCGAGCACACCCAGAAGACGGAGCTCGGCGGCAGCTACTCGACGAGCTTGTTTGCCCAAATGGCCGTCGTTGCGACCGGCGCCAAGGTCTCGGGTGCCGAAAAGCTGTTCAAGGAGTGGATCAACATTCCCGGCTACCGCGACCTGTTCATCAACCACACGCTGCTCGCGATCGGCATGTATGTCGAAGGCGACATCCTGGTGATCAACGCCACCAGTGGCATCGGAGCCCCCAAGGATCCGCAGTCCGGGTTTGACTGCTTCCCGCCTCGCAATGACGCCGGCGCGATCTTCGACCGCGACGTGCCCGTCTCGCTGCTCGGCCCGGAAGCGGAGAAGATCCTCGAGAAGAACGGCCGCGCCGGCAAGAAGACGATCGGCTTCCCGCTGACGTTGCACTTCGGCAGCAACGGTGGCGTCGCCGGGCGCGGCAGCATGAGCTGCAACGTGCAGGACAAGGACGGCAACAAGGTCGAAGGCGTGCTGGTCTACGACGACGGTGAGATTCGCACCACGACCGCGCCCGGCATGGTCACGTTCTGGCCGCTCGACCCGCTGCCGAAGGGCAAGATCCGGTTCACCTGGAGCATGACGCGTGGCGGCGAAGTCACGACCATGCGCGGCGGGTTCTCCGCCAAGTAGGGATCGCCGGCCAGCGCGGCTACCAGAACAGCCGCTTCGCGCGCACCGTGATCACCTTCACGTCGTTGCCGCGCGCGACCCACGCCTTGTATTCGGCTGCGAACTTGTAGTGATCCTCGCCCTTGGTCTTGCCGATCAAGCGATCGCTGAAGATGTCGCGCAGCTCGGCGGCCGAACCGATCGGCTCGAGCACCGGCCGACCGTCGGTGGCGTTGCGGAACTCCAGCGCCAGCAGTAAATCGCCAGGCTGCATGTCGGGGTTGCCCTGATCTTGCTCGAAGACCCGTTCGACGGTGACGACTTGTTCCGGAATCGAGCGCGGCGCGCCAGTCTTGTCCCCGGTGAAGGCGCGATGCAGCGCAATCGATGCAAGGCGCACGCGCTCGGGGTTCTCTGCATACGACAGGTTGCGCACGACTATGCCCGACTGCTTGATGACACCCCAGACTTCGGGAGAGATCGGCGTGATGGTCAGCGACTTCTGCTCGCCACCGCGCTCGACGACCATGGGTAGCGCGACGCCCGCTGTTTGTTGCAGCAGCGTCTTGGCGAAGCCGGGGCTCCATGTGATCTCGGTGCCAGCGAACGACCGGATGCGATCCCCTGACTGCACTCCGGCCAAGGCCGCCGGACCACGCTCGTCGACATCCATGACGGCTACTTTGCCTGCCTCGTCGAGCACGCGCATGCCGAGGTCGACACTGCGCAGCTTGTAGGGCTGCATCAGCAAACCCGTCAATTGGTTGCGAACATGGTCGACGGCAATCGAGTAGCCGACGTTATTGAACGTGCCACCTCCGGCGCTGTTGATGCCAACCAAGCGCCCATTCATGTCGAGCAAGGCTCCGCCACTATTGCCGCCGTTGATCGCGGCATCCGTCTCGATCACGTGCTTGAGCTTGTTGAAGCGACCCTTGACGCGAATGCCCTGGCCTTTGGCGGAGATCACCCCGTAGGTGATCGTATTGGCGCGACCGTGAGGGTTGCCGATAGCAGCAACCGACTCGCCGATGCCGAGGTTCTCCGAGTTGCCCAACTCGACGGCGTAGACTTCTTCGCCTTCGTCGAGCACCAACTGCAGCAGCGACAGGTCGTCCTCGCGCGAGATGCTCAGCACCCGCACTTCGTAGGTCTTGCCACCAAAGATGCTCGCGGTGATGCGGTGCTTCTCGTTGCTCGATCCGTCCGGGTTGACGCCCGCGTCGACGACGTGCCAGTTGCTGACGGCCAGGCCCGAGCGATCGATAATCACTCCAGAACCCAAGCTCATCGGCATCCAACGCGGCTCGGGCGGGAACGGGTCATCGGGGTCGGCCACGGCAAGGTTGCGAGCGACGTAGATGTTGAGCATCGCGCCACTGGTCTTCTTGACCATCTCGCGCAAGGCTGCCTGGCGCGCCTGTTGCTGCGCATCCGACGCCGCAACCGGCGTCATGATCGTCTCCGTCGCCTCCGCCTCTTCCTCGATCAGCCCCCGGAACGCTTTGCGCACCTGCCGAATGCTGAGGAACGTCGACAAGTTCGTCTCGGTCGTCGCGCCGCTACCTGGCTTGTCATCTTCGCGACCAAAGGCCTCCGCAAGGCGGTCCACGCGCCCCGCATCGCCTATGCCGATGACGCGACCAGCAGCATCGATCACCGCGCCACCACCGTTGGCGTTCCCCAGGTTCGCGTCGCCTTGGATGCGCAAGCCTTGCCGGCCGCGCAGCGCGGAGATCACGCCGCCAGAAACGACCGCTTCGGTCCCGAGCGGGCGGCCAACGGCGAGCATTGCCTCCCCGAGATCGATTTCGCCGTCCGGCGCGCACTCCGCTGGTTGCAACTGCATACCCTTGAAGTCGACCTGCAGCAACGCCAGGTTGCTGGCGCGGTGCTGCTTGAGCACCTTCGCCTGGAACGTCTGGCCGCCGATACGAACTTGCAGGTCGCCGTCGCCGACACAGGCATGTGCATTCGCGACCACCAGGCCGCTCTTGGTCAGCACAACGCCGGAACCAAGATGTTGATGGCGCTGCACGCAACCTGGGTCCTTTGCGCTGCGTTCCGGCCAACCATTCTTCTCGCTGCAAACCCCAACGACCGACGGCGCCACCTTCGCGACGGCTGTCGCGAAACGATGCGGCACGCGCGGCGGCGCCTTCTGCAGGCTCTTGTTGCTGGCGTTGGCGAACGGCTGCACCAGCGCGGTGCGAATACGACCAGCCGAGACAACCACGCCGAAGCTCGGCTTCTGCACGTCCTTGAGCTTGGCATCGCGCACCTCGCGCCGGACATGTTCCGCGCTGTAGATCCCAAGGAAGCTGCCGTCGGCCCCGAAGACTCCACCACCTTCGCAGCGTGCATCGTTGCGCGAGTCGGTCAGGAACACCTCGTTGTTGGCGAACGGTTTGCCGCCGAGAGTGACCTCCGACAGCGCGTTGCTGGCGACACCAACGAACGCCAGCATGTCTTCGCCCTCGGGTCGCGAGACCACCAGCACCGGCTCGCCGACGTCGGGACGAACGCTGCCAAGCGTTGCAGCCTGCAGGCCATCCGCCGGCGGGGTAACACCCAGCAACACCAACCCCGATGCGGCATCGTGGGCCACGATCTTGGCATCGAGTTGGGTGTTGGCGGCGTCGTTGAGCTGCACGAACAATCGCTTGTCCGTGGCACCTTCCATCTCCTTGACGAGATGGTGGAACGTCAACACGAGGCCCGAAGCATCGACGACGATGCCCGTGCTCGGCCGCTTGATCTGGAACTTGTCGCGTTCGCCATCGACTTCGATGACCACGAACACAACCGACGCCTGCACCTTCTCGAAGGTCTGCGTCGTCCAGGTCGGCACCGCGCGCTCACTAGGCGCGGCCAACAAGGATTTGTTGACGACACCTTGGGCGTAAGCGGAATTGGCTGCGAGGCTCAGCAGCGAGAGCAGGAACAGATGCGGACGCATATCCGCGCAGCCTACCGCCCAGTAGACCCAACCGGCAAAGGCCCAGCCGGCAAAGGTCCCCGGCAAACGTCCCCTGTGCCGTTCTTACTTGCCAGCTTTGGCCGCGTTCAGCTCTGCGCGCTTGAGCGCAAGCTGCAGCATGCGCTTCTGGTGCTTCAGGTAGTACTCGGCGTTCTCCTTGATCATCTTCAAGGTGTTGGCCTCGTTCTCCTCGTGGCCCTGGAAGTTCGCGCCAGCGAAGATCTTGCCCATGTAGGACTTCGCCTGCTTGCTCAGATCCTTGAAGGCCGGGTTGACCTTCTTGAACGAGTCGAACGCCGACGTCAGGCTTTTTACCGCCTTGCGCGCCTTGGTGCCGCCGATCGGCTCAAACGCGGCGAACTTCTCGATGGTCGCATCGATCGACTTGATGGTCTTCTGGATCTTCTCCGGCGGTGCCTCATCGAGTGGCGGCTTGGTCTGCAACGGCCCCATCGCGCGCTTGCCGTCGCACCCAGTGCATGGGAAGCCGCCCTTGCCGCGGCATGCAGGGCAACCACTCCAACGCTTGGCGGCACCGACTTTAAGCCTGCCGCCGCCGCTGCAAACTGTGCACACCCACATGCCCGCGCCGACGCAACCAGCACACGGCACGACTTTTAGCGGATCCGGAATCGTGCCTTCGCCAATGCAGATGCGGCACGTCGTGAGGAACTTGTCCTTGTCCTTGCGCTGGCATTCGGGGCAACTCTCCGCGTCTTTGCCAAAGCGCTCACAGGTGACGCACTTTGACTTGCCGACGCCCTTGCACAGAGGGCACTTCTGGCCCTTCCACTCGGTCCACTGGTGCAGACCGTTCTCGTCGGGGGCCGTCGTGCGCTCCGTCCTCTCCGGGTGCTTCAGGCGTGGGCCCTGCGCGGCAAGGTCCGCGGAGAACGTCGTGGACGCGGCCACGAGTAGGGAGAGCAACAACAGCAGGGTCTTGATTGATCGCATCGGCTTGTCCAAAGGTTCACCGCCAACGATACCGCAAGGCATGCAGAAGCGGCAAACAGCTCGACGAACCATGGCCACAATCACGGCCCCGGACTAGCGCTTCGCCGCCTTTCGCCGGGAAAAACGCAAGCCCGACCAGATCGCATTGATGGCGCACACCTTGGTGTCGACCAACCCTTGGTCGAGGCCGAACGCGCGCACCACGCCATCCGACAGGTCGGTCACCTGCCCTGAAGACTTCTTCGGCCACGCGATCCACAGACCGCCAGCATCCGCCAGGCACTTCGCCGCCGCCGGCCAATCGGCACGAAGTTCGCTGAGGGCGCGACAAAACAACACCACGACATTTCGTTCGCCACGCAAGCCCTGCTTGCTAGTCGCGCCGACCGGCAAGTCGCCCAAGGTCTGCTGCCAATCATGTGGCGGCCGCACAACTGCGAGCACCGAGCCTTCTTTCAGGCCCAGTTTCTTGGCCAACGGTGTGCCCGAGTAGTCGGGCGTGCTCGGCACGATCGGTGCCTTGACGGGCTTGGCGATCGCCCTTGGCAAGGCGGTGCGCATGCGCCCCCAGGTCGCAAACGCCGCATCGGCAAACGTCTCGCGGATGCGCTGCGTCTTATCCTTGTCGCCCGGCACGAACACGATCGGGATGTGGCACAGGCTCTTGGACGAGCGCAACCAGGTTGCGACCGAACGGCCGTGCGATGGCAATCGACCGAGGTCCAGCACCACGGCAGCCGGCCTGCTCTTCTTCAAGTGTCGGGTCAATACCGACCCCGACTCGTGCTGCCAATGCGCAAAGACGTCGTAGCCGAGTGCCCGCAGTTTCTCAGCCCGCTCGGCGCACTCGTGTTCGTGCCAATGCACGAGGACGACGTCGCCAGCCACTAGTCGATAGCCTCATCTGGCGCCTCATCTGGAAGGGCCTCGCCGTCACCACCGGCCTTGATCCGCATGCGACGGTTCTGCCCGCGCAGGCGATCGTTACTCTGTTGCAATCGCGACGTCTCGTCGAGCAACCAGCGAAGGTCCTCGGCGGCAACGGTCAGTTTCCCCGCGCCATCTTTGAGCAAGCGGCGGAGGTTCTTACGGCGGACTTCGTCCTGTTTGGTCATCGGACAGGAAAGCTTGCCCGACGGACCGCGCGACGCAAGCCGGGCGGCCTCAAAAGAACGCCGAGCCAGCAACGTTCTTGGCCGCCAACAGCCGGCGATGGGCAGCGAGCAGCCCGACCGGCTAGCCAGCAGATCTCACCAGCGTCGCGGGGCATTCGGGCGCTTGCCCAGTTGATGGTGAGATATGGCCTCTAAAAGACCTGGCCGGTGGCGCGACTGAGCACCTCGTCGGCGGCGGCGCCGAATACGGCGAGCAACGCGCCCATCGTCATCGGGCCTTCGCTCTTCATCGTGACCCCTTCGTCATCAACGCGGTAGATCAGCGACGTCGTGCCGAGTGCTTCGGCCAGCGTTTCGCTGTCGGGCAACGCGTCGCTGTCGAAGCCGAGTTCTTCACTCTGGGCATCGATCATCGGGTAGAGCATCGTCTCGACCGTGCGCCAACCGATCTGAACGCCGCGGAACGAACGGATGTGCACGACGCCACTGGCCCCGGCCGATTCCTTGGCCAGCTTCTGGAAGTCCTCGGCCGACGTCAGGTTGCTCTCGGGCTTGTCCATGCGGCGCAGGGCGCGGACCAGACCAGCGACATCCGAACCGAGCCACAGGCCATCCGCGGTCAGCGCGTAGCACGGCGAGATCTGCAACTGGTTTTCGATCTGCACATTGCAGAAGCGAACGTCGAGGTCGCCGGCCTTGCGGCTGCGCCATTCGAGACCAGCTTCGTGCGAACTCATGCCCTCGATCCGCCGCAGCAGTCCGGCAATCGGCTCCGCGTTCTTGACCGACAATCGGACCAGCAATTCCGGCTTCGGCATCGCTCCCTTCTCGAGGGTGATCGCAAAGCCAACCTGGTTGCCGAACGAACGCAGCAACGCGTTGACTTCGGCTGGCGAGGTGCCGGCCTGGCGGAACTCGCGTCCCATCTCTTGCCCCATTTCGCGGTACAACTCGCGCTGAGCTTCCTTCGGCAAGAACTTCGTCAGGCGATGGAACGCATTGATGACGGCGGGCACGTCAAAGCTCCCAGCGCCAAACACGACGGTGTTCTTTGAGCACGCCTTGGCGAAGTCCAATTCGGCGGGCGCCGCGACCAAGCTCTTGGCCAGCCCCTTTTCGCTGCCACCGATGCCGACGTGCAACATGTCGGTGCCGCCGTGCTGGTCGGCCGTCCACGCGCCGTAGATCAGGTCGAGGCGACCGAGGCCCAGTGCATCGGACAGGTCGGCCGCTTCATACGGAAGGTGCGGCTCAAACATGTCCATCAACGAACGGGCGTTGATGGTGTAGGCAGCCAACGGCGGCGCCGGCAGTTGCTGGCGCAGGCCGACGATGTTGGCCGTCGCGGTCAACCCCTGCTGCTTGCCGGCGGCGATCGCGGCGATTTCCTTCAGGTAGCCACGGCTGTTGCTGATGCAGTAGTTGCCGGCGATCGAGCCCGCAAAGATCGGCGCGCCCGAAAGCGTCGCGTGGTAGAACGGCGAGCCCGCGATCTCGATCTTCTCGACCGATACGTCGCCAGCGAAGCGACGCAGCAAGTTCAAGCCAACGCGCACGCAACGGTTGATCGCTTGCCGCTCGTTGCCTTCCTCGATCACGAGGCAAACCGAGGGCCCCATGCCTTCGATCGAGAGGCGACCAATCGCCCACGTCATCGGCTGGCCAAGCAACGCGCGCAAGTCCGATGGGTTGAGACCCTGCTGCTTGAGCAAGTCGCGAACGTGATCGACCGCCATGTCCATGCGGCCATCGAAGAACTCCTCGCGCATGTGTGCCGGCACTTCGTCAACGAAGGCCTTCACAAGTTGCACCAGCGGCAGTTGCCCGGTGGCTTCGCGGCAAGCGTCGAGGCCGCCGAAACGCAAGGCCGCATACGTTGAGCGCGGCAGCAGGTCGTCGACCGTTCGTGGATGGATCTGGGCGGATTGAGCGGCAACGACAGAGGTCAGTGCAGCAACGGTGATGGAGCGAAGGAGCATGGCGTATGGACTAACTCGGCGGATTGAGTGGATCGCTGGATGCGGTTCTTGGGAAAGGCAGACCAACGGCCACCGTCAGGACATATTCGGCATTCGCCAACGCGGTGTTTTGCCACACCGCGACGGTAGGGCGGAAGCGTCGGGCTCCAGTGGCCAAGCTGTGACTCAGTCCGTCGGTGCGAGTGCAGTTCTTTGCAGCGGCACGAGTCCCTACAGCGGCACCAGGTCGACTCAATCGCCGCCGCAGCCACCGCCGCCACAGCCAGCACCACCGCAACCAGCACCGCCGCCGCCATCGCCATCGGCGTCATGGTGCGTGTGACTGGCGCCACAGCTAGCGCCGCCACCGAAGTTGCCGGGGTCGCCACCGCCACCGTGACCGCCGCCACCAGAGCGACAGAGATGCCACACCAACATGCCTACCCCGATGACGGCGAAGATGCTGATCAACGCGCCGACGTTGTCGCCGATCAACGACCGACAGCCTGCGACCGTCAGCAACCCCCCCACAGTCGCCGCCGCGACCACCTGCCGCTTGACGGCGCGCCGAGAAACGAGCAACGCGTCTGCGACGTCGATCCGGCGCCAATCGCAGCGAGCAAACCGAACCGCCACCGCTGGCCAGAACTGTGCCGGCGGCTTCTCGCCGAAATGACGTCGGTAGCTATCCAGCGTCTTGGCATACCAGTCGCCATACTTGCGACCTTCCTCTGCGCCCCCGCGAGTCGGCCCGTGATGCAGCGGCCGGCCGAGCACTTCGCCGCAGAGGCCCTCCCAATACGAACGCGTGTAGCAAAGGTGCAGGTGCCAGACCTGATCAACTGCGTCGGACGGAGTGACGTGGTGGCCGGCAACCATCGCCAGGAACACGAAGCGTCGGTACTCTTCGATCGCCAGCAGCGCGTAGCTGTGTGACCAGCCGTTCTCGCGCGCCAACCGTTGCGAGAAGGACAGCGCGACACCCGCTTCGTCGAGAGAGAAGGCGGCCAGGCGCTGCCACAACAATTGGTTGTCCGTCACGAAACGAATGCTAGCGCATCCGACAAGGCCCGCTACAAGCTGGCGGCGGGCAAGCTGGCATCGGGCAAGCTGGCGGCGGGCGATCAGGTCTCGCTGCGAGGATCGCTCGCAGTCTTGCTCGCGGGGAGTTCGCGCCGCTCTTGTTCGGCTAGCTTCTGGTCACGCAACTCCTGGCCCGGCTCTTCCCCGGCTGGCGACAAGTCGCGCGCATACAAAGCGCGCACGAGATACAAGCCGCGCGCCGGAGCCGTTGCCCCGGCCAAGCGTCGGTCGCGCCCTTCGAGAACTTCCGCAACCCATTCGGGCGGCCGGTTGCCGTAGCCAACCTGCAACAGGGTGCCAACGAGGTTGCGCACCATGTTGTAGAGGAAGCCGCTGCCCTGCACGACGAAGTCAAAGCCATTGCGGCGCTCGATCACGTGCACACGTTGCAGCGTGCGCACCGTGCCGCGCGAACGCGAATAGCCGGGATTGGTCGCGAACGACGCGAAGTCGTGCTTGCCGACCAGACACTGGGCCGCCTGCCGCACCGCTGCGACGTCGACATCTTGGCGCACCCAGTGGTAATACGAACGACCAACCGCTGGCTTCACGCGGCTGCAGACCACGCGATACAGGTAGCGCTTGCCGCGTGAATGGAAACGCGCATGGAACCCAACAGGTGCCAGCCGCACCGCGCGGACCGAGATGTCTTCGGGCAAATTCGAGTTGAGCGCGATCTGCAACCGATCACCCGGAAAACTGCGCGGCAGCACCAAGTGTGCGCCCTGCGCAAACGCGTGAACCCCGGTATCGGTGCGGCCAGCACCTTCAACATGCACCCCGGCGCAACCGATACGCGCGCACGCCTTCTCTAGCTCTTCTTGGATCGTGCGCACGCCCACCTGCTGTTGCCAGCCGTGGTAGTGGGTGCCGTCGTAGGCGATCGTCAGCAAGTAGGTCGGCAAGGTGCCGACCATATGACGGTTAGCCGCGCAAGAACAGCCAGCTGAACAATGCACTGACCAGCGTCCCGGCACCGAGGATGCCCGCCATGACCGGGTTGGCCTGCATCACCCAGAACCACGAAGCTGCGGTGCCACCGACGACGCACAAGAGCAACGGCGCCAACGCCGCGAGCGCCGGCATGCGCCGCCTGCCCATCCGCGCGTTGGCGTTGGCCTTGGTCTTGGTCTTGGCTTTGGCCTTCGCCTTGGCTCTTGCTCGGGCTGTGGCTGGCAACACGGGGGTGTCGTCGACTTGTGGCTCGGGCACCTCGATGCGGCGGCGGCGCACTTCGCGACGCTTGCGCGGCGGCGCGGCCGGATCGGTGGATCTAACCTCCGGGGACGGCATCGGCGCCGCAACTGCGGGCATCGCATCGGCAACCGAGGGTTGCTGCATTGCTGGCGACTCGTCGAAGATGTCCAGTTCGGGCGCAGGTTGTTCGGCCAGGTAATCCACCGTGCCGGCCGGCACCTCATCCCCCATCATGTCCGGCTGCGGCTGCATGCCCGGCGACGCATCGTCGAGGTCGCTGAGGTTGTTCTCCCCATCTCCAGCTTGCGAGTTCTCTGCCGACGCAGTCGCGGAAAACAACTCTTCAAACGACATCTCGTTCGGCGCACCTTCACCGAGGATGTCAGCGCCGAAGGCAACCGCTTCCTCGCTATCTGGCGCAGCGCCCGGCAACAAACCGTCGACGTCTTCATCCAGCAACGACCAGCTCGCGTCCGCCGGAGGCGCCTGCTTCACGGCCTCTGTATCGGCGAACAACAAGTCATCGGAATCGGGTGGCGCACCACCGCTCGACTTCTTCTGGTTGGCATCGAGGCGAACCTCGCCATAGACAAATGGGTCATATCGTGTCATGACGGGTCCCTAAAACTTCCTGCGCAAGTAACTCGATGGAATGGTCAGTTCGCGGCGGTATTTGGCAACCGTTCGGCGCGCCACCTGCACGCCTCGCTCTGCCAAAGCACTAACCAAGTCGTCGTCCGACATCGGACTCTGTTTGTCTTCTGCAGCGACCAGATCCGCGATCTGCTGGCCAACGGCCATGCGGCCTTGGCCCGCGGTCGGCGCTGCATCGATGCGTCCGCCATCAAAGAAGTCACGCAAGGCAAACACCCCGCGATCCGTCTGGATGAACTTGCCGGCAATCGTGCGACTGACCGTCGACGTGTGCATCGCCAGCTCGTCTGCAATCTGGCTCATGCGCAGCGGCCGAATACCCGTGCGCCCAGATTCCATGAACGCCATCTGCTGCTGCATCACCGCAGTCACAACGCGCGTCAGCGTCGCCTTGCGCTGGTTGAGCGCGTCGATCAGATCCTTCGCGGAACGCAGTTTCGGACGCAGGTAGTCACGCACTTCGCGCTCGGTCCGGCGGTCACCGGCGAGCGCCGCGTATTCGGCGTTGACGTGCAGGTCTGGCAAGGATTCGTCGTCGAGTGCCACGCGCACGACACCATCCTGCAACCAGACAAACGCGTCGGGCTGCACCGGCAGGTTTTCGGCATCATGGAAACCAGCCGCTGGGCGTGGGTTCAACGTGCGCACTCGTTGCATCAAGTCCTGCAACTCGTCGACCGACAACTGCAACGAACGGGCGACGTCCGGCAACTTGTTGCGACCAAGTTCTTCGAGGTGCTCGCGCAGCAGTCGTTCGATCAGCTGCAAGTCCGGGTCCTTCGCGGCCTGCACCAACATCGCCTCGATCGCATCGTGCGCACCAATGCCGCTCGGCTCGAGCGACTGCAAGACGCTGCGGGACTCTTCGATCAGCTCGGGCTCGAGATCGAGTTCTCGTGCCAGCTCGTCATTGCTGGTCGTCAACAAGCCACGCTCATCGAGGCGCTCGACCAACAGCATGACGACTTCGGTTAGCAACCCAGACACGTCGCGGAATGCCAACTGTTCCCGCACGAAGTCGTACAACGATCCGGAGCGCGCCGGCACGTTGGCCAAGAAGCCCATCTTCTTGTCCTCACCACCGTCGCTCGGGCGCTGCCATTCTTCCCAGCCGGAGTCCTCTCGCTCCGAGCTTGGCATCTCCGGTGCGTCCGGTGCCTCGACTTCGGTGCGGTGAAGCTCGAGCGTCTCATTCTGCTGGATCTCGGCTTCCACGAACGTAACCAGCTCAATCGTAGCCAGTTGCAGAACCTCGATCGACTGCAGCATCTGCGGCAGCAGCGCCAGGCGTTGCTCTTGTCGTTGGCCGAGTTTCAGGTCGAGGCTCATAGGTCGAAGTCCACCCCTGATTTCGACCACAACCGCCTAAATCTTGAGCACTTGGCGAGGACCGTCCAGGAATGCGGCACTGGCGACGATGTGCCGATCGCAACGCAATTCGGTCGATCCGGAAGGGCTTAGATCCGGGCCTGATGCGTGGCGTCTAGTTGCGACGGCGGCGCGGCTTCGGACGCGATTCGGGATTGGCCGCCAACGGATCTTCGGGCCAACTGTGGCGCGGGTAGCGGCGGCTCAGTTCTTTGCGCACCTGGGGATAGACGTTCTTCCAGAAGCTCGCGAGGTCGGTCGTTACCTGAACCGGCCGACTGTTCGGAGCGAGCAGCTGCAGGACCACCGGCACCCGACCGCCGGCCAAACGCGCGACCTCGGGCAAGCCGAAGAACTCCTGCAGCCTGGCTGCGACCGTGGGCCCCGCTTCGGCCGAGTAATCAACCACGGCGGCGCGGCCCGTTGGCAATTCGATCCGATCTGGTGCCGCGTGCTTGAGGGTGCGCTGCTGCTCCTGGGTCAACTGCGCCAACACCAGTTCCTTGACCCGTGCATCGCGGAGCGACTTCAAATCCGTTCCCGACAGCATGTCGATCGACGCAGTCGCCACCACCTGATCGTCGATCGTCGGCCACTCGACTTCGGGCATGCGTTCGACCAGCCACTGCAGGCGCGCGATCAAGCGCCGCAGGTCTTTCTGCTCGCCAAGCCACCGCCATGGATCGCTGGCCAACAGCGGCAGCAGCAACTCGCGCGCGCGTTCGCCAGTCACTTCGCCACCGCGCGCCGACCGCAACGGCAGGTCGAGGTAGCGATGCTGACGAACGGCAATGACGCGCCCGGCTTGCTCATCGAGTTGCGCATCAACCACAGTCTGCAACGCATCGCCTGCAACCGCCTCTAGATCTGCCATCGTCAACGCAGCCGTCAATACCGCTTGCGAGCGCTGTTGCCGACCACTCTCGTGGAGGCGCAAGGCGAGGATCAGTTCTTCGCCGTCCGCCGCAGTAGGCAACAGCACGCCGCGACCGCCAACCATGGTGCCGGTGCGCACCTCGTTGCCGGACACTGGCGGGGAACGCTTGACGACACGGTCGGGGAAACCGCGCAACAGACAACGATTGAGGTCCTCGGTGTCACGCGAACGTTCGTCCTTGCGATCGCCGCGCCCAAGCAAGCGGTTGCGGTTTTGCTGCAAGCCACGCGCGGCCCCCGGATGCGAGCCGAACTCGCGACACAGACCTTCGGGGAAGCTGCGCTGCTCCGCCAACAAGAACGCCTCGACGGCTTCGTGCAGGTCGGCACCGCGTTCGGCGCCGCGTCCGACGCCGCGCTCGCCCCGCTGGCCACCACCGCGCCCCAGTTGTTCCGCGTCGCTCAACAGCGTCGCCGCAGTTGCCGCGGCATACCCACAGCCAAGCGCACGCCCCTCGAGCACGACTGCCCCGAGGCGCGGATGCAGCGGCATCTGCAGCAACTGCGAGCCGAACTTGGTCAGGGTGCCCTTGTGCGCATCGATCGCACCGAGCCGCTCAAGCAATTGATCGGCACCGTGCAACGCATCGAGCGGCGGCGCTTCAAACCATCCAAACTCGACCGGATCGCGGCCGGCGAACGCGCGCACCGACAACGCCGGCCCACACAGGTCGACGCGCTGCACGTCCGGCAGCGAATGCGGTCGCATCCCCCGTTCTTCGGCGGCGGTCCACAAGCGATAACAACGGCCTGGGCCAGTGCGACCGGCACGCCCAGCGCGTTGCGTTGCCGACGCAAGGCTGATGCGCGTCTTCTCCAACACGTCGACGCCGCGACCGCGATCAAAGCGCAACTCGCGCGCGAGTCCGGAATCGATCACCGCCGTAACGCCCGCGATCGTCAACGAACTCTCTGCGACGTTGGTCGACAACACGACCTTGCGACCAGCACCCGGTTGGATCGCGTGATTCTGCTCCTTCAGGTCAAGGCGGCCGTGCAGCGGCAACACGTCGACCCCCAGGCGGTTGCGCAGATTGGCCAACGCCCCCTGCGCGCGTGAGATTTCGCCCACGCCAGGCAGGAACACCAGCACGTCGCCATCGGTTTCCGCGAGTGCTTGTTCGACCGCACTGCGCACCAAGACTTCGAGGTCCTCACTCGATGCCCGCGCCAGGTGCTGCACGTCCACCGGATGCAATCGTCCGTCGGCCTCGATCACTTCGGCACCGTGCAAGTAGTTCTGCAACGGCAGCGGATCGAGCGTCGCCGACATCACGCACAACAACAGGTCTTCGCGAACAGTCGTGCGCGTTTCGTTGAGCATCGCCAGCGCCAGGTCGCCTTCGAGATGTCGCTCGTGAAACTCATCGAGGCAAACCGCAGCAACACCTTCCAAAAACGGGTCCTGGACCATCTGCCGCACCAACACGCCTTCGGTCACGAAACGTAGGCGCGTTGCCTTGCTGATGCGCGAATCGCCGCGCACCTGGTAGCCAACCAATCCGCCAAGTTCGCAGCCGAGTTCTTGGGCCACCCGCTGTGCCGCTGCCCGCGCCGCCAGTCGACGCGGCTCCAGTACGACCACCTCACCACCATCTTGCAGCACGCCCAGCAACGCCGGCGGCACACGGGTAGTCTTGCCCGAGCCGGGCGGCGCCATCAACAGCACGGTCTTCGATCGTGCCAGGGCGGCGAGCACGTCGGGTAACGACTCGTCGATCGGAAGCGGTTCGACGGTCATGCTGGGGGGCTCATCGTGTAGGCATCACGACAGCGGTCGGCGGCCCTCGATCGCATCGGAGAGGATCGACGAACTCACTTGCGCAATCGACGATCCCGCCGGCAAGCCGCGCGCCAAGCGCGTCAACCTGGCGCCGGACTTCTGTAGCTTCTCGGCGAGCATTCGCGCCGTGCCTTCCCCCTCGAGGTCCGGGTTGGTCGCCAAGCACACCTCGACAAAGTCTCCGGCTTCGACCCGCTTCAGCAGCTGCGCAATCGTCAGGTCTTCCGGTCGAATGCCTTCGACTTGTGACAAGCGCCCTTGCAGCACGTGGTAGACGCCGCGGTAGCCGATGTCTTCGAAGCGCGAGACCTCACGTGGATCTTCGACGACCAGCATCATGTTGCGTTCGCGCGATTCATCGGCGCAAACACTGCACGGGTTCGACGCATCGAGTTGGAAGCACACCGAGCAGTTCTTGACGGCTTTGCGCACCTCTTCGATCGCAGCAGCAAGCTCCAACGCTTCCTGCTGATCGACGCGCAACAAGTGAAACGCCAAGCGCTCCGCCGTCTTCGGCCCGACTCCCGGGAGTCGGTTAAGCCGTTCGATCAGGTTCTCGATCGTGCGATCGCGTGTTGCCATAGAAGAAAACGGCTCGCCTCGTCAGTGCTAGACTCAGGCTTCTTAGAAGCCCAGTCCGGGCAAGTTCATGCCTCCAGTGACCTTACTGGTCTCCGCGTCACGCAACTCCTTCGCAGCCACAAGCGCCTGCCGAACCGCGGTCGTGACCAGGTCCTCCAACGTCTCAACATCGTCAGGATCCACGGCCGCCTTGTCGATCTTGACCGACTGCAGCTCTTGATTGCCGTTGACGTAGGCCTTAACGGCACCGCCACCAGACGACCCCTCAAGGACGCGCTCGCTCAAGGCGCGCGTCGTCTCTTGCATGCGTCGTTGCATGTCCTGTGCCTGCTTGAGCAGGCTCTGCATGTCACCAAATCCAGATGCCATATGTCTTACCTCCGCTGCAACGCATCGTCATTCTTCGCCCATCAGGCCGCCACGGCGCGGTCCGAATCAAGGCCCTCATACTGACATAACTCTAGTCTAAGCACGGCGTAAACGCATTACGACCCGCACAGACTAGGCTTTTGTGCTCATTAGCGCTATGATGTTGGACCCTCCGTTGACCGCAACATGCTGGTCCGAGAGGCCGACTTCCAGCCAACCTAACACTAGGCCCCGGCGGAGACACGACCCGAACAGTTATGCCTAAAACCATCCAAATCGATCCCCGGAAGTTCACGGTCTACACCGAGAAGAACATCGAGAAGATCCCGCAGCTCGACCGCTTCAGCGCGGACCAAGTGCTGGCCATGAAGGCCGTTGCACAGGTCCTGCCGTTTCGGGTCAACGACTACGTGATCGATGAGTTGATCGATTGGAATCGCGTGCCCGACGACCCCATGTTCCAACTGACGTTCCCGCAAGCAGGCATGCTGCAGGAGCGCGAATTGGACCAGATGATGTCCCTGCTCAAGAAAGGCGCGGATCGCGACCGCATCAAGTCGGAAGCCCGCCGTATTCAGCTCAGCCTGAATCCACATCCGGCCGGCCAGAAGGACATGAACGTGCCCCATCTCGATGGGGTCAAGGTCGCCGGCATGCAGCATAAGTACCGCGAGACGGTGCTGTTCTTCCCATCGCCGGGCCAGGTCTGCCACACCTACTGCACGTATTGCTTCCGCTGGCCGCAGTTCGTCGGCCTCGACGACATGAAGTTCGCCGCCAAGGAAGCCGACGGCATGGTCGCCTACCTGAAGAAGCATCCCGAAGTAAACAGCGTGCTGCTGACCGGTGGCGACCCGATGGTCATGAAGACCAAGGTGCTGCGCCGCTACATCGAACCGCTGCTGCAGAAAGAACTCGATCACATCGTCAGCATCCGCATCGGCACCAAGGCGCTCGCTTACTGGCCGCAGCGCTTCGTCAGCGATGACGACAGCGACGACTTGATGCAGTTGATCGACGAGGTCAACACTGCCGGACGCAACATGGCGATCATGGCGCACTACAGCCACCCGGTCGAACTGTCGACCAAGGCTGGCCAAGCCGCGATCGCTCGCCTGCGCAATGCCGGCGCGACGATTCGTTGCCAGGCACCGCTGATTCGCCACGTCAACGACCACGCCGATGTCTGGGCGAGCATGTGGAAGCACCAAGAGACCCTTGGCGCGATCCCCTACTACATGTTCGTCGAGCGCGACACCGGCCCGCGCCACTACTTCGAAGTGCCGCTCGCGCGCGCGTTCGAGATCTTCACGAGTGCCTACAAACGCGTCTCTGGATTGTCGCGCACCGTCCGCGGTCCATCGATGTCGGCGACGCCCGGCAAGGTGTTGATCGACGGCATCGCGGACATCCAGGGTGAGAAGGTCTTCGTGCTGAAGTTCATCCAAGGCCGCAACCCGGAATGGGCTGGTCAGATCTTCTTTGCGAAGTACGACGAAACCGCACGTTGGCTCGACGACCTACGCCCCGCCTTCGGCCAAAGCTGGCCATGGAAGGACGAACTCGAAGGCATGAAGCAAACCGGCTGGACTGGCGAGTGGGGTACCGAGTCGCACTTCCAGAAGAGTGTTGCGGATTGCGGGCACGTGCAGTTCACGCCGCAGTAGCGGCGGGGCAGTTCACGCCGCAGCAACGCCGCGGCAGTTCACGCCGCAGCA